>ERZ773008.1619-NODE-1619-length-15643-cov-19.015717_pt1 | contig 15643 bp, 13 predicted proteins | sample MGYA00580664_ERZ773008 | MGnify/ENA primary metagenome ERZ773008 (study PRJEB29015, sample SAMEA2738016) | human oral metagenome | biome: human oral; feature: human-associated habitat; material: dental | place: China | collected 2048 ... | reverse complement strand
TCCCGAGCACGTATCCCGCGCCGAGTCCGAGGATGAAGGGGATCTTGCCGGCCATATCGTCTCCTGAGCTTGAAGGAAGCACTGCTGGGTGCGCCATCACCATACCGGCCGGGGGCCGGGGCGACTGACGTGAAGGGGGCCCGGGGGCCGCGTGATCGCCCACAGCGTCACGCGCGGGGGTGCTGCGGGGCTGGGGCGGTCCTCGCCCCTGGAATCACACGGTTTTCTCCGAGGAGTCGCCGGTGGAGGGGATCGAGCCTGCCGCGGGGTCCTGGACGCTGGTGCCGTGGGCGCTCGGCTGGGAGGCGATCAGGCCGTCCGGCGTGACGGTGGTGATGTAGGAGCGGCCGCCCAGGATGACGCCGAGGGTCACCAGCAGCCCGGTGCCCATGAGGGTGGCCACCTGCAGCACGTTGAGGTCGGCCAGGATCGCGTGGCGGCGCAGCGAGGCCGCCGTCGAGGCAGCGGAGCTGGTGGGGCCGTTCGGGCCGGTCGGGCCGGTGGACTCTGCCGGGCCGGTGGAGTCTGTGGAGAAGGGGGACATGTGGTTCCTCCTGGTCGCTGGGGATGGGAACAGGGGCTTCTGCCCCGGTGAACCCAGGTAACCGCCCGGGCCTGTCGTCCGTGTAGGGCGGGCCTGTGCCGTCCCTGTGAACCGGGCAGGCTGTGCGTCGATCCGCATGCTGGCGGGCATCGACGCCGGTGGAGGGGCCTGCGTGAGACATGCCGCATGGGGACGCTGGCCGAGAATCGGCCCGCTCTCAGCGGTGGTCGCCGTGAGGCCGTCAGCGGCGCGGGGCGGCCTCCAGCAGTTCGCGGGGCAGGCGCCGGGCCAGCTCGTAGCCGTCGGCGCCCACGACGACTGGCACGTCGGCCTCGGCCAGGGGCCGGGCCTCGGGCCCGATGCCCATGGGGTGGGCGGTCAGCCCTCCGGCGAGCACCTGCTGGGTGGCGGTCAGGCGGCGGATGGCGACGGCGGCGATCCGGTCGGCGTGGTGGCGGGCGGCCTCACCGTAGATGTACGGGTCGTGCTGGCCGTCGTCGCCGAAGAGGATCCAGGTGATCTGGGGCAGGTCGATCATGAGCCGGCGCAGCTCGGTGCGCTTGTGCTCGATGCCGGAGCGGAACCAGCCGGTGTTGGTCGGCCCCCAGTCGGTCATGAGCGCGGGCCCCGAGGGGAAGCCGTGGCGGGAGAAGAAGGAGCGCAGGGTGGGGACCACGTTCCAGGCGCCGGTGGACAGGTACATCATCGGGGTGCCCGGGTGGGCGGCCTGGATGCGCGAGTAGAGCTCGGCCATCCCGGGGACGGGCTCGCGCGCCGAGGAGTACTTGACGAGCTGGTTCCAGGCGGCCACGAGCACGCGGGGGACGTGCGTGACCATGGCGGTGTCGTCGATGTCGGAGATGATGCCCAGGCGCGGGCCCTCGGGGATGATGAGGACCTTGGCGGCGACCGCGTGCGCCCCCATCGCCTCGATCCTGGCCTCGTGCCAGCCGGGCTCCAGGCCGTGATCGCGCACGACGACGTCGATGTAGCCGCTGCGGTCGGCCCGGGTGCGCACACTGGCCCGGCCCACGTGGACCGTTACCGGCAGGAAGGCCACCGGCACCTCGATGAACAGACGCCAGCCGCGTTGGGCGTCGCTCAGCCCGGTCATGGCGAAGCTGCGGGCCTGGGCGGCGCTGACGGGAAGAGTGTCGGGCAGGGAGCGGAACAGGGGTCCCTCGGCGGGGGCGTCCTGGGGACGCATCACCATGCGGGCCAGGACCCGGGCCATGGGAGCGGGCCGGGAGGGCTGAGTGGGCTGGGAGGAACCGGAGGAGGTCCCGCGGGAGGCTGAGGCGGGGCGCCGGTGGGCTCCGGCCGCGCTGCGCTGGGTCGCAGTGTTCTGGTGCTGCTCCTGGTGCTGCGGCGCCGTCGGGCCGGGCTGAGCCGGGGCGCTGGTGCCGTATCCGTCGTATGGAATGACGCGGGGGCGCCAGCCCTGACGCTTGAGGACCGGGACGGTATCGCGATGGAACCGGTCCTCGACGGCGCGGGCGATGTCGGAGAGGGGCACCCCTGGATCCTAGACGACGCGCCGATTCCCGGGGGCCGATGCGAAGGGCTTCTGGGCCGGTTGGGACAGCGGCCGTGCGCGAGTGAGCCCGCTCCTCAGAGGAACTGCTCCCGCGCGGGGCCTGGAGGTCGTGATTCGACGTCGGCTCCATCTCGGGCCTTCTCAGGGTTGACCTACTCCACGAGGGTCGGGATCTACTGGTCAAGGGTCGTGCGTACTGCACGAAGGCCCCACCTACCTCCAGTACCCCCTACCCTCCTCCAGTAGTTCCCCACCCTCGTGCTTTGCGACCTGACGACGCCGGTCCCCGCCTAAGCGACTGCGAGCAGCCCGGCCCGCGCCTCGGTGGGGCCGATCCCGCGCGGTCGTAGGGTAGGTCGCGGGGTCGTACCCTGAACCCTCGACGGCGCGGCATAAGGTACGACCGCGAGCGCCTGTCAGCGCCTCTCAGCGGCTCTCAGTGGTGCAGGGCCTTGAGCCGCCGGCCGCTCGCCCCCCACAGGACGGCCCCGCAGCCCAGGGCCCACCAGGTGTAGCTCGAGCCGACGGCCTTGGCCCAGGCGGGCCAGTTCTGCTCCACGTGGTTCTGCTCGGGGAACCACCACTGCATCGCCAGGACGAAGACGAGGAACCCGGCGGCGGCGGCCACGCCGAGCGCGGTCGAGCGCCAGCGCCAGGTCGCCGCCGCGACCGACATGAGCACGGGCAGGCACCACACCCAGTGGTGCGACCAGGAGATGGGGGAGATGAGCAGGCCGAGCACCATGACCACGCTGATCTGGAGGGACAGGATCAGGTCGTCGTCCTGCCCGGGATCCCCGGCCGCTCGGCCTGCTCGCCGCAACCGGTCCAGCCGGCGGCACAGGAACCAGGCCGCCACCACGGCGAGCAGGGAGCACACCGCCCAGGTGAGGTTCCAGGCGGCCTCCGGCAGCCCCCGGGCGATCGCGCCCTTGAGGTTCTGATTGCCCGAGTAGTCGGCGAAACCGGCGCGCCCCGGATCCCACATGGCCGAGGTGAAGAACTCCCAGGACTCGGTGGGGGCCGCCAGGGCGGCCAGGAGCGTCAGTCCGACGGCGCTGCTCGCCATGGTGGCTGCCGCCCGCCACTCCCGGCGTGCCAGGAGCACCAGGATCGCGACCGCCGGCGTCAGCTTGATCGCGGCGGCCAGGCCGCTGAGGGCCCCGCGCCAGCGCGAGCGCTCAGGAACCAGGAACAGGTCCACGGCCACCAGCGCCATGAGAATGGCGTTGACCTGCGCGTACTCCATGGTCTTGGGGAAGGGCTCCAGGGCGATGACCCCGATGAGCGCCAGCCACGGCGCCAGGCTGCGTGCCATTCTGGGTGCGACGGCCAGCCGCCTGAGAACCGCGTAGGCGGTCACGGCTGCGCATAGCGGTGTGGCCACGATCAGCAGCACAGTGGCCTGCTGGTACGACATCCAGGTCAGGGGCGAGATCACCCAGGCCGCCAGGGGCGTGTAGGTGAAGGGCCACAGGTGCTGGCCCGGGTTGGCGTACCAGCTGTAGAGGTCCCCGCCGTCGAGCCACTGACGGACGGCCTCGTAGTAGACGAAGGAATCCAGCTTGAACAGCCACTGGCCGCGCTCATCCACCAGGGACCAGTAGGCGGGCACCAGCAGGGCCAGCCATCCCAGAACGGCGACGACGGGTGACGAGGCGACGGCGCGCGCGGCCGCCACCAGCCGCGGGGGTCGGGCGGCAGGCATCCCGCTCCCACGGCCGGGGTGCCCCGTGGGGCCGGTGCCCGACTGGGAGGGAAGGGGGGCGTGTTGTGGATTTCCTGCGATCGGCATCGTGCTGAGTGTAGAAGAGTCACCAAGAACGCTGGGAACTGAGCCGCCCGCCGAGGATGCTCAGTGACCGCCCAGAGAGCCGCTGGTCCGCGCTCGCCTGAGCGCGGGCAGCCCCAGGACACCAACCACGACGGCGCCCCAGGCGAAGGCGGCCACCGCCAGGTACCCGGCGCGCGAGCCACCGGCGTCGGTGGCCTGCCCCGCCAGCAGGGACCCGATCGAGACCCCGATGTTGAGGGCCGTGCTCACCCAGGCCAGGCCCTCGGTCAGCTGGGAGGGGGCCACCGTCACCTGCACGATGTTGTTGCCGCTGGTCAGGGTGGGGGCGATGGCCAGCCCCGTCAGGAGCGCCAGGACGGACAGCACCACCAGGCTCGGAGCGAAACCGAAGGTCGAGGCCCCCACCGCGAGCCCCACCAGCCCGGCCATGAGCTGCTTCCACAGCGGCCACCCCCACGTGCGCGAGCCGTAGAGGAGGGCCGCGACGAAGGATCCCACGCCCCACACCGCCAGGACCAGACCCGAGGCCGACTTGTGCCCGGCCTCGGTGGCGAAGGCCACTGCGGCGACGTCGTTGGCCCCGAAGAGGGCCCCCAGGATGAGGAAGACGATGGCGATGGACACCATCGCGCCGTAGCGCATCACCGGTGGGTGCGCCGCGGCCTGATCCGACTGCTCGGCAGCCTCAGCGGTGCGCCGCGGCCGAGTCGGGTGCGGCGCGGGCTCAGTGACGCGCTGGCCGAGGAACCACAGCCCCCCGACCAGCTGCATCACCACACAGCACAACCAGCCCGAGATCACCGGCAGGAACGGCGTCGTGCACAGGGCCGTGGCCAGCACCGGCCCGAGAATGAAGGCCACCTCGTCCAGGGCCGCCTCCAGGGAGAAGGCCGCGTGAACCTCCTCGGGGCGGGTGAGCATCGCCGTCCAGCGCGCCCGCACCAGTGAGCCCATGGAACCGGCCAGCCCACCGGCCAGGGCCGACAGGGCGGCCAGGATCCCCAGGTGCGCGTGCACGGCGGCGGCGCCGGCCAGCCCCACCAGGCTCAAGGACGACACGAGCACCGCGGGAAGCATGACCCGCGACTGGCCGTAGCGATCGACGCAGCGGGCCAGGATCGGCGCCCCGATGGCCATGGCCACGAAGTTCGCGGCGCTGACCAGGCCCGCGGCCGTGTAGGAGCCGTAGAGCTCCTCGACCGCCAGGATCGTGGAGATCCCCACCATGGACATGGGGAAACGGGCGATGAGCCCGGCGCTCGTGAAGGAGCGGGCACCGGGGTGAATGAGGATCGTTCGGTAGGAGGTGGCCATATCGGACGTCGTGCGCTGCTGGAAGGTGAGGCTCAGAGGAAGCTCAGAGGAAGTTCAGAGTAATAGGACGGGTCGGAGCCCCGGCGGGCGGGGCTCCGACCTCGGGTGAAACGGATCAGTTGCTGCGGTGGGTGGTGGGGGTCACGCTCTCGCGGCTGAGGATGAAGCCCTGACCGGTGACCTGGCTCCAGCACTGCATGCCGGAGTCCGCCGACTCACAGGCGAAGGTGGAGTTCTTGGCGGCGGAGCCGTAGCTGAGGCTGACGCCCTTGGTCGAGAAGGTGGACCCGCAGCTCTGGCTGGACTTCCCATCCGTGCCGATCGTGACCGTCAGCGGCTTTGAGGACGGGCAGGAAGCGGTCGAGGCGTGCTCGTTGATGACGCAGGTGAGGTTGTTGTCATTCAGGGTGCAGCTGATGTTGCCGCTGGGGGCGTCGAAGGCGGACAGCTCCTGTGCGTTGGCGGGCGCCGGTGCCTTGAGCGTGGGCGTCGCCGAGGCACTCGGGGTGGCCGAGGCCGAGGGGGAGGCGGACTGGGCGGCCGGGGAGGAGCCGTCTTGAGCCGCGGCCTGGCCGGAGTCCGCCGGGGCCTCGGTGCCCGAGTCGGCGGCCGAGCCCTTGTCACTGCCCCCGGAGAGGTACCAGGTCGCCAGGAAGACCAGGACGGTGGCCACCAGGAGCGCCAGGATGAGCAGGATGCGGTTGGAGGTCAGGAAGGAGGAGGGGGGCTCGGAGTCGTCGTCCTCAGTGCCGACGCCGAAGACGCCGTCGTCGCCGGCCACTGCGGGGGCCTGCTGTACTGCGGCCGGAATGACCGGGCTCTGCGCCTGAGAGACGTTCGCGGACTGCTGGAAGGTCTGCTGCAGGGCGGGCTGAACCGGCCGGGCCGGTGACTGGGAGGCCATCGCCTGGGCGGGGTGGGACGTGGGCACCGAGACGGTCGGGTCGCCTGCGGCCTGGAAGTTGTCGACCTGCGTGTTCGCGCCGGCCGCGTTGAAGGTGCTCGGTGCGCTCGCGGCGCTCCTCGAGCTGGTGGCGGAGATCGCAGAGGCGCCGGAGACCGCGCTGCCGGGCTGGAGCGAACGGGGCAGGGTCACCTGCGTGGGGGCCTCGGAGGACCTGGCCGACGGGGCGCTGTGCTGGGCGCCGGGGGGCGAGACCACCGCCAGCTGCGGCGATGACTGCGCCGACTGTGCCGACGGCGCTGACTGGGGCTGGCTGTTGCGAGAGGCCAGGGCTGCGTCGACCGCGGGGTCGCCCAGGGTTCCCAACCACTCCAGGAGGGCGGGATAGGTGCGTGGGTTGGCGGCGATGTAGGGGCGCAGGCCGGGGTAGTTCTGCGCCAGCTGGTGGAGGGTCTCCAACTCTGCATTGGGATCCTGCGCTCGCGCGACAAGCTCGTCCTTGGCCTGAGACATGCTGGGTCCTTCGAGGGTCGGGAAAACGACGTCGGTCCAGGTTGTGACCGGCACCTGGGGCCGTCGCGGGTCGGGTGTCGGGCCGCCCGTGATACCGAGTCAGGGAACGCAGTACCACCTCGGCGGCATAGGGGTCGGTCAGCCGGCCACGTTGGAAGACTACCTGAGGACACCGTGAATCCGACTGCCTGACGGGTCACGGCCGCAGCTCGTCAGTGTCCGACGACGGCGGATCGTCGCCGATGGCGGCGGTGAGGCATGCCCGTTCGGCGGGTGCAGCGGGGCCGGCGCCGCCGGCCTCCGATCGGGTGTGGGCTCCCACATGGTGGAATCAGGGCGGTGGCGCGGTGGTTCCGGACGGGGTGCTGGGGTTTACTAGGGGAGTGCACGCGACGCAAGTGAAAGGGAGACGATGACCGAGCACGTTCGTGCTGATGCCGATGCCATCGTGATCCGCGGTGAGGACGGCATCAGGGCCTCGGAGGTCGTTGTCGGTGCGGCCACTGACGTGGGGCGTCTGCGGACGATCAACGAGGACGGCTACCTCGCCATCGCTCCGGCCTTCGTCGTCGTCGATGGCATGGGCGGGCATGCCGCCGGCCGTATGGCCACGCAGGTGGCCCTCGACTCCCTGTACTCCCTGGCCGGGGCGACCATCACCGACATCGACACGGTGGTCCGCGCGGTGGTGGCCGCGCAGGAGGCGATCATCGCCATCCCGTCCCACGCCGCCTACCTGCCCGGCGCGACGATCGCCGGCGTCATCCTGACCTGGATCCCGGACGAGCAGGGGGTCACGCGTCCGACCTGGGTCATCTTCAACATCGGGGACGCCCGGGTCTACCTGCTGCGCGGTGACATGCTCTCCCAGGTCACCCGCGACCACTCCCGGGTCCAGATTCTCATCGAGACCGGTGAGCTCACCCCCGAGCAGGCGCGCCGCGACTCCCGCCGCAACATCGTCACCCGGGCGCTGGGCGGTGGCATCGCCGACTCCGGCGTTCCGGACCTCTACAGCGTTCCGGTGGCCGCCGGGGACCGGCTCCTCATCTGCTCCGACGGACTCAGTGACGAGCTCGACGACGAGGCCATCGCCACCGTGCTGGCGGCCGGGTGCACGGCGCAGCGCACGGCCGAGCTCCTCGTGGCCGCCTCCCTGGAGGGCGGGGGGCATGACAACACCACCGCCGTCGTCGTCGACGCCCTCCAGGTGCCGGATCTTCCGCCGACGGCGCACACGTCCCGCCCCTATGGCGCGAGCAGTCAGGGGGCGCAGTGACGATCTCCCCGGTTCCCTCCCCATCCCTGCCACGCGAGCGGGTTCCGCTGCCCGAGGGGCTGACGCGCCTGTCGGATGGTGCTCTGCGGGTCGACGGTGTTGACGGAACCGCCGTCATCAACCCGGCTGCCGGCTCGCAGGCCGGCGGAGTCTCCGTGGAGACGGGCCTGCGGGTCCTGCAGGCCCTGGGCGGCACCTACCTGCCGACGGTGGGGCCGGCGGCCCCCGCGACCCCGGCTGCCCTGAGCGCGCCCTCCCCCCAGGAAGCCGCGCCCTCGCGGGCCGCAGCGCTGCGGCGCTCGGACCTGCGGTCCATGGCCCCGGAGCCCAGCGGGATCGTCCCGGCCGAGCCCAGTGACGAGACCACGCTGCTCAGACCGATCACCCCGATCTCCCCGATCTCTGGCTCGCCTCAGGAGGCGGCCCCAGCCCCGGAGCTGGAACCGGAGCCGGCGCCGCAGCCGGAGCAAGTGCAGGAGCCGGTCGCCCTGGAGGTACCTTCTCCCGCCGCGGCCGATTCTTCTGCCGAGGTCGCTTCCTCCGACCCGGCCCCTCCGTTCGCCGAGACTGTGTCTTCTGCCGAATCCGACAGCTCCACGGACTCGGCTCCCGAGCTGCTGGAGACGGGCGTCTGGGAGGACCCCGACGACCCCATCGAGCCGCCGCAGGAGCTCTCGCAGACCACCGAGGCCGCTGCGGAGGGCCTGGTGACCGGCGACGTGAGCCCGTTCCCGGACTACCCCGAGCCGGAGCCCGGCTCGGGGCGTCGGCGCCGCGGCGCCCACCGGGCCCCGACCGCTCCCTCGGCGAGCTCGGGCGGCAGCCCGACGGCCAACACCCCCACGGCGCCGGACAACTCCAAGAGCAAGCAGCCCCAGCCCGTTCGGGAGCCCCAGCCCTTGGAGGCCCTGCCCAACACGGAAGTCGTCTCCGCCTCCGAGGCGGCGTTGATCGCGGCGCCCCCCGTGCGGGCCTCGATCTGCCCCCAGGGGCACCCCAATCCTCCCGAGCTCCGGGAGTGCCTGATCTGCGCCCAGCCCCTGACGGGAGTGACCTCCTACGTGCGCCGGCCGGCTCTGGCCACGCTGACCCTGTCAACCGGCGCCGCCGTCGAGGTCGCCGGCGACGTCGTCATCGGACGCGCCCCCCAGGTGCAGGTCGGGGGCGATCCGCACATCGTGGCCCTGGTCCCGGTGGCCAGCCCGCAGCACATGGTCTCGCGCTCCCACCTCATGCTCACGACCTCGGGGTGGAGCGTCCTGGCTCAGGACCTGGGCTCGTCCAACGGCACCGTCCTGGCTCGCCCCGGTGCGACGCCGGTCCTGCTGGGATCGGGAATGCCGACGCCGGTCTTCATGGGGGACCTCATGGATGTCGGCGACGGGGTGACGCTCCGTATCGATCCGCCGTCGTGGCTGAGGCTCCGCAGTGGCTGAGGTCACTGTCCGAGTGGTCGTGCTTGGCCGGTGCGGTTGCGGCTTCTCAGCGAGACTGGACCCGGGTGCCGATCATGAGCCGGGACCGTGGAAGGAGAATTCATGAGCGACCTGACGTGGACGGAGATGCCGGAGGTCGATCCTGAGCAGCCCGACGAGCTCGTCCTGGACTTCTCCGGAGAGATTCACCGGGTCGCTCCGGCCGACACCTTCGTCATCGGCCGAGGCGGAGACCTCGATATCGACGACAACCCCTACCTCCACCGCCGCTTCCTGGTCTTCGCCCACTCCGAGAACCTCTGGTGGATCGCCAACGAGGGCTCGCGGTTGTCGGCCACCCTGACCGACGGCGAGGGACTGGTCCAGTCCCGGCTGGCCCCGGGCGCCCGTATGCCGCTGGTCTTCCCGCGGGTCATCCTCACCTTCTCCGCAGGCCCCACCACCTACGAGATCAACCTCATCACCTCCGGGGAGGACCGTTTCTCCGGGATCGACGGCGTGCGCCAGTCCTCCGGCCAGACCACCATCGGGGTGACTCCGATGACCCGCTCCCAGCTGCTGCTCGTCCTGGCGCTGTCCGAGCCGGTGCTCAAACGGGCCGGGACCGGGGCCGCCGAGATCCCCTCCTCCGCGGCGGCCGCGGCGCGCCTGGGCTGGCCGCTGACCAAGTTCAACCGCAAGCTCGACAACGTCTGCGAGAAGCTCGACCGGGTGGGGGTGCGCGGGCTGCGCGGCGGCCGGGTGGCCGGAGCCGCCTCCAACCGGCGTACCGCCCTGGTGGAGCACGCCGTGTCCACCCTCATGGTCACCGCCGAGGACCTCTACATGCTTGACGAGGAGTGGGCCGCCAACCAGGCCCCCGCCGACCAGACGGCCGAGCGCTCAGCGAGCACCGCCCCGGTGGCCCAGAGCTCGCCGTCGGCGCCGAGGCGATGACGTGACGCGAGGAGCGATGAGTCACCACAGTGACACGGACTCGCCTCGGGCGCAGGATGAGGTGACCGAGGAGGAGCTCTCCGATCGGGCCCTCCTCGATGAGGTCCTGGCGGACGATCCCGAGGAGGACGACCTCTCGCAGGAGGAGTTCTTCGAGGATGACCTCTCCCGCCCTGCCGGCCGACGTCGCGCTCGACGGTGGGTGGCGGTCCTGGTGGTGCTCGTCGTCATCCTGAGCGCCGGGGCCGTCGGGGCGGAGTACCTCGTGCGCGGGCAGGTCGACTCCGCCGTGCGCTCGGCCCTGCCGGGGCTCAGTCCGGACGCCCGGATCGCCACCAGGGGAATCGTTCTGAGTCAGGTCGTCGGCGGCTCACTGGACAGTCTGAGCGTGGACTCCCCGAGCCTGACGATCACCTCCAAGGGGCAGAGCAACGCCTCGGTCACGCTCAGCGACGTCGACGTCGATCTGAGCCACATCAGCCTGCACAAGCCCTATCAGACCGACACGGTGGCGGCGTCGGGCACCGTCAGCTGGCAGCAGGTGGCCACGCTCGCCGCCGCATCGCACCCCAAGCTCAAGGGCATCACCCTTCAGGCCAAGCGCACCGGGACGAGCGCCCAGGATCCGGGGGTCATCCAGGCCTCGATGTCCGTGCTCGGTCTGAGTGGTGAGGCCGAGATCGCCCCGTCGCTGGGGGCCGACGGCAGCCTGATCCTGACCATCACTTCCACCCGGATGAGCGGGAACACCCTCGGCGTCGACGTCGGCACGGGGCAGGACAGCATGCTCAGCTATGTCGGGCTGGACTCCCCGCAGATCACGATCCCCGCGAACTCCCTGCCGCCGGGGCTGCGCCCGACCAGCGCCATCGTCACCAATGACGGGCTCCGGCTGAGCCTGGCCGGGAGCCGGGTGAACCTCGGCCAGCTCTGATCCCGGGGCGACCACCCCATGACGACTCGTCTCACATTTCCTTCAAAGTGGCGCGGATCCAGTGAAAAGTGGAGACTCTCCGGCGCTGTGGGGAGGACTTCCCCGTCGCTCGCGCCACAGGTGGCCCCGGCTCGTATAGCCTGCCAATGCGTCGCCTATCCAGGCGCGAGCACGTGGCGCGAGGAATCAAGCCAGAACTGAGCGAGGAGAACCATGAGCATGCAGCCCGAGCACCGCGCCCAACCCGGCAGTCAGCCGGGTGGCTGGGGCAGTGGCCAGCAGTACGGTCAGTCGAGCGGCCAGCCGGCGGCCCGAGCGGCCGGTCAGCCCGTCGGTTCCTCCGCCGGGCAGGGGACTGCGGCCTCGGCGCAGCAGCCGCCCTCGGTCCCTCCTCAGATCGACCCGCAGACCGCCGGGGCCAGCTCCGTGCCGACCGCGTCATCCAGGATGACGGTTCCCGGCTACCCCTCCGGACCGGCGGCGCCGGCCGAGGAGAAGGTCGACACCGGCCCCCTGCCCTCCCGTGAGACGCTGCGCCGCGAGGCCCGGGCCGCCTCCAGCCGTCGAGGCGCCGGGGATGCCGACGTGGAGCGCGCCGGCGAGCTGCTCAAGTCCGTGGCCAACATCTTCTCCCAGCGCGTCGTCGGTCAGGAGCAGCTGCGCAGGGCCCTGGTGACCGCCCTCATGTCCAGTGGTCACATCCTGCTGGAGTCCGTGCCGGGCCTGGCCAAGACCACCGCCGCCCAGACGCTGGCCTCGGCCGTCTCCGGCTCCTTCCGGCGCATCCAGTGCACGCCCGACCTCATGCCCAACGACATCGTGGGCACCCAGATCCTCAACTCCTCCACCGGCGAGATGACCACCCAGCTGGGGCCGGTCCACGCCAACATCGTCCTGCTCGACGAGATCAACCGCTCCAGCGCCAAGACCCAGTCGGCCATGCTCGAGGCCATGCAGGAGCGCCAGACCTCCATCGGCGGAGTCGTCTACCCGCTGCCGCATCCCTTCATGGTCCTGGCCACCCAGAACCCCATCGAGGAGGAGGGCACCTACGTCCTGCCCGAGGCGCAGATGGACCGCTTCCTCATGAAGGAGGTGCTCACCTACCCGCGGCCCTCGGAGGAGGCCGACGTCCTGGACCGCATCTCCAACGGGACCTTCGACCAGCCCGTGACCGGTCGGCCCATCTCCACCGACGACGTCGAGTGGCTGCAGCGGGCCGCCGAGCGGGTCTACGTCGATCCCGTCATCAAGCAGTACATCGTCGCCCTCATCAACACCTCCCGCGGCGGAGGGCCGCGGCCCGTGCCCGGCCTGGACCGGCAGGTGCGCGTGGGGGCCTCCCCCCGTGGAGGCATCGCACTCATGAAGGTGGCCCAGGCGGTCGCCCTCCAGGAGGGGCGCACCTACGTCATCCCCGACGACGTCCGCCTGCTGCGCCACGGGGTGCTGCGCCACCGGCTGGTGCTCACCTATGACGCCCTGGCCGACGGAGTCGCGCCCGAGGCGATCATCGACGCCATCTTCGCGGCCGTCCCCACGCCCTGAGCCCGGTGGGGACCAGCACAGCGATGAGCACGGAGGTACACGGCGCTCCCGGGGCGCCCGAGTCCGATTCCGGCGAGGGCCGGCGCGGTTCGCGGATCGAGCGTCTGCGCGCGGCTCTGAGCCTGCCGACCCTGCGCCGCGCCACGGGGCTGCTCGACGGGCGCCACAAGTCGGTGTTCGTCGGACGCGGGCAGGACTTCGACGACATGTCCTTCTACCGGCCCGGCGACGACATCTCCGACATCGACTGGAAGTCCTCGGCCCGCCTGGGGCAGCCGGTCATCAAGCGCTACCAGCGCGAGTCCATGATGCCCATGGTGCTGGCCGTGGACACGGGCCGGACCATGGCGGCGATGACCCCCTCGGGCGAGGACAAGCGCGACCTGGCCCTGGGAGTGGCGGAGGTCTTCGCCTACCTGGCCCGGATGCGGGGGGACTCGGTGGCGCTCGTGGCCGGTGACGCCGGCCGGATGATCTCGCGCCCGGCCCGTTCCGGGGCCAAGCACGTGGAGACCCTGCTGGCGCTGCTGGCCCGCACCTACGAGGACCTCGACGCTCCCGTTGAGGGGGCGCCCGGCGTCTTCGAGGTGGCCCCCGGGGCCCCTCCCTCCAGCCTGCCGCGCCTCATGGAGCGGGTGAGCACCTGGCACCGCCGCCGCAGCCTGGTCATCCTCATCACCGACACCGCCCACCCCGGCCCCGACGCCGCGACCTGGCTGCGGCGCCTGTCGATCCAGCACGAGATGATCGTCGTCCAGATCGAGGACGACGACCCGCTGCGCCCGGACGGCGGCCGCGGGCGGGACATCGACCTGCCCTTCGAGATCCCCGCCTTCCTGCGCGCAGACTCCTACCTGGCCGCTCAGGCGGCCGTGGTGCGCGAGCAGTGGCGCACCAGCGTCGAGCAGGTGCTCGACGCCCGGCACCTGGAGTACGGCGTCGTCTCCTCCGAGGAGACGCTCATCGACTCCATCGCCGAGCTCCTCCAGCGTGAGCGCGCCGCCGTGGCCAGAGGGAGGCGGTGACCCATGCAGATCATGCCCCCGATCCTCATGCCGATTTGGATGGTCATCGTCATGGTCGTCGGCCTCCTGCTGGTGACTGCCTGGCTGCTGCGGACCTTCCTGGTGACCCGCCGCGACATCTCCCAGGAGGTCGGAGACATCCCCATGGCGCCCCGTGAGCGCCGCCAGTGGGGTGAGCGTCTCAGCGAGATCTCCCAGCGCTGGGACGCCGGTGATCTGGACCTGCGCGAGCTGCACCTGGAGCTGGCCGCGCTGCTGCGCGGCTTCGCCGAGGCCCGCAGCGGGGAGGAGATCACCACCGCCACGGTCTCGGAGATCCTCGACATGGCCGCGACCGCCGGGCCGAGCTCGGTGGAGGAGCGCCGGCGCAGCGTGCGCGCGGCGGGCCGTCCCCTGGACATCAACCCGCTGGGGCACGTCGGAGAGCTGCTGGCCGTGTGGGAGCAGCCCTCCTTCGACCGTGAGCCGCAGGCCGCCGCGCAGGAGGCCCTTACCCACGCCAGGGAGGTGGTCACCCGATGGTGATGCTCTGGTTGTTCATTGTTCTTGTCGTCATCGCCGCCGCGGCGATCATTGCGGTGTTCATCATCGACCGCCGCTCCGGCCTGGGCCCCTCCACTGGGGCGCCCAAGCGCTCCGGGCTGTCCTGGAGCCGGCGGGGGAGCGAGCAGGTCGTCGAGCTGCCCCGCCGTCTGGCCAACTCGGCGAGCCTGTTCCAGCTGCCGGCGGTGCGCAAGCGCATCCGGGCTCAGCGCTGGCTCCACGCGCTCCTGGCGGTCCTGCTGGTCTCGGGCCTGGTGAGCGCCGCCGCCATCGCCGGTCGGCCCGTGCGTGTCACCGAGCGCTCCGACGCCCTGGCCAACCGTGACATCGTCCTGTGCCTGGACGTGTCGACGTCGATGGTCAGGATCGACTCCTCGGTCCTGACGACCTTCTCCGAGATCCTGGAGGACTTCGACGGCGAGCGGGTGGGGATCGTGGCCTGGAACTCGGCCGCGCAGACCATCGTGCCGCTCACGGACGACTACGAGCTGCTGCGTGACCAGCTCAGCGAGCTGGGCGACGTGCTGGACATCGACCCGGAGAACGTCACCTACAAGCAGCAGCTCGCCTACCAGGAGGCCTTCGGCGGCACGGTGAACTCCAGCATCAACGGCTCCTCCCTGGCCGGCGACGGGCTCGCCTCCTGCGCCCAGGCCTTCGACAACCAGGGCCTGGAGCGCTCCCGCTCCATCATCCTGGCCACCGACAACCAGGTCATCGACCCTGACAACGAGCAGATCTATCCCCTGCCCGACGCCGCCAAGCTCCTGGCCGAGCGCAAGATCCGCCTGTTCTCCATCTACGGTGCCGACGAGGACCAGCCTTACCAGAACCTGCTCGACAAGACTCCTGAGGAGTCCCGCGAGGAGCTCAAGACCGTCACCGAGGAGCAGGGCAAGGGGCGCTTCTACGACGTCGAGGACTCCGGCACCGGGGGCCAGATCGTCAAGGAGCTGGAGAAGACCGAGGTCTCCGCGCTCGGGGGGCGCAAGCAGACCCGTCGCACCGACGTCCCCCAGCGGCTCGTCATCACGCTCTCACTGGTGCTTCTGGGCTACCTGGGACTGACTACCTGGAGGCGAGCATGAAGCCGGTTCCGATCATCGGGGACTTCGCGTTCATCCCGGTCACCTGGTGGATCCTCGTCCTCCTCGTGGCGGCCGCCCTGACGGGGCTGCTCATCGTGGCCCGACGCCGCCTGGTCCGTGACGATGCCGAGCCGGCCGCCCGCCGGGCCTGGTGGAGGCGCCTGGCCATCGTCGTCGTCATCGTGCTGGCGCTGGCGGGGCCGGCGATCCGCGGCAGCGAGGCCATCAGCGTCTCCAACGTGGAGAT
>ERZ773008.1618-NODE-1618-length-15645-cov-6.560167_pt1 | contig 15645 bp, 9 predicted proteins | sample MGYA00580664_ERZ773008 | MGnify/ENA primary metagenome ERZ773008 (study PRJEB29015, sample SAMEA2738016) | human oral metagenome | biome: human oral; feature: human-associated habitat; material: dental | place: China | collected 2048 ... | reverse complement strand
ATTTTTTAATTAGTTTCTATTTTATCACACTTTAGTATAGTTTGGAAAATTAAAGTACAGTTAATTTCCTAGGAAATATTCTCCCACCTATATATAAACTGAAAAAAATAATATCGTTATATTTTTGTGCATATAATTGTTGTCGAAAATATATAAAAATATAGAGAGATAGTTCGTTCTATTAAGGTAAGTAAATTAAAGAACATAATTCAATTTATATTTATTTTTTGTGAGAGTATAAATTAAATTATCACGTTAGATTAGCTTTTGACAAAGTATAAATAGTATGAAATAATTAAGATGTATATATAGTTAATATTAATTAATATAGTTACACTTTAAACGAAAAAAATTAGTCGATTAGTGTATAAAAGAGCTAAAAGATTGTATTTTAAGTCGTTTATTAACTTTTTTATTATAAAACCAGGCATAGATGATGTGCTTGGTTTTTAATTTTTGCTATAAAATTTATATCAAATAATAAAAAATAAAATTTATAAAAATTTGTAAAAGAGTTTTATCTGAATACTAACTTTATTTTTCAGATAATATATGTTAAAATATAGAAATATAATTTAAATACACTTAAAAAAGATAGGAGAAGAAGGAATGACACTGACTAAAAAGACAGCTGTAAGTGTGCTAAGTGCAGCACTACTACTAGGAAATATCAGTACGTTTAATTATGGAGTATCATCAAAAATAACACTAGCTCAAGAAGAAAAAAAAGATGAGTTATCAAATGTTTCAAAAAGTGAAGAACATAAGTTTCAAAATGATGATAAAGTAAAAGTTATCGTTAAGTTGAAGGGTGATGTTGATCCTAATAAATTAAAAACTAAAGAAGGAATTAAAGAAGTTACTGAATCAACAAAAGCTCCTAGGGAAAAAGCATTAAAAGATATTAAAGATAAAGGTATCGATTATGAGAAACTGTTTGAATATGATACGTTAATGAATGGTTTTGCCTTAGAAACTACATTCTCAAATGCTAAAAAAATTCAAGAGTTAGATTTTGTAGATTCTGTTGAAATGAGTGTTAGCTATAATAAACCAGAAAATGTAGCGAGCGAAGAAGAGAAGAAAGAAAGCACTGAAACTAATGATTTTTCTAAAGCATTAGATAGTTACAATCTTATTAATATACAACCTCTTTGGAATAAAGGATATAGAGGACAAGGAAAAGTTGTCGCAGTATTAGATTCAGGACTTGATCCGAATCATCCAGTGCTTAGATTATCTGATAATTCAAAATCTAAATATAAATCTAAAGATGAAATTGAAAAAATAAAAAAAGAAGCGGGTATAGATTACGGTAAGTGGTATAGTGAGAAATTACCATTTGCATTTAACTATAACGATTGGAATAATGATATTAAACAAAGTGCTTATAAATCACACGGTATGCACGTTGCTGGGACTGCTGTAGGTAATCCTAAGGAGAAATTCACAAATGGTGACTATGTAACAGGTATAGCACCTGAAGCACAGTTAATTTTCATGCGTGTATTCTCGGATACTAAGAATGCAGGAACAGAATCTTATATTTATACAAAAGCGATAGAAGATGCTATTAAACTAGGTGCAGATACGATAAATCTTAGTTTAGGTTCACCGGCTGGTTCAGTGGTAGAAGTAGGTGACGGTTTAGTTCGTGCGATGGAAGTTGCGAAAAAAGCTGGTGTTAATATAGTTGCAGCGGCTGGGAACAATGCATTCTTTGCTAGTGGGCAAACAAACCCAAGTGCAGCTAATCCAGATTACGGAACTGTAGGAAGACCATCGGTTTCAGAAGATGCAATTTCTGTAGCGAATATAAGCAATAGTGTTCTTAACAGAGAAGTGGCGAATATCGAGCAACTTAAAGACAATGCTGACTTTGATAATGGGAAAATGCCAATTTTCAGTTATACTAAACAATTTGAGAAGAGAGCTTACGACTATGTGTATGTAGGAGTTGGTAAAGCGGAGAACTACGCTGACAAAGATTTAACTGGAAAAATCGCTCTTATCCAACGTGGTGGTAATAGCTTTGAAGAAAAAGTTAAACTAGCTAAACAATATGGAGCAGCGGGAGCGGTAATCTACTTCAATGAAGGAGATACTATTTATAATCTTACACTAAATGGACAAGATAAAGATTTCCCTGTGGTAACAACTTATTACAAATTTGGTAATGAACTTTTTGCTCATGAAGGAGAATATAAAATAACATTCAATGGTACTTGGGACAAACAAGCCAATCCTAAAAAAGGTGAATTTGATGAATCTACTGGTTGGGGAATGAGTGTTGATGGATACTTAAAACCTGACGTAACAGCTCCAGGAGGAGATATCTTATCATCTTATAATGATGGAAGATATGGTCTTGATAGTGGAACAAGTATGGCATCACCTCACGTTGCAGGAGCTATAACTCTTGTGAAACAAGTATTATCAGAAAGATTCCCGAACTTAAGTGCAGAAGAAATTCAAGGCTTAGCGAAGAGATTAATCATGAGTACGGCCAATCCACAGGTATATTCTGATGGCTATACAACAGCATATAGATCACCACGTCTTCAAGGTGCAGGTCTAATCGATGCGAATAAAGCAGCATATGGGGACCTTTATGTGACTGGGGAAAACAATTACGGAAGTGTTTCTCTAGGAAATGTTGGAGATAAATTTACTTTTAAATTAGTATTACACAATTTAGCAGATAAGGCTCAAAGCCTACAATATGCAGCTCATCTAACTACAGATAATTATTATGGTGAAGATGCTGGAGTAGATTGGAATGGTAAACTTACAATGACCCCTAAGAAGTTATTGACAACTGATTGGGCTACTGTAGAAGTTCCAGCAAAAGGTGAAAAAGAAGTAGAAATCACAGTTGATGCTACGAACTTCAAAGAAGAACTAGAAAAAGTATTTACTAATGGATACTATCTAGAAGGGTTTGTAACTTTCTATGATGAAGAAAGTGCATTAAAAGCTAATATTCCATTTGTAGGATTTAAAGGTCAGTTCCAAAATCTACCAGTATTAGAAAAACCAATTTATTCTATGAAAAATGGGGAAAAACCAACATATGAGTATGGTTATACTTCAAATCCTAATAACTGGGATTCATTAACGGATATGAACTTCACAGGAGTGTTAACAACTTATAAAGAAGATAAAAAAGATAAGAGAACACTAGCAGGGGCATACGTAAATCCTGTTACTGGTGAAAGATTCTTTACTGATAAGATTTTCTTCTCACCAAATGGTGATGAAAACTATGATGAAATAGGAATGAGAGGGGTATTCTACCGTAACTTCGAAAACCTAAAACTTTCAGTATATGCTAAAGATGATGTAGAACGTAAGAACCCACTTTACCAAAATGGTAATGGTTCTGGTAATAAAAACTTCTTCAATAATACTGGTAAGAAGTACACATCATTAACTATGACAAACTGGAAAGGTGTTGACAATAACGGTAACCCTCTTCCAGACGGTGAGTATCAATATGTAGTTTCTTATAGTGCAGCAGTAAGTGGTGCAGATATGCAAGAGACAACGTTCAATGTAGTAATCGATAGAAAAGCTCCGAAAATTACAGGTGCTAACGGTGGTTACTATGATGAAGCAACTCGTAAATTCACACCATATCCAGTACTAGAAGATGGAAGCGGAGTATTCTACAAAAAATTAAGCTATGGTAAAAATACTATTGCAGCAAATGAAGATGGAAGTTATACAATTCCAGAAGGTGTAGAATTAAAAGATCTTACTTTTGAAGTAAAAGACTTTGCAAATAATAAAGATAGCATTAACTTATCAAATGTAGAAGGTAATGGTAAAGGAAGTCTAGAAGTAGAGGTTAAGAAAGGTGACGGAACTGGAAATAATTCACGTCGCTTACGTTACAAGATCACTAATGAAAAAGGTGAAATCGTAGGTGAAGACTTCTCTAGAAATAAACGTACTTACCAAGCATTACCATTCGGTAAATACACTGTTGAAGTAGTTATGGTTGATGGAGAGTACAAGCTACTTACACCATCAAAAGTTGACTTTGAAATAACTAAAGATAAACCAACAAAAGAGGTTGAATTTAGAGTAGATGAGATCAGCAGAAATGCTACAGAAATAAGCTTTGATAAACAAGTTCCAGCAGGAACAAAAGTTTATGCAGTAGCTCAAGATGGTACTAAAATATCACTTCCAACAAGTTTATATGGAAAAAATGCCTTCCAGAAAAACTTAGAAAATGGAACATACACAATTCAAATAGTAACACCTGAAGGATATACTCCAGCAGAAAACAACTTTGAATTAGTAGTAAAAGATGGGCACAACAAAAAACAAGTTGTCTTAAATGTTGCAGAAAAAGTAGCAAGTGTAGGAACTACTGAGAATTCTAAAGCACAAGGTACAGTAGATTTCACTGAGAAAAAACTTTACAATAATTACAAACTTGTTGTAACAGAACCAACTGCAGAAGAGAAAACAAATATTCAAAAACAATTAACAGAAGGTAATGTAGACTTAAGCAAATATGATGTTGAATACTTTAACATTCATATTGTAGATGCAACAGGAAAAGAAGTTAAAGTTCCTGGTGATAGAAATGTAACTTTAGATTTAGCGAAAGCTCCAGAGCGCTTCTTCCATGAAAAAGATGGGAAATTAACAGCTGTAAGCAGTGTTAATTATGCTGATGGTAAGCTTACATTTACTACTGATAGCTTCAGTAACTTCGTAGCATTGACTCCGAAAAATGCTCCAGTAGAGAAAAAAGCAGAAGTGAATAAAGCTGAGCTTCAAAAAGTAATAGAAGCGGATAAAGCGTTAGATGAAACTAAAGAGTACAAAAATGCTACTATCGAAGCTAAAGATGCATATAACAAAGCATTAGAGGCGGCTAAGAAAGTTCTTGAAAACGAAAATGCAACTCAAGAAGAAGTAAACAGTGCGGTAGTAAGTCTAAACGAAGCTAAAGTAACATTAGCTAATTCACAACAACCAGAAGTGAAAAAAGAAGTAGACAAAGCTAAATTAATTGAAAAACTAAAAGATACTGAAAAACTTCAAACTGAGGTTAAATTCAAAAATGCTGGACAAGATAAAAAAGATAACTTCGTAAGTGCTATAAAAGAAGCGACAGCAGTCCTTGATAACAAAGATGCAACAACAGAAGAAGTTACAGCAGCGTTAGAAAAATTACAACAAGCTGAAAATGCTCTTGATGGTAAAGAAGTAGAAGTTCCGAAGAAAGAAGAGCCAAAACCAGCAGCTGAAGAACCTAAGAAAGAAGAGCCAAAACCGGCAGCTGAAGAACCTAAGAAAGAAGAGCCAAAACCAGCAACTGAAGAGCCTAAGAAAGAGGAATCAAAACCAGCAGCTGAAGAGCCTAAGAAAGAAGAACCAAAACCAGTAGCTGAAGAGCCTAAGAAAGAAGAACCAAAACCAGCAGCTGAGGAACCTAAGAAAGAGGAGCCAAAACCAGTGGCTGAAGAACCTAAGAAAGAAGAAGGCAACAAACCTCAACCTGAAACACCAAAAGTAGATAAGAAAAAACTAAATGAACAATTAAGTCATTTAGCAGAAGTTACAGAGAAAGATAGTTTTGAAAGTGCAAGTGCAGAAGATAAGAAAGCTTATCTAGATGCGGTTCAAAAAGCACAAGAACTATTAGCTTCAGCAACAGCTACTCAAGAAGAAGTAGATAAAGCATTAGAAGCATTAAAAGAAGCGGAGAAAAAAGTTTCTAAAAAATCAATCAAAGATATACTAGGTGGTTTCGTTGGAAAAGAAACTAAGAAAGAAAGTACATTTAATGTAGATGAAGATTTCGGAAAAGTTTCAAAATCTAATTCATTACTACCGAAAACAGGATTAGATAATAATGCAACAGCTTATGCTGGAATAGCAGTTCTAGCCTTAGTAGGATTAACTGTTTATGTAAGACGTCGTAAACAAAAATAAGATAAAATAATCGACTTCATAAGTTAGGATTTAAATCCTGGCCTCTGAAGTCGAATTTTTAATGTTAATAAGTATATTTAGTAGTGATTTATAAAATAAGGGAGTGATTCAAAAATCATGATTTCGTAGAAATTGATTTTGTTGAGTCAGCCTCATCTTAATGTTAGACAGGGAGTTTAATAAGGTATATAATAATAACCGAAATGGAGGAAGTATTTAGATTATGGAAAAACTAGATTATTTAATAAAAACACTAAATTCAGAAATAGAAATACCAGAAACAGAACAAGAAAAGAAAGATTTGTTTAGATCATTGATGAACACATGGAAAGTATCGAAGTTGCCGAGTGAATTCTATGAAGTTCAAGATGAGTATCTACAAGAGATTCTAAATGCTAAAGGAATAACAAGATTAGAAGATTTAACTGAAATCGATGAGAATATTTACCTATGGCAAGGTGATATTACAACATTGAAAGTAGATGCAATAGTTAATGCGGCGAACAAGGCTCTATTAGGATGTTTAATTCCTCTACACAGATGTATCGATAATGCCATTCACACACAAGCAGGACTACAACTTAGAAAAGAATGCGATAATATTATAAAGGTACAAGGAAGTTTTGAAAAAACAGGGCAAGCTAAGATAACAGCTGGTTATAATTTACCAGCTAAACATGTTATTCATACAGTTGGGCCAATAATATATCGTGTTGTTGGAGATGATGATAAGGAGCTTCTTGCATTATGTTATAGAAATTCTTTAAAAATTGCTTTAGAGAATAATCTTAAGAGTATTGCTTTTTGCTGTATAAGCACGGGGCAATTTAGATTTCCAAATGATCTTGCTGCTGAAATAGCGGTAGCTGAAGTTAGGAAATTTCTTAGAGAAAATCCTACTGCTGACTTAAAAGTAGTTTTCAATGTGTTTAAAGATTTAGATAAAAAATTATACGAAGAGTTATTGGGATAAGAAAATTAAAAGAAGATTATAAGAATGAAATTCATCAAAGGAGATGAGGTTATCTTATAATCTTCTTTTCTGATACTGAGTAAATAAGTAAAAAAGAATTATTGATTATTTTTTCGCTTTAAAATTGCAAGTCCAAAAATTGATAAAGCTAAAGTTCCGATGATAGCTATACTTGAATTTGTTTCTAAACCTGTATTTGGGAGAACTTTATTGTTATTTTGTGGATTGTTCTCTTTTGGATTTGGTTTAGGTAAGTTGTTAGGAGTATCTGTTTTTGGTTTTTCTGGTGTAGATATTCCTGGTATTTTTGGTTTTTCCGGAATATTTGGAACTTTTAATTCTGGCTTTTCCAAAATAGGTGGATCAATAGGGTTAGCCCCACCATTATATTCTGGCTTTTCCAAAATAGGTGGATCAATAGGGTTAGCTCCACCGTTATATTCTGGTTTTTCCAAAACAGGTGGATCAATAAGTTTATATTCAAACTTTAATTCTGGCTTTTCCAAAATAGGTGGATCAATAGGGTTAGCCCCACCGTTATATTCTGGTTTTTCCAAAACAGGTGGATCAATAGGGTTAGCCCCACCGTTATACTCTGGTTTTTCCAAAATAGGTGGATCAATAGGATTAGCGCTGCCATTGTATTCTGGTACATCATTAACTGGAGAGTCTTTTGGAACCTCGTGTACAGGTGCGCCGTAGAATCTAACATATTGATAAATTCTGTTAATTACAGTCCCAGCTGATCCTTGTTTGTAGTTGATGACCCTAACAACTTGTTTAGAATAACCCTTTTCTTTGTTAACTAAAGGTACGTCGGGACTCTTCATTCTTACGGCTGTAATTCCATCTTTATCTGTGAATTTTTCAGCGAAAGGAAACTGCTCGATAAAACTTTTGTTTATCTTGTCACTTGCTGGAGTTTCTGCATTGTTATTTGCTGCTTGTGCAACAGCAAGAGAGTTAAGCCCAAAGCCCAATACAACAGCTAGTGTGCATTTTGTAAAATTATTTATCTTCATAAAATCACCTCTTCTATAAAAATTGCAACTTTCCTAGTTTAATAATTCAAGGCAAACGTTTTCACCTATAAACACAATTATATCACTGTGAAAATTTTATTTCAAGAAATTGGTTATACTGCTTATATAAATAGTGAAAATAAATTAGAAATAAAAAAGGCTAAGAGTAAGTTTTTTAAAAACCTAATTCTTAGATTTTATATTATTAGTAATTATTCTTCTGCAAAAATCTGTGTAGCTTTTACTGCACGTTTCCAATCTTTGTAAAGTTTTTCGCGTTCTTCATTTTCCATCGTAGGAACAAATAGTTTTCCTGCAGTGTTTAGATTCTTAAGCTCATCTAAGCTTTCCCAATATCCAGTGGCTAGTCCTGCTAGGAATGCCGCCCCCAAAGCCGTAGTTTCTAAGTTTTCAGCTCGCGCAACTTTAACTCCCAGGATGTTTGCTTGGAATTCTAGTAGATAATCATTGTTTGCAGCACCTCCATCGACTTTAAGAAGAGGAATTTCTACCTTAGCATCGATTTTCATAGTATCGATTATATCACGTACTTGGTAGGCGATTGACTGCAATGTAGCCTTCACTAGATCTTCTTTAGTGGTAGCACGTGTTAAGCCGAAGATAGTTCCACGAGCATCTGGATTCCAATATGGAGCACCTAATCCTGTAAAGGCAGGCACTAGATATACTTCGTTATTATTTTTAGAGTTGTAAGCTAACGCTTGTGTTTCAGATGACTTTTTAATTAGACGTAATCCGTCTCTTAACCATTGAACTGCACTTCCAGCGATGAAAATTGACCCCTCTAAAGCATAATAAACTTTTCCATTAATTCCAAAACCTATAGTAGTTAATAGATTATTTTTTGAAAGTTCCATAGTTTCACCTGTATTCATTATGATGAAAGAACCTGTGCCGTATGTATTTTTTATCATTCCTTTATCGAAGGCAAGTTGCCCGAAAAGTGCTGCTTGTTGGTCACCTGCTAGTCCGCTTATTGTAACTTCACCACCGTAGAAATGATAATCTATAGTTTTTCCGTATACTTCTGAGTTGGATTTAACGTCTGGCAATAAGGATTCTGGTATATTTAGAATTTCTAAAATTTCTTTATCCCAAGTTAAGTCTTTAATATTAAATAGCATTGTTCTAGCTGCATTTGTGTAGTCAGTAACGTGAGTTTTTCCACCTGTAAGTTTCCAAACTAGCCATGTATCGATAGTTCCAAATAGTAATTCGCCATTTTCGGCACGTTGTTGTGCACCAGGTACATTATCTAATATCCAACGTATTTTAGTCGCAGAGAAATAGGCATCGACGACTAAACCAGTTTTCTGATGAATCATATCTTTATAACCATCGTTTACTAGTTTATTAGCTATATCGGCACTTTGTCTACTTTGCCAAACTATTGCATTATAAATAGGAAGTCCAGTCTTTTTATCCCAAATGACAGTAGTTTCACGTTGGTTTGTAATTCCAATGCTATCTATCTGATTTGGCTTTATGCCACTTTCGATAAATGCTTCTGCAATAACCGATTGTACTGAATTCCAAATTGCATTAGCATCATGTTCAACCCAACCTGATTGAGGGAAAATCTGAGGGAATTCCTTTTGGCTACTTGTTATTATTTCTGCTTTTTTATTGAATATTATCGCTCTAGAACTTGTAGTGCCTTGATCTATTGCCATTACATATTTTTTCATACTTCACCTCGAATAATTATTTCATTTATATTATACCATTTTTACAATAAAATCGGGATTGACTCGACCAAATCGATTTCTCTACAATCACGATTTTTGAGTCACTCCCGATTTTAAGTGCTTTAAAGACATAGTTTATCCTACAACTCGTACAAGACTTGGGGTGTGTTGAACCAAGTCTAATTTTTCGATTATAGCTATTGTACAAAAAATTATTGTCAAAATAAGTAGTATTAATAATACTATTATCGTTACTTTTAATCTATCGTCATTACTCATATAAAGACCTCCCTCTTAAAAATTCCCGAAATTAAATCTTTATATTTTAAATCCCCATAATCAATTTCGTAATTTTTTAAATCATTTTTCTTTATATATTGGTTATAAAATTTTTTTATAGAAAAACTATCTTATAATAATGTTAAATGTATAGTAAAATATATAATATATCTTACTTATATTATAGCATTCATAGAAAGCGTTGTTAAAACAATAAAAAGTGAGAACTGTGTTTATTTATGTAGTGATTTTCATTAGTAGTTTTCAGTTTCAATCAGTTCTATTACACTAATAAAATAACAGTACATAATATAGATTTCTTTGAAATCTAGTCTAGTCATGTATGTAGCGTATTATTAGCGTTTTTCATGTTTTTCTTATAAAATATTATAGAGGAAGTTTTAAAAAATTTATTGTAAATATAGGAGAAAATTAAATGAATACATTACACAAATCTTTAACAGCATTATTAGCAAAATTAGAAGAGAAAGAAGTACTGAAAAAAGAAAATATTAACACAGAAAATCTTAAAGCTGAGGAACTTGCAAAACACATTCGTGATCGTTTTGCTAAAGAGCATGCAGACTTAGAAATCCGCAGACTTTTAGAAACAGTTCACTACGCTAACTCTTATGAAGACAAAGTTCTTAAAGAAACAGCATTTTTAGTAGATGAAATCAGTGAATATATGTTTAAACTAGAAATTGCTAACCGTGATTTCGTAGTAGGCTACTTTAATACATTAATTATCGATCCAGCTATAGAAGCAACTGAGTATAACTTCGTATTAATGGAAGTTGAAAGCTTAATTGAAAACAGCTTCTTAGAATTACCTGAAGAAGAGGAATAATGATGAAAATTTTAATACCAACAGCCAAAGAGTTAAACAAGAAGGCTATTCCACATAAAAAGATCAGTCTAAGTGACAAAAGTACTGAAATAGTAAGTGAAATAGCTAAATTAAGTGTGGAAGACTTGGCGAAGGCCTACAAAATCAAAGATGAGAAGGCTGTGGAAGAATTTTCTCGTTGGGAAAAAATAAATAACAAAACAGCAAAAAGTTTTGAGGCGTTAGAGTTGTTTAATGGCTTAATGTATAGGAATATAGATCGAGCTGGTTTTGATGAGGCAGATAAAAAATATATAAAAGAAAATGTGTTTATTACAACATCTTTATATGGTGTAATAGGTGCTTATGATTTAATTCAAGAGCATAGATTAGACTTTTTACAAAATATCAAAATATCAAGTCAGTCTTTGAAAAACTTCTGGCGTGAAGACTATGATAAGAGTATCAAGGGCGAAGAATTAGTCGTGTCATTACTTTCTAGTGAATTTGAAGAGGTATTTTCAAAAGAACAGAGGAATGAATTTATTAGAATTAGCTTTATGGAAGAAAAAGATGGAGTGTTAAAAGTTCATTCGACTATTTCAAAAAAAGCCAGAGGTAAGTTTTTAACTGAACTTATAAAAAACAAAGTTTTTTCGGTAGACAAAATGAAACAGATTAAATTTGATGGTTTCGAATATAACGAAGAGAATTCAGACAAAAAGACATTAGCTTTTATAGCAAAAAGATAAAAATAGGGAAGTTTAAATATAAGAGGAAAATAAGAAAAAGGACAGAAAAAGATGAAATTAGAAACTAAAACCAGTAAGTTATATTACGGATTTCCTGTAATATTAATAGGTTATAAGGATAAAAAATGGAAGTATAATGTGACAGCTTGTAGTTCATCGTATTCACTAGGAGATATGATTTCAGTTGGACTTACAACAGATAGTAACGCTGTAGATAATATTAAAGAATATGGTGAGTTTACTGTTAACGTACCATGTCAACAAATACTTAGTAAGGTGGAGATTGCTGGATTCCATTCAGGTCAGAATAAAATTGGTATGGCTGATATGACATATGATCCAGCGAAATATATCGATGCTCCGATTATGGATGAGTGTATATTATCACTTGAATGTAAAGTTGAAAGTACTTCTGAATATGGAAAATACACAAATTTTGTAGCATCTATAAAACGAAGAGTTGTTTGTGAAAATCTTCTAGATGAAGAAGGCAACATGAAATATACTCAATTCAATCCAATTTATTTTATGGGTGATGACAATAAGAGAGTATATCGTTACTTTAATGAAGAGAGCAAAAACCATGGAGAAAATATGGGTTGTTCGTCAGATGAGGATGAGTATAACCCACTTTGCGGATAATATCTTATAGATAATATAAAATAACGAAGAAAGGAGGATATTAGTATGTATTACAATATGCAAGTACATAGTGCCTATGACTTGTTGAATAGTACAATTAAGTATGAGAGTCTGTTTTCAAAATTAGTAAAAGATAATCAGAAATCAGTGGTTATTGTTGATCCGAATATGTACGGTGCTATAAAAGCTTATAAGGCTTCTAAAAAAGCAGGGATAGACTTAATTCAAGGTTTAGAAGTTAACTTAGGTTATGGGATAGGGCTTTTGAAATTCAATTTACTGTGTAAAACAGAGGAGATGTTTTATAAATTATTAGAGATTTCGACGAAGTTTATGAATGGAGAAGAGTGGACTGTAGAAGATTTTTCTAATGATATGATTGATTACAGAGAAGACTTTGTCTTGATTGTTGTAGATGAGCTTAGGGATAGTATGGAATTCTCTTATTTAAAAAATTTACTAAGTAAGTATAATTTTTATTTCGGTTTTAATGAGAGTTTCCAGGTAGGTCTTTATAGTGATTTTGATAATATCGTTTATACTAAACCAAGTTTCTATCTAAATAAAGAGCACTATCAGCAAGTCATTGTTAGTCGTGCTATTCGCGATAATAAAAAGCTTAATATACAGGAACTTACGACTATCTCAGGAGAAGACTTTGTCAGAGAACAAAAGGATTTTGAAGAAATCTTAGCTCTAGGAGATGAAGAGCTGTATGCTATTTTTGAAAGATCATTTGCTAATCAACAATTAATAATAGATAGCTGTAAATATGAATTGAATTTTTCAGGATATCATTTGCCTAAGTATATCTACGGAGAAAAAGAAGAAATATTCGAAAAGTTATCTTCTAAAGAGTACTTGCATTACTTAGTTCAAAAAGGTGTTAAGGAAAAGTTAATAGGTAAAGATTTATATCATTATAAAAAACGTTACAATTATGAACTTAAGATTATCGATGAAATGGGCTTCAATGACTATTTCTTAATCGTTTATGATTTTGTGAAGTATGCCAAAGATAATGGTATATTAGTGGGTGCAGGCCGTGGTAGTGCTGCTGGAAGTTTAGTGTGTTATTTACTAGATATAACAGAAGCGGATCCATTGGAATACAATCTTCTTTTTGAAAGATTTTTAAACAAAGAGCGTATTTCTATGCCTGATATAGATATAGACTTCCAAGACACTAGACGTGATGAAGTCATAAAATATGTGGAAGAGAAATATGGTTCTGATAAGGTAGCGCAGATTATTACTTTTACAACATTTCAATCGAAAAGTGCAGCTAGAGAATCGGCGAGAATATTGCAGTTTGATGAACAAACTCTGAAGTTTATCAGTAGTAATATTAGCTCTACAAGAACATTGAAAGAATGTTATGAAATATCAGAAGAATTAAGAACGTTTATTAATACAAGTAATATTAATAAGCGTTGGTTTAGTATAGCGCTAAGTTTAGAGAATTTACCGAAAAATCCATCGGTACACGCAGCCGGTATAGTGATAAGTGATGACAAACCATTGGTTAACTATGCACCTTTAGCCGAATCGAATATGACGAAGTACTTGACTCAGTGGACGATGGATGATGTAGAGAGTGTTGGTTTATTAAAAATAGATTTCTTAGGTATTAGATATCTGACTATGGTATCGAGTATTATCGAAGAAATTAGAAAAGAGAATCCGACATTTGATATAACAAAGATAAATTATCAAGATCCTAAGGTCTATGAATTATTTGCAAAAGGTAAGACAGAAGGTATCTTCCAGTTTGAATCTAGTGGGATGAAGGAGAAACTGAATCTACTAAAACCTACTGAATTTAATGATATTGTTGCTATGAATGCACTTTATAGACCGGGCCCGATGGCTCAGATTGAAGTCTATGTACGCAGAAAAAATAAAGAAGAGCGAGTAGTATATCCGCATCCGCATTTAGAGAAAATATTAAAGGATACTTATGGAGTAATTGTTTATCAAGAACAGATTATGTTGATTGCGGTGAACTTCGCCCATATGAGCCTCAATGAAGCGGATAATATGAGAAGAGCGGTAAGTAAAAAGAAAAAAGAAGACCTTGAGTACTATGGACGTATTTTCATAGAAAAAAGTGTTGCTGCTGGCTACGATATAAAAGTCGCCGAGAAACTTTTTGATCTTATCGTTACCTTTGCGAATTATGGTTTTAATAAGAGCCATGCTGTTGTTTATAGTATGTTAGCTTATCGATTAGCTTATTTAAAAGTCTATTATACTAAGTATTTTATGACAGCCTTATTAAATAACGTAATAAGTAGTGAGAAGAAAATAAATGAGTATAAACAAGAGCTTATGAACCTAGGTATTAATCTTGTAAAACCTGATGTTAATAGAAGTTTATCAAACTTTAGAGTATTCAAAAATGATATTGTTTTTGCATTAACCGCGATAAAAAATGTTGGTTATAGAAGCGGTTATGAAATCGTTCAAGACAGAATTAATTTTGGACCTTATCTAGATATAGATGATTTCTTGAAACGTATGAATAAGAAGGTTGACCATCAGGCTGCAATTTCACTGGTTAAGGCTGGCGCTTTAGATACTTTTGGTTATAATCGAGCTACTTTGATGAAAAAGGTAAATGATTATTATTCAGATAATAGGCAGTTTATAAATAATGTACGTGTTGCGTTGTCTGCAGAAAGTGGTCTAACATTAAAGGTAGAAGAGATAGAAGACTATTCAATTACAGAAAAAATCCAAATGGAAAAAGAAGTCACAGGGACATACTTCTTAAAACATCCAGTCCAAGTAGAAAAAGAGAAGTATTCTTATTTACCACTACAATACATTGGTGGTGAAGTTAGCGATAGTTATGTAGAAATCATAACGAGAAAAGGGATACGAACTAAAAATGGCGATTATATGGCATTTTTAACAGTTAACGATGGAAAAAATGATTATGATGTTACTGTTTTTCCAAGTGTATTTAAGTATGCTAATGTATTTATAAAAGCAGGAAGTTTCGCTGTTATGACTTTGAAAAAACAACTTCGTAATGGTAGAGAACAGTATATCCTAGAAAAAATTGCCAGTTTAAAAAATTATAGAGAATACTGCCTAACTAATATAAAAACTATCTATACAATTATTGATAAAGAAATATTAGAGCTTTTAAGTGAATATAAGGTTGATGATGGAAGAGTTAAGGTAATAGCCTTGCTTGATAATGATTCTACAAAAGGGAAGACGATTACAATTAATAACGAACATGAATTTGTTCATAAATTTTTGGAAAAGTTCCCTGGAAAACGCATCAAAATCACATATAAGTAAAAAAACAAAAATAATCAAACAAAAATAAAACAAAATTCTGTTTTTACTAGAAAAAATCTCAAAAATATGATATTGTTGATAGGTAAATTTAAAAATAATTAATAAAATTATGAGGAAGGTAAGACTACATGAAAAAAATCGCAGTTTTAACAAGTGGTGGAGATGC
>ERZ773008.1614-NODE-1614-length-15658-cov-3.818432_pt1 | contig 15658 bp, 12 predicted proteins | sample MGYA00580664_ERZ773008 | MGnify/ENA primary metagenome ERZ773008 (study PRJEB29015, sample SAMEA2738016) | human oral metagenome | biome: human oral; feature: human-associated habitat; material: dental | place: China | collected 2048 ... | reverse complement strand
CTGAGGGTTCACCGGCACTAGATAACCCGTAACCAGAGGACAGAAAGAAGACAAGGACACTGTGCGCCTCGATAAATACCTGGTCGAAGCCGGATTCGTGAGCTCCCGAACCCTCGCCGCAAAACTCATTGCGGCAAGAGACGTGCAAGTCAACGGCAAAGTTGCACGCAAAGCGTCCATGCTCGTAGGTCCCGAGGACACCCTCTACGTGCGCCAGAGCGAGCTGACCGAATACGTCAGCCGCGCAGGCCACAAACTCGCCGGTGCCCTCGACGCGTTCCCCGATATTGAGGTGGAGGGCAAGCGCTGCCTGGATGCGGGAGCATCCACCGGAGGCTTTACCGACGTGCTGCTTCGTCGAGGAGCCGCCCATGTAGCCGCCGTTGACGTAGGACACGGGCAGCTCGTGGACGCGCTACGCGAAGAACCGCGAGTCGGCGTGTACGAAGGACTCAACGTTCGCTACATGAAGCCCGAAGATATTGGTGGACAGGTCGAACTGACGGTTTCTGACCTCTCGTTCATCTCACTGACCCTGGTCATGGAGGCGTTAGCGAACGCCACTGAAACCGGCGGCGACCTGGTGCTCATGGTCAAGCCGCAGTTCGAGGTCGGCAAGCACCGCATCGGACGCGGGGGAGTGGTGCACGAAGAATCCGCCCGCCGTGAGGCCGTGGAAAAAGTCCAGGCATCTGCGGTAAGCCACGGATTGCGCGTGATGGGTATGGAACCCAGCCCGCTCCCCGGACAGGACGGCAACGTAGAGTACTTCCTCTGGTGCAAAAAATAAATACGGTGCCGAAATTAAATAGTGCGAAGGCAGTCTGAGAAAAACCGCTCGGTAACGCAGGACGCGTTGAGGGTGGGGCTTTCTCAGGCTGCCGCGCTATTCAGGGGCATTTTAGTTGGGGGGTATTTTAGTCGGGAGTATTTTTCCACAGGTATTTTAGAAAGACCCCAACTGTACGTTATTCGAAATAATTTTCTAAAAATATGGTGATTTAGAAAATCTTCGAGAACATATTCGGTATGATAGGTGTAGATACACCATCTCAACACCCGACGGGAGAGAGTCATTATGGCAGAACACGAAAGCCACGCACCGCAGGGAGCAACCGCACAGGTAGCTGCCGCAGGTGCGCGTCATGGTTCCGAACGCCATGAGTCTGATCGTTATGGTTCCGAAGACTCGGTGGAACAACGTCACCGTAAGATTCTCGTCTTCGCCCACGTGGGGCGCAAAGAAGCACGAGATGCCGCCCGACAGGCGTGCACCCAGCTCTACGAAGCAGGACTTGCGCCCGTCATGACTCGCTCCGATCTGGAAACCCTGAGTGAAAACTGGGACGAGCCCGTCCCCGTGCAGGTCGTCCACGAATCCGTGGCGCTTATCGACATTGAGCTCGGCGTGGTGCTCGGTGGTGACGGTTCGATTCTTCGCGCCGCCGAAATGGTGCGCCGAACCAGCGTTCCGCTCATCGGTGTGAACCTGGGACACGTCGGCTTCCTCGCCGAATCCGAAGAGAGCGACCTGACCGAAACCGTTCGCTGCATTGTCAACAACGAGTACACCGTTGAAGAACGCATGGCAATCGACGTGGACGTCTGGAACGACGGCAAGCGAGTGCACAGCGACTGGGCACTGAATGAAGCCAGCGTCGAAAAGGGCAACCGCGAAAAAATGATTGAAGTCATTATCGAGGTAGACTGCCGCCCGCTCAGTAGCTTCGGTTGCGACGGCGTGGTTATGGGAACCCCCACCGGCTCGACCGCCTACGCTTTCTCCGGTGGTGGCCCGGTCGTATGGCCCGAAGTTGAAGCAATTCTCATGGTGCCGCTCTCGGCTCACGCGCTCTTTGCGCGCCCGCTGGTAGCAGCGCCGACCTCCACCCTGGCGGTAGAAATGATGCCCGGAAACGGCGCCTCCGGCGTGCTCTGGTGCGATGGCCGCCGAACCGTAGAGCTGGACCCCGGCTCCCGTATTGAGGTGCGACGCTCCGAAAAGTCGGTGCTGCTCGCCCGTATCCACCCGGCTCCCTTCTCCGAGCGACTGGTGCGTAAATTTGAGCTTCCGATCCGTGGCTGGCGCGGCCCGCAGGATACCGAGAAGCACTAAAGAAAAGGAATGAACGTTCGTGATTGAGGAAATCCATATTCGAGACCTCGGCATCATCACCGATGCGAGGCTCCCCCTCGAACCCGGATTCTCCGTGCTGACCGGCGAAACCGGCGCAGGTAAAACCATGGTCGTCACTGCCCTCGGCATGCTCCTGGGCGCCCGATCCGACGCATCCAGCGTGCGCAACGGAGCCAAGAGCGCCCTTGCCGAAGCAGTGATTCGTCTGCCCCACGGGCACCGCGCCCTCGAGCTTGCCGAAGAAGCCGGCGGCACCGCCGAAGACATCGACGAACAGACCTCCGAGCTGCTTCTGGCGCGCACCGTCAACGCCTCGGGACGCTCCCGCGCCCATGTTGGCGGTTGCTCCGCACCCATTGGAACCCTGTCTCAGATTGGTCAGACTCTTGTTGCAGTCCACGGCCAGTCCGATCAGCTGCGCCTCAAATCAGCGGCAGAGCAGCGCCACTCCCTCGACCTGTACGCCGGTGAAGAACTTGCCAACCTGCTTGAGAAGTACCGCGAAAACTACGAGCGATACCGCGCCGCCGCCGCAGAGCTGAAGGAAGTACGCGAAAACTCTCGCGCACGCGCCCTTGAAGCGCAGACCCTGCAGGGCGCCCTCGAAGAAATCAGCGCCGTCAACCCGCAGGCCGGGGAAGAAGAAGAGCTCAAAGCCGAAATGGTGAAGCTCATGAATGTTGAAGCGCTACGCATTGCCTCGGCAACCGCCTCCGCGGCGCTCAGCGGTAGCGAATACTCTACCGGCGACGAGCAGAGCGTCATGAGCCTGCTCGATGCAAGCCGCTCCGCGCTACAGGCGCAGGCAGACGCTGATGAAGAGCTTGCCTCCCTCGCGGCGCGCGTCAACGAACTGCTGATTCTTGCCACCGATATCTCCTCGGATCTGTCCTCCTACATGGCCTCTCTGGACGTTGAAGGCCCCGAACGCCTGGCGCAGGTGCAGACTCGCCGCGCCCAGCTGGCGACCCTCACCCGCAAGTACGGTGCCGATATTGCCGAGGTTCTCGAATGGGCCGAAGAATCCCGTGCACGCCTTGAGACCCTGGTGGACGACCCGCAGCGACAGGAAACTCTGGAAACCGAGCTGGTACAGCTACGCAAGGTACTCGGCGCCCAAGCGGAAGAGCTGACCGCCCTGCGCCGTGCCGCCGCGCAGAAGCTGGCGGATGCCGTCAGCGAGGAGCTCACCGCCCTTGCCATGCCGAACGCCTCCCTGGTTGTGGAGGTCGCCGAAGCTGAAAAGTTCTCGGTGCACGGTCGAGACACCGTGACCTTCATGCTGGCCCCGCACCGAACCGCCGTGCCGCGCCCGCTCGGTAAGGGCGCCTCCGGCGGTGAGCTCTCCCGCGTGATGCTCGCCCTGGAGGTAGTGCTCGCCGAAGTGGACCCCGTGCCCACCTTCATCTTCGATGAGGTGGACTCCGGCGTGGGCGGTAAGGCCGCTATCGAAATCGGTCGCCGCCTCGCCATGCTCGCCCGACATGTGCAGGTTTTGGTGGTCACCCACCTGCCGCAGGTTGCCGCCTTCGCGGACCAGCACATCCTCGTGCTGAAAAATGATGACGCGTCCCTCTCAAAGGTCAAGGTACTTTCCGAAGAGGAACGCGTGGTGGAGCTGGCGCGAATGCTCTCCGGACACGATCAATCAGAATCGGCACGAGAGCACGCCCGCGAGCTGCTGGCTGCCGGTCGAGAAGTGCCGCAGGGGCGCTGAAGCTGACGGCAACTCTGCCGGGAAAAGCATGAGGAAAGTGCTGGCAAAAGCTCCGAAAGGTAGTGTCTTTCGCGCCAAAGACCAATAAGGGGTCTGAAGCGCGTGAGCGTGCCTCAGAAAGCTGTCGGTACAGCCCGTGCAGGTGACCAATAGCGGCGCATGGAGTCCAGAGGATGTGAGATACTCTGAGAATGCTCCTACACCTGCTTCTACACGGCGCGGCGGGAATAATAAATCCTCTGCTCCGTTTACAGTGGTGATAAGGACAAATAGGGGAGGGAAAACCGCCTGAGAGAATCCTCTCGCGGCAAAACCCTCTGCTTGGATAGCAGACAAGAAAATGGTAGGCTTGAATTCCGTGGTGAATGAAAAAAATAACGCTCTGAACGCGTCCTCTAATGACAAGGTAACCCGCCAGATTTTCGTAACCGGCGGCGTTGCATCTTCTCTCGGTAAGGGCCTGTCGGCCTCTTCCCTCGGTCAGCTTCTTCGCGCACGTGGCCTCTCTGTGACCATGCAGAAGTTCGACCCCTACCTGAACGTCGACCCCGGTACGATGAACCCCTTCCAGCACGGTGAAGTCTTTGTCACCGACGACGGTGCTGAAACCGACCTCGACATCGGCCACTACGAGCGCTTCCTGGACGAAAACCTCGACCAGTCCGCTAACGTGACCACCGGCCAGGTCTACTCCTCCGTCATCGCAAAGGAACGCCGCGGCGAATACCTCGGCGACACCGTCCAGGTCATCCCTCACATTACCGACGAAATCAAGGCCCGCATGCGTCACGCAGCGGAAATTGACAACGCACCCGACATCATCATCACCGAAATCGGTGGTACCGTCGGCGATATCGAGTCCCTGCCCTTCATGGAAGCAGCACGCCAGGTACGCCGCGATGTTGGCCGCAAGAACGTCTTCTTCCTGCACGTCTCCCTGGTGCCCTTCATCGGCCCCTCCGGCGAGCTCAAGACCAAGCCGACCCAGCACTCCGTCGCAGCACTGCGCGGCCTGGGCATCCAGCCTGACGGTCTGATCCTGCGCTGTGAGCGTGAGGTCCCCGTATCGCACCGTACCAAGATCGGTAACGCATGCGACGTGGACAGCGACGCAGTCATCTCCTGCGCCGATGCACCCAGCATCTACGACATCCCCAAGACCCTGCACAGCCAGAAGCTCGATGACTACATCCTCGACTACTTCGGCATTGAAGCTCCCGCACCGGACTTCACCCAGTGGGACCGCCTGCTCGACGCAGTGCACCGCCCCGCAGCAGAGGTCAACGTTGGCCTGGTTGGTAAGTACATCGACCTGCCCGACGCCTACCTGTCCGTCTCCGAGGCTCTGCGTGCCGGCGGCTTCGCAAACAACGTGAAGGTCAACATCAAGTGGGTTGCAGCCGACCTGTGCGCAACCGACGAAGATGCAGACCACCAGCTGCGCAACATGGACGCAATCCTCGTGCCCGGCGGCTTCGGCATCCGCGGCCTGGACGGCAAGATTGGTGCCCTCAAGTACGCACGCGAGCACAAGATCCCGACCCTGGGCATCTGCCTCGGCCTGCAGTCCATGGTCATCGAGTACGCACGTAACGTACTGGGCCTGCGCGAAGCATCCTCCACCGAGTTCGACCCGGAAACCTCCGTACCGGTCATCGCAACCATCGAAGAGCAGAAGCAGTTCGTCGAAGGTGCAGGCGACCTGGGCGGCACCATGCGCCTGGGCCTGTACAAGGCAAACCTCGTTCCCGGCTCTCAGGTTGCTAAGGCATACGGTGCAACCGAGGTTGCAGAGCGTCACCGCCACCGCTACGAGGTGAACAACGAGTACCGCGAGCAGCTTGAAGAAGCAGGCCTGCTCATCTCCGGCACCTCCCCGGACTCCTCGCTGGTCGAGTACGTGGAGTTGCCCGCAGAGGTACACCCCTACTACGTGGCAACTCAGGCACACCCCGAGTACCGCTCGCGTCCGACCCGCCCGCACCCGCTCTTCTCCGGCCTGATTAAGGCTGCTCTGGAGCGCCGCGGCGCCTAACCTCTAGGCACAAACGTTCAGCATCCCGCTCACCCCGCGCAGGGGAGGGCGGGATGCTGTCGTTTAAACCTGAACATGCCTTATTCCGTGCCCGCACCTGACGCGCCAAACGTAGCGGGGCTAAGAAGCCGCCTACAATGAAAGAATGAGCAACAACCAGCAGATTATTGATGCACCCTCCGAACGCACCATCCGCACCCGCACCGTGAAGTACAGCGGCTACGTCATCGAAACGACCGTTGAAGAGTACGAACTCAACGAAAACACCGTGCTGACCCGCGACGTCGTGGAAATGCCCGGCGCCGTCGCCGTAGCGGTCCTCAACGACAACAACGAACTGCTGATGCTCAACCAGTACCGCCACCCGGTGCGCATGAACCTCTGGGAAGTACCCGCCGGACTACTCGATATTGACGGTGAAGACCCCCTGGTCGCCGCGCAGCGCGAACTCGCCGAAGAAGCAGACCTGCAGGCAGGCACCTGGAACGCTCTGACCGACTACTTCAGCAGCCCCGGCGCAACCAGCGAAGCAGGCCGCGTCTACCTGGCACGCAACCTCTCAGAACTGCCCGCCGAAGAACGTAGCGAACGAACCGACGAAGAAGCAGAAATGACCTACCGCTGGGTGCCCCTCGCCGATGCGGTACAGCTGGTACTGGGGGGAAAGGTTCACAACGCGCTCGCTATCCAGGCGGTACTCGCTACCTACGCGGCGGCACAGAACAACTTTGAAGGCCTGCGCCCTGCCGAGGGCGGCTGGGAGTTCCACCCCTACATGGGCCAGCGCCGCGAAAAGCCGGAGAACTTCCGCAACCACTGAGAACGGAACACAGGGGCGGGGGAGTAGCCCTGCCTACGGCAAGCTCGAATATCAAGAGAACCGACAGAGGAGATAGCGTGAAGCAGGCAAAAAGCACGGAGAGTAAGACACCCCGCGGCGCGGGTCTGCTCGGTGTGCCCTCTTCTGCCGGTTCCTCTGTGCTGGGTTCTTCCCATCAGGAGGCGCAGACCCCGCTACAGAAAGCCATTGACCAGTACCTCATCCACCTGCGCGTGGAGCGAGGAAGCAGCGAACACACCATCGCCTCCTACGCACGTGACCTGCGACGATACAGCGCCTACATGGCGGCCCTCGGTGTCATCGACCCCGAACGCATCACCACCGTGCAGGTGCGTTCCTTCATGCGGGAACTCGCTGCCCCCACCGTGCCCCTAGCTGGATTCGTCGCCGGATTTGACGCGGGGGAGAAGAACAACCAGAACGCGCAGGAAGCCCAGGAAGAAGCCGCAGAATCGCTGGCGCTGATAATCGCCTCCGAATCGGGGCGAGGTGCAGGAACCGGGCGCGCTGGAAAAGGGCAGACAGGAAAAGAGCGTGCCGGGCAGTCGAAAGCTGGGGAGTCGGAAAAAGAAACACCAACCGCTGAAGGTACGCCGAGTCTTCCTCTGCCCTTGGGGCCGAACTCCATCGCCCGCACCATGGCGGCAGTCCGCGGCGCACACGCCTTCTGGGTCTCCGCGCTTATCGTGCCCACCGATCCGGCGGCACCGGTCACCCCGCCCAAGAACATTAAGCGCCTACCCAAAGCAGTCAGCGTAGAAGACATCCAGCGGCTACTCGCCGTACCCGACCGCGAAACCGCCACCGGGCTACGCAACCGAGCCATACTCGAATTCCTCTACGCCACCGGCGCGCGCGTGAGCGAAATGCTCAACGCCGATATCGACGACGTGCACTTCGAGGGAACCCTCACCGATGAAGACGGCAACCAAATCACCCTGCCCGGCTACGTTCGACTCTTCGGCAAAGGAAACAAAGAACGGCTCGTACCCATCGGAAGCTACGCTCAAAAAGCAATCCAAGACTACCTGGTGCGTGCCCGCCCCTCCCTCGTAGCGCACGGTAAAGGCACCGCCGCGCTCTTCGTCAATGGGCGAGGCGGCAGACTCGGACGCCAAGGCGCCTGGCTCATCCTCAAAGAAGCCGCCGAAGCCGCCGGGCTCAGCGCCGACTTCTCACCGCACTCCATGCGCCACAGCTTCGCAACGCACCTACTACAGGGCGGCGCCGATATTCGCGTGGTGCAAGAACTGCTCGGGCACGCCTCCATCGCCACCACGCAGGTGTACACCAAGGTCACGCCCGAGGGGCTCATGGAGGTGTACCGCATGGCGCATCCGCGTGCCCACGAACGGGGATAAACCCCGTCAAACCGCGGAACAGCCGCTCTTGAGGTAACCTTATAGACAACGCTTAAACTTTAAAACTTCGAATTCATTGATGAAGGTGAACCATTGACTGAAGCTCAGGCTCAAGAACTCGGCCCCACCGGTCGACCCCTGCGCGTATACCCCGACCCGGCTCCGCTGAGCAGCCACGGTCCCGCCCGCATTATCTCTATGGTGAATCAGAAGGGCGGCGTGGGTAAGACCACCTCCACCATTAACCTGGGCGCGGCACTGGCAGAATGCGGCCGTAAGGTACTGCTGGTCGACTTCGACCCGCAGGGTGCTCTCTCCGCCGGTTTCGGCGCGAACCCGCACGAACTGGACCTGACCGTCTACAATGTCATGATGGACCGCAAGGTTGATATCAAGGACGTCATCCTGCCCACCGGCGTGGAGAACATCGACCTGCTGCCCGCCAACATTGACCTCTCCGCAGCTGAAGTTCAGCTGGTCAACGAAGTGGCGCGCGAGCAGGTTCTCGCCTCGGCACTGCGCAAGGTCCGCGACGAATACGACGTCATCCTCATCGACTGCCAGCCCTCCCTGGGCCTGCTGACCGTCAACGCACTGACCGCCTCCGAAGGCGTCATCATTCCGCTGATTTGTGAGTTCTTCGCACTGCGCGCCGTCGCGCTGCTGGTCGACTCCATCGAGAAGGTTCAGGACCGACTGAACCCCGACCTCGAAATCTCCGGCGTACTTGCCACCATGTTCGATGCCCGCACCATCCACTCCAAGGAAGTTCTGGCACGCATCGTGGACGCATTCGGCGACAAGGTCTTCGATACCGTCATCAAGCGCACCGTGAAGTTCCCGGACGCATCGGTGTCCGCTGAGCCGATTCTCAGCTACGCCTCCAGTCACCCCGGTGCGGAAGCATACCGCCAGGTGGCACGCGAACTGATCTACAAGGGCGGCGCACGCTAAAGCCCCCACACCTATACGCCCTCTGCTGAGGTGACTCTCACCCTTGAGTCACACCGGCAGAGGGCGTATAATTGTGTGGATTCTAAAGACCCCGCGCACTGCTTACGCCGAAAAGATGGCGAAGTAGAAGCCGCTTCTGAGACGGCACCAACAAAGCCGGACCAGCACAGCCGGGGAGAATAAACCTAAGGAGAATAGGTCGTTTATGACCACGAACGTCGCTGCCGTGAGGGTACCGACACCGAACGCAGACACCGCCGCGAACGCCCGGACTGAGGGCCGCGGCCTGCAGAACCCGGAACGCGGTTTCACCCTCACCCTCAGTAATTTTGAGGGTCCCTTTGATCTTCTACTGACCCTGATCTCTCGCCGCAAACTCGACATTACCGAGGTGGCACTCGCAGAGGTCACCGACGAGTTCCTCGCATACCTGCACGCCCTCTACGCCGAGGGTACCGAACGTGCACTCGACGAAGCCAGCGAATTTCTGGTCACCGCCGCAACCCTGCTGGAACTCAAGACCGCACGCCTGCTCCCGCAACATCGTGAACCCCTCGAAGAGGATGTCGCACTGCTGGAGGCGCGCGACCTGCTCTTTGCCCGTCTGTTGCAATACCGCGCCTACCGCGAAGTCGCCGATATTTTTGCTGAACGCTGGGCGCAAGAATCGCAACGTTTTCCCCGTGCGGTAGCCCTCGAAGAACGATTCGCCCAGGCACTACCCGAGCTGGTCTTTACCGGAGGTGCCGAAGAGTTCGCCCGCATCGCCGCAGCAGCGCTGAGCCGAACCCCCAAAGAGCCCGAACCGGAACCCGAAGAAATCGTTGAAGAACTCAACGAGCACCTGCACGTTCCGCTCACCACCATCGCGGCTGAAGAGCACTACATTCTGCACAGCCTGCTCGATACCGCGGCGCGGGAACTGAGCTTCGCCGAACTGGTTCAAGGATCCGGCGAACTAGAAATCGCGGTGGTTCGTTTTCTCGCCCTGCTCGAGCTCTACAAAGAAGGCGCTCTGCACGTGGAACAGGACGAACCGCTCGGAGCCATTCGGGTCCGTGCGAGCGCGAGCGCTGCACAGTTCGTGATTCGCGAAGAAACAGACGCTCAGGACGCGCACGAAATCGGTGAAGCGTCTGAATCACCTGAATCATCCGAATCACTCGACGTGAACGAGGAACCGGTAGAGGAGGATTATGAGTAGTCACGGCTCACGCTTTGACCGTGAATTCACCCCTGATGACCTTGCCATCGTGAACATGGGCTACTGGGATCCGAACGCAGACGAGGATTCGGAACAGGTAGACTCGGCGCCAGTAGAGCCGGTAGAGGCTGAGAGCTCAAAGCCTGCTGAGGCGGACGCTGAGCCGGCTAATCACGATGTAGCTGCAGCGCCTCTGGATGAGGTGACCGAAGAAGCCGAGGTCGCCGAAGAAGCTGAAACCGCCGAAGCGGTAGAGGACTCCGATAGTTCCGACAGCTCCGAGGAACCGCAGAAAACTGCACCCCGCGAGTCGAATAAATCGGAAGCGAAACCGGCAAAGATTCCGGCGGGAGGCCCCTCCACCGCACCCAGCGTGGCGGTCGATGCCGAAGCTGAATTCTCCAAGGTCGAGGCAATCCCCGGCGGCGTCAAAAGCGCCATTGAAGCGATCCTCGCCGTTGCCGAAGCACCCGTGAGCGTCAAAGAACTCTCCGCCGCGCTCATCGTCAACGAACGAGCTGTTGAGCACGCGCTCGACCAGCTGTACCGCGAGTACAACGGCGAAGAAAGCGGCTACGGAGAAGACGAAAACCGGGTGGCACCCGAACCGCGCGGATTCCAGCTGCGGAACATCGCAGGAGGCTGGAAGCTCTACGCCCGCGACGACTTCGCCCCCTGGGTGGCACGCTTCGTGACCCGCTCCAAGAGCGCGACCCTCAGCAAGCCCGCCTACGAGACGCTCGCCGTGATTGCCTACCAGCAGCCGGTGACCAGGGCGAGGGTGGCCTCCATTCGAGGCGTGAACGCGGACGCGGCAATCCGCCAGCTGTTGCAACGGCAGCTGATTCGTGAGGCTGGTCGTGAAGCCGGAAGCGGCGCGACCCTCTACGAAACCACGGAGCTGCTGCTGGCGAAGCTCGGGTTGAACTCCCTGGAGGAGCTACCGGCGCTCGCGCCCTTCCTGCCCGATGACACGGAGGCGGCGGTCCTCGCCGAAGGTAACGACTAACCCGCCAGCTACAGCCGTTACGGCAATAACGAAACGTTCAACGGTTCTGCTGAAAACCTGCGGCAGAACCACCCGGATAAGCGCCCCCGACGCTGACACACACCGCGCCTTCGGTGCCGGGGCACAAAGACTAACAAGAACTACAACGACAGAAAAGAGAAGAACACCATGGCATATGGAAACTCCTCCCGCGGCGGCCGCTCTGCATCCGGTCGCCCCCAGAACTCCCGCGGTGGCCGTCCCGGTCAGGGCGGTAAGCCCGGCGCTAAGGGCGCATCCGCACGCGGCGGCCGTCCCGGCGCTGGCAAGGGCGGCGCAAAGGGCTTCGGTGAGAAGAAGTTCGGTGACAAGAAGTTTGGCGAGAAGAAGTTCGGCGCAGGCCGCGCAGGTTCCGGCCGAGGCCGCGGCACCGAACTGCCCAAGCGCGAACGCCGCGCACCGGGTCGCCCCTACCGCTCCGGCGAAGCCTTCGCAAACGAGCGCGGCGAATACCGCGTCAGCAACTACGCTGGTCCGCACCGCCCCCGCCGCCCCCGCAACGCCCCGGTAGATCACTACGAGTTCTACGATCACGACGGCGTGCGCCTGCAGAAGCTGCTGGCTCAGGCCGGTGTGGCATCCCGCCGCGTTTGCGAAGAAATGATTACCGAAGGTCGCGTCACCGTCAACGGTGAAGTCGTGACTGAGCTGGGTGTGCGCGTGGACCCCTCCAAGGTGACCGTGCAGGTGGACGGCATGACCGTTCAGACCAACGACAAGCTCGTCTACATGGCATTCAACAAGCCCGCCGGCGTGGTCTCCACCATGGAAGACCCCGAAGGTCGCCCCTGCATCTCTGACTTCCTGCGTTCCTCCATGAGCGAGCGCGTGTTCCACGTGGGCCGCCTGGACGTCGAAACCGAGGGTCTGCTGCTGCTGACCAACGATGGTGAACTGGCGAACCGCCTCACCCACCCCTCCTACGAGGTGCCCAAGACTTACCTGGTGCAGGTTCCCGGCCCGATGGAGCCCGGCGTCGGCGCAGCCATGAAGAAGGGCATCCGCCTGGAAGACGGCGTGACTCGCGTGGACGAGTTCAAGCTGGTGGACTCCACCCCCGGCCACGTGCTCGTTGAGGTGACCATCCACTCCGGTAAGAACCGCATCGTGCGCCGCCTCTTCGACGCTGTCGGCTACCCGGTTGAGCGCCTGGTCCGCGTCGAGATGGGCCCGATCCGTATTGGTTCGCAGAAGCAGGGCACCGTCCGTAACCTCTCCAAGGTCGAGATCGGTCACCTGCTCGCTTCGGTGGACATGTAATAACGCTAAGGAGTTGTCATGAGCTCGCCCGCTGAGCTTTCCGCATCTGAGCTGCCCATGGACTCAACGCTGACCGGGCCGGTACTCATTATCGGTTCGGGTCTGCTGGGCGCCTCCATTGGTTTGGGGTTGCGTGCGGCAGGATGCGAGGACGTGTACGTCCAAGATATTTCACCCACCGCCGAGGCTGTGGCGCAGGATATCGGTGCCGGCATAAGCTTCTCCACCCTGTCGGAGGAGGAACGCGCCGCCCTCGCCCCGCAGCTGGTGGTGGTGGCTGCGCCTCCGGATAGTGCCGGTGCCGTGTGCGCTCGCGCGTTGAGCACCTATGCGCCTCGACCGGAGGCGGGCTACCCCGGCGCCGTGGTGACGGATGTTGCCTCGGTGAAGGTGCAGCCGCTGGCGGATGTGCTTGCCTCGGGTGCGGATGCGTCGCGTTACGTGGGTTCGCATCCGATGGCTGGGCGTGAGAAATCGGGCCCGGTGGCTGCTCGCGGTGAGCTGTTCCAAGCGCGTCCGTGGATTATCTGCGAGCACGATTCGGTTCGCCCCGAGTGTGTGCGTCTGGTGCGTTCTGTGGCGGTTGAGCTGGGTGCGATTGTGACTTCTTTGAGCGTTGAGGAGCACGATCAGACGGTTGCTCTAATCTCTCATGTGCCGCAGGCGATGAGTTCGCTTCTGGCTTCGCGTCTGCAGGACACTCCGCTGTATGCGCTGTCTTTGGCGGGTCAGGGTTTGCGCGATACGGTGCGTATTGCGGCTTCGGACCCGACGCTGTGGGTACAGATTTTTGCGGCGAACGCTGACCCGATTGTGAAGACCCTCTACGGGGTGCGTGATGACCTGAACCGCCTCATCGCAACGCTGGAGAACCCGACGGCATCCGGCGCTCGCCTGGATTTGGCGCAGCTGATGAGCGAAGGCAACGCGGGCGTTAGCCGCATTCCGGGTAAACACGGCACGGCACCCGCCGCGTTCGCAAAGATGACGGTGCTGGTGGACGACACCCCCGGCACGCTGGCTCGTTTGCTTGCCGAGATTGGTGAGTTGGGCGCGAACCTTGAGGATTTGCGTCTGGAGCACTCGACGGGTGCCCCGGTGGGTATGGCTGAAATCTCGGTCAATCCGTCTATTCATGAGGCGCTGGTCCGCGATTTGTCGGCTCGCGGTTGGCGTGTTGTGAAGTAGAGTTAAAGCTGTATTTTCCGGCATAAAGTTTGAGACGAATTTTAAGGAGTGCTGATGCACGAGAACCCTAAACTGACGATTGCTATTGACGGTCCTTCCGGTTCCGGTAAGTCGTCTGTGTCTAAGGAAGTTGCACGCCACTTTGGTCTGGCGTACCTGGACACCGGTGCAATGTACCGTGCCGCAACCTACCGTGTGCTGGAACTTGGCATTGACCTGAACGACGCTGAGGCGATCGCGAAGGCTGTCGAGGAGATGCCCCTGGTCTTCGGTACGAACATTAAGGAAGAAGAGATTCTGATGGGTTCGACTGATATCCGTGAGGAGATTCGTAGCGAGCGCATTTCTTCGGCGGTTTCTGCTGTGGCTTCGGTTCCGGCGGTTCGTGAGCACCTGATTGGCCTGCAGCGTTGGATGATTGACCACGCTATTAACGGCATGGTCGCTGAGGGCCGCGACATCACCACCGTGGTTGCTCCTGACGCTGATGCGCGCATCCTGCTGACTGCTTCTGAAGAGGTGCGCATGGCGCGCCGCGGCCTGGAGAACGCGGAGAAGTCCGGCGCTTCGGGCGACTTGAGCAAGCAGATCGCTGAGCGTGATGCGAAGGATTCGAAGGTCAATAACTTTATGGAAGCTGCCGAGGGCGTGGCTCTGGTGGACAGCTCGGATCTTGATTTTAATGCGACGGTCTCTGCAGTGATTAACGCTGTGAATGACCAGTTGAAGGCGAAGCGCGCGGGTTAGGCCCCGCCGAAACGCTGGGGGAGTGGTGCATCCGCTCCCGATAAGACGTTGAGCCGCGCTCGCGTGCTGACCTGTGGGTTGGGCGCGGGGCGGGTAGAGAAAGGAATGCGCATGGCTGAGGACGCTATCCGCGACGATTACGAAGAGAAGTACCTGGGCGGTGGCGAGGACGACGTTACTGAGCGCCTCGCTGAGATTGATGATGAGACCGCTGACCAGCGTGCTCAGGCTCTGCTTGAGGGTCTTGAGGATTACGACCTGGATGAAGAGGACCGCGCCCTGCTGGGTGCCTGGGGCTTCGACATTGAGGAAGAGGAAGAGCAGCTCGCTGATCCGGTAGTGGCGATTGTTGGCCGCCCGAACGTGGGTAAGTCGACCATCATTAACCGTATTCTGGGCCGCCGTGAAGCGGTGGTTGAGGATAAGCCGGGTGTGACTCGTGACCGCGTGTCTTATAAGGCTGAGTGGCTGGGTAAGAGCTTCACCCTGGTTGATACCGGTGGTTGGGAGTCTGACGCCCGCGGCATTGATGCTCAGGTTGCTGAGCAGGCTGAGATTGCTGTGGAGCAGGCCGACGTTGTGGTCCTGGTGGTGGACGCCCGCGTGGGTGTGACCGCTTCGGACGAGCAGATTGTGCGTATGCTGCGCCGCGTGAAGAAGCCGATCATTCTGATTGCTAACAAGATTGACGACGCCCACCTGGAGCCGGAGATTTATAACCTCTGGTCGCTGGGTATGGGTCAGCCGTTCCCGGTGTCGGGTCTGCACGGTCGTGGCCTGGCGGATGCTCTGGACGAGATCCTTGAGGTCATGCCGGAGCACTCGCAGTTCGCTCAGCCGGAGGCGCTGGGCGGCCCGCGTCGTGTGGCTCTGGTGGGTCGCCCGAACGTGGGTAAGTCCTCGCTGCTGAACAAGCTGGCTGGTTCTGAGCGTGCCGTGGTGAATGACCTGGCTGGTACGACTCGTGACCCGATTGACGAGATTATTGAGCTGGGCGGCTACCCTTGGCGTTTCGTGGATACTGCGGGTATTCGCCGTCGCCAGCACATGGCTAAGGGCGCGGAGTTCTACTCTTCGCTGCGTACTCAGACTGCTCTGGAGCGTTCTGAGGTTGCCGTGGTGCTGCTGGATGTTTCCGAGCCGATTTCTGAGCAGGATGTGCGTAT
>ERZ773008.1613-NODE-1613-length-15660-cov-4.352964_pt1 | contig 15660 bp, 16 predicted proteins | sample MGYA00580664_ERZ773008 | MGnify/ENA primary metagenome ERZ773008 (study PRJEB29015, sample SAMEA2738016) | human oral metagenome | biome: human oral; feature: human-associated habitat; material: dental | place: China | collected 2048 ... | reverse complement strand
CCCTGACATTCGTTTGCCCTTTTTTAGGGGTTTGGTTGGGGTTATTTTGGGGTTTTTCTATTTGTGGTTATTGTATGCATTAACTCCTTTCAAGGGCGGTTATTGCATACAGAAACCACCATAAATTCGGAATTAATGTATGTTTATTCGGAAAAAACAACCGAAAAACAACCAAGAAACAACCGAAAAGCAACCAAAGCATAACCGCCCCTGATAGATTGTAAATATTTGAAAAACAAATAAATATCGTGCTTGCTTAAACAAAAAAAAACGTTCTTTGAAATATTGTAGTAGTTAGTATGAAAGCAAAAAAAACCAATTGCTTTTTGAGCTTCATTAAAAAAATCTTTTCCTTGTTTTTTATTTTTATCACGACCTTAAATAAGATACATAAATAAGAAAAATAAATAAGGACGATAAATAAAAAACACAAATAGCATTTTTTCAATTTTCAAAAATCAAAAAACTTTTTAAACATCGGAAAAGGTTTAAAAGAAAAAAAGAAAAAAGTTGCGCCAAAAAAGAAAAAAAGATTATTCGTTTGCCTTTTGAATTTTTTTAAGGATTTCCTTTTTTTTGTCTTTCAATTCTTTTAACCTTGTGCTTTGTCTTTTACTCTCTGCGATTGTGATTAGTTTTTCTAAACTCATTTTGAAACTAAAATAAAAACCTCGTGTATATCGTGAGTAGTATTTTAGACCCCAATCTAATTGGAGTTTGTTTATTATCTTATTACGTTTGTACTCTGTAAATTCAAAGTCAGGGGCTTGCAAAAACTCGTTTTTATTGCTTTTGCCACTCATACGGGCATAAAGTAAGGCATTATCTGTTTTTGCATACTCTTTATTACCTATGATAGACTTTAAAGCCAAAAAGGCACAAAGGCATTCCCAATCAAAATCGGATTTTTCATTGTTGCGAAAGTCTATATAAATATCCTTGCTAATTCCTGAAAAAATATTTGACTCCTGAAAGGCGGCATACACCTTTTTACTATCATTAAATACTTTTTCAACATCTATAATAGACCAGCCCCAATCGTCGACGCATTGTTTGAAAAAATCTAAATCAGTTAGATCGTCGTCTTTTTCATCAATCGTTCTTAGAAATTGACTATATAAGTGATAATAAGCAACGTTACGTAAAAAGTCCTTTCTTTCTTTTTTGTCTGTTAAAATTTTGTTCATCATTTTAATAGGAAAATTAAAGTAATTCATTATCTTTGCGGTGTTTAAAAATATCAATAACAAAGAGGTACTAACGGCAAATTAGTATCTCTTTTTTTATGCAAAAGACTACATTCTAATAATTACATCACTGCAACTTAGAGACGTCCAACGTACCAACGTTAATCAAACCGCCGCCCTCGTTTTTGATATATAAGGGCGTTTGCGTGGTTTGCTCCTGGTCTTTAGTAGGTTCTATTAACTCCCTGACATCACAATCAAGCACCGCCGCAATTTTTCGGAGTGTCTCAATTGTAGGATTTCCGTTTATTGTTCGTGAAAAACCAACGTATGAAACGCCTAATTGCTCGGAAACCTCTTTCAAGGTAATGTTTTTTTGCTTTGCAACTTCTTTAATTAGTAACATAAGTATATTTTTTTGTGCAAAAATACGTCTTTTATTGCTAATAAACAAAAATATTTTTCATTAAAATAAAACGTATAAGTATAATATTTTCAACAACTTAAACACGTGTTATTGATTTAATGTAAAAATATTATATGTTAAAGTGTGATTTTTGTTTTGTCGTTTAATATTTTATATGTAATTTTGCAACGTAAAATAAAACATATAAGATTAATATTTAAAACCTACCACTATGGAAACGATAAACAGCAAAGTAATGAAGTTAGCACACGCAAACTATAAAGAGGCTTTAAAAGACCACGCTGCAAGGGTGGCAAAGTTTGAGGCAAACAAGGCGCAAATGACACCTGAAGAACAAGCCCGCGAGGTTGCAAGGTTGGAAAAGAAAGCCCCCGCTTTCAAAGGTTGTTTAAAACATGCCTGGTACGTGTGTAAGATTGACTATGAAAGCAAAAGAGACAAAGCAGCAAAGGCAAAGGCGGCAAAGGCACAAGCAGCAGCACAAGCGGCCGCAAATGCTTTGATAGAGGGCAAAACAGACATTACCAACGACACCGCCCGCATTGAAAAGATAGCACGTAACATTAACGCCTTTAATACCTACTACGATTATATAGACACCAATAACGGCCAGTGGGCGTTTTTCAATGACTTGAGGGGCAAAATCGGGGCGGTGCTTTTCAAGTTAAACCAGCAAAGCAAGGCGGCCGTTAAGGCTTTATGCCAGCCACAACAAGCCTTATATTTTGGCTTATAACCTCAAAGGGGGTGTATATATACCCCCTCTATCTAAAAAGTAACTAATTAATAACCATATAACACCTAAAACCATGTATATCCAAAGAATTGACACCTTAACCAGTAAGGACAAAGAAAAAGCGTTAAACAGCAAAAGAGCAACCTATTTAATTGAGGGGGGCGGTGATTTTGGCTTGCACTCTAACAGCAACCTAACTATAACCATGCAAATAGTAGAAAGTATCGAGGCGCTGCACTGCTTTAATCTGTTTTTGCAAAAGATAGACAAAGAACTACTACCAACGGCGCCGCTGTATAAGGTGCTAACTTATGCCCTTGAGGGGGGGGAATTAACCTACAAGGACAAAAACGACCTTTTAGATTTATTCGTTAAGTGCTGGCAGTGGAATGAGAATTTTTACACGATACACGATAATTTAAAGGTAGTACCACGTTACGAGGTTATTTACTTTGCTTGTGGTATCCTTGGTTGTAGTGAGTACGAAAATGATAACATACTAAGTAAGTACGAGGCCAAATTATCCGATTTACTCTATGAATTAGGTGAAGAAAATATGCTAAAATGCGAGTTTTTGGACAAAATAGATGAGATTATAAACCAACCTGAAACAAATAAAAAACCAACCAATGAAACAGAATAACACCACCACGAAGCGCAAAGCCCCTTATACACAAGTAGCAAGCTGGGCGGAGGTGCTTAAACAAGGGCTTTTAAGCCAGCAAGAAAGCAAGGTTATAACCTACCTACTACAGACCAGCGGGGGGCGTACCTCAAGGCAAATTGCACACTTTACAAATATAGAACGCACCTCTATAACACGGACTTTGCGCAATCTCTTAGACAAAGCCGCTATTTACATTATAAAGATTGACGTTTGCCCCGATACTGGCAAAAAGGTGCAATTCTATGATCTAAGTTATAGAGATAGGTTGTTTTAAACCATGCACGGACAAAATCAAAAAAGGGGCGGTTTGCCAGCACGACACACCACAAACCGCCCTTAATCACTAATCATTAAAACCTTTTAACCATGGTTGATTATTTCAAAGCCTTGATTAATATTCAGAACGAGGCACGATTAAAACAATTAGCAAGCGAGGGCGTTTTTTCAACCGTCCTTAATGAAACAGACCCTGAGACGGGGGAACTTATCAAAGAGGCGTTTATATATGAAAATTTCTACATAAGACCCACGAAAAACGGCCTTTTGATACGTGGCAGCTTGCACAAGTACAGAAGTAGAATAAAAGGCATTGCGACCCGCAAACAAATTGAGCAGTACCAAGGCTTTAACGGTGATTTATTTACCTTATCCGATATAAACGAAACCTTACAAACGCTTTGCGAGGTGATAGGCTTTGCCCCGGCCCTTGCAGTCTTGCAAAATATTGAGATTGGCGTTAATTGTGAAGTCTCATTTGACCCCAAGGAGTTTTTGAAAGGTATGTTATTTCATAGAAGTAACTTTGACTATAAAACAGACCACGAGGGCAATTATATACAATTCAACTATCAAACCTATTTCCTGAAAATCTATAACAAGGGCAAACAGTACGATTTGCCTCGTAATGTCCTGAGAGTGGAAATAAAGGTAATGAAAATGACAAAGCTAAAAGAATTAGGGGTGGAGTTGGAAACCTTGAACGATATAAGGGCGGTTACCTTGTTGCAAGCCTTTGAGGTGCTTTATAACGAGTTTGAGGCTGTAACCTACTACGATCATACTTTGCGCCTTGAGGACTTAACCAGCAAGCAGCAGGGCAAAGCCATAGAGTACCAAAGTAAAAACTACTGGCAGGAGTTGGATAAACAGCAAAAGAAGTACAATAAAAAACAGCTTGAAACTATGATACAAGAATTTTCCAATAACCTAAAGGGGCAAATACAGCGGCAAATGATTGAGGCAAAAGATAACATATTAGACACGGCAAAAGATGAAAAATTTACACCTTTTAACCGCCTATCAGAGCCGCAAAATTTACACCTTTTAACCGCCACTCTAAATTGTGAAAATTTACACCTTTTAACCGCCCCTACTGAAAAAGCAAAATTTACACTTTCTAACAGTTTAAGTAAAGGGGTAAAAAGTGTAAATTCCACTTTTGAAAATATCCCTCTTGAGAGTGTTAAAAAAGACACTGATTTAGACACTAAAAAAACCGCCTTTGAGGTTACCGATTTAGGTCCTGAGAAAGACAAAAAGACGGTGGAGGAAAAAACCGTCATTGAGGGGTCAAAAGTTGAAAAGCGATTTTGTCCGATTACGGGTGTAAGTTTAGAACTTGAGAAGCCAGAGACGAACTACATAACGACGAAGACCCTCAAGCACCTAAAAGAGACCGACCCCGCCCGTTATGCTTTGATTTGCTCAATGAATTTGCCACACACTGGCAAACGTGCGAAGTACGAAACAGACATAGACGCGCATATTGCAAAGCAAATCAGGAATTATTACAGATACAGACACAACGTCAAGGGCAAAGAGTGGCCAAAGCAATTGACCTTTGACTTTGACACCCCCGCGGCGGTTAATGAGTAACCAGCACGATAAAACTAAACTACCTTAGTTTTACCACCTAACGGACAAACAGACCTACGAATTTTAAAAACCTACGAAAATGACAAGTACTAAACAACAAGCGGGCAAATCATTGAAAAAACAGCCCCGCAAATCAGAAACAGAAAAAGACGTTACCAGCTTGTACGAATTGCGAATGCCTTTGAACGATTATCTTTCATTTGGCTACCAGCTTAACGAGGTGCAGCGGTTGGAGTTGCGCAATGAGTGGAACGAGTTTGACACCCACGAGGTGGAATTATCAGTAAGCTACGGACACAAGGGCGGTGTTTTTACTGGTTATACTCTTTGCTTTGCACTGTACGACCCTGAAACAGAAAAAACTCAATTTTTCTACCCCAACGCCTTCAATTTGGACGAGTTTATAAAAAACCTCCAACGTATGCAGCACGTAATAGAGAAACTTAACCGCTTAAAGCCCGTACAAGTACAACCGACCAATTAAATTTTAATCTTTTGCTTTCAGGTGTGTAATTAACCACAAAGGCAAAAAATAATCAAAAAAACGGCTTTATTTTAATCTACCATCTTTTAAGGTTTGCACCCTCGTACATTTGCGGGGGTGTTTTTTTGACCCCAATATTTTTTGGAGTGGTAATACGTAGAATTTACGCATTTACCAGCAAAATAATTTAAACACGATAATTCCCGTATTTAAAACAAAGCAAAAAAAGCATTTGGTTTTTACATACCTAAAAAACTGGGTATGTAAATATAACCATACAGCAACCACGAGGGGCAAAATTTACACCTTTTAACCGCCCTTTGAAAGTTAAGACATTGTACAAATTAACCGCCCTGAGATTTGTTAAAGCAGGGACGGCAAACGGCAAAGATGGTATTTTCTCACAAATCAATAAATACAAGTCTTTGTGAGGTGTAAAACCTAAAAAGTGCAACCTTTTACACACCCCTGCCAAACGTTAATTTTACACCTTTTACACACCCCTGCCAAACGTTAATTTTACACCTTTTACACACCCATCCCAGGTGCAAAAATGCAACTTTTTAACCACCCCTCCCAGCTGGCAAAGTTAATCGGGGTGCAAATAAATTGACACCCTCAAAAACCACCTTTATAAATATAAACTATTACTTTAAATTGTTTCTATAAAAGATTGATTTAGATAAAAATATTTAATATCTTTGCCCTCTGAAAGTAACCAATTAATATAGTAGAAAATGGATACATACGAAACCAATTTAAACCGCATTAAGGAGGATATAAAAGCGGGCAAAATGATAGGAAAAACAGTAAGTGAAAATCAGGAAATACAATCGTTATATAACGAGTTGTTAGACTTTAATTCCGAACAACGGACACTGCAAAAAAGGGGCATTACTGGGAACGTTGAACCGTTTGAGATAATGAGTAAAATTGACCAGCTGGCACGTCGTTTAAATTATGATTTTGCAAGCAATCAGGCCGCAAATGATATAAGTAACGCTTTAAGTTTTTATGACGAGGTGGAAAAGTTACCAGCCATGGAACAAGCGCTATTTAATGATTTGGAAAAAAGATTTGGTAACCAAGCCTTTGAGGTAATGAAAAAGAATAACATGAACGTATATATAACAGAGGCAAATCTGAACGGCTTTGACGATTTCGTTAAATTCATAGAGTATAAGAATAAGGCAAAAGACAACGAAAATAAAATGACACTTTCAGAAAGCGAGGTTAAAAACCTTGAGTTTAAAGAAACTCTAAAAGCTGCCATAATTGAAGCCTTGAAAGAATTAAACATAAAGTAATGCCACGAAAAAAAGGAACTCAAAAAACGGGCGGCAGGCAAAAAGGAACGCCAAACAAAATAACGGCAGCTACTCGCAAATGGTTAAAGTCTTTTTTAGAAAACAATCAGGATCAATTGGAAAGAGATTTTAACGCCCTCCACCCAAACGAACGTATATATGCCGTTGTACATCTTTTAAAGCACTTGTTACCAAAAGCACCAGCAAAATAAAGATACCATGTTAAAAGCAGTAAGACAAAAACGAAAAGCAAAAGAGGTTATTTCGGATAACTTTACAATATCAAACACGAACTTTAAACCTTGTAGCATTACTTTGTCTAACAAGCAGCTTTTTACAAACGTTTTAAACAGAATAAACGATTTAGGAGGTGTGCCGTCCGTTAATGAGTGCTTTCATATAGTAACCAAAAGCCAAATTAATAGCTTTGATTTTATACTGTTATTCCTTGCAACGAATAAGATAGACACCCTTACAATTGCATTCTATAGAATTGGGAAAAAGATAGTGCAGGAGTTAAAAGACTTGCACGATAAAGGGCAAATCAGGAAAATAAACCTACTGGTAAATGACGGCGTGCCTAAGTTATGCCCCGACGTGTATAACCTTATAAAGCAGTACGAAAATAATGCCTTTCGTGTAAAAATCGCAAACACACATACAAAGATAATTTGCATTGAAACGGATAAGGGCGGTTTTTTCGTGATTGAGGGTAGCGGTAACATGTCTCAAAATTCAAAGATAGAACAATACCTATTTACTCAAAATAAAGCACTCTATGATTTTCATTTAGATTGGATAAGTAAAATTTAAAATTATGAACGCACAAACTAAAAAAACAAACGGACGGTTATTCTCAAGCACTAACCAGCCCCCTGAAAAATGGACTGAAAAAAAAGCATTGGAATTAGGAAACGAATTAATATCGTGGTTAAAGGAAAAAGACGAATATGGTAACGATAAAGGAAACATCTTTTTTGAAGAATTTTTGATTATTGAAAAGGACTTGTATCCTGAACTAATCGCATACCTCCGAAATAAATTCCTTTCGTTTTTCAAGCTATTAGAGAAAGCAAATAAAATTCAGGAACTCAAGCTACAAAAATATGGAACTGCAGATCGTCTAAATGCTACAATGACAAAATTTGTGCTTATAAATAAACACAATTGGAAAGAAAAGCACGAGTTATCAGGAAACGACGGTTGTTCAATAAGTGATATAAAAATTGAGGTTATAGACAAAAGGGAGCAAGTCAATAAAGATTTATTATAACATAAGGTTTTTACATTATTAATATTTAGGTACTATCTTTTTAGGTAGTACTTTTTTTTATTAACCACCCACGCCATCAATCAAAGCCTTTTCCAACTCGTTAAACTGTACTCTATATTCTAAGATTTTGAGGTTATTCGTATGCTGTGTTATGTAGTATGATACGAGGTTTTTTGAGACACCCAAAAACGCCGCTACCTCCTTTTGACTTTTATACGAATGCTTATGCACCAGCCCGCAAAATAATTTTAATGAAGTCCTGTTACCTTTCAGAGGCGCGCCCGTGGTGCTTTCAATAAGGGCTTTAATTGTTTCAAACATACGAAATAAATTAACGAAACGCAAAGATACAAAATAATTTTGACACTTATCAGGTGGCAAAAGTAAGTTTTTGAAAAATAATGACACAAATATTGACAAAAGTATTTTTTAACAGCCTTGTAAATATTTGGTTTATTGACGTTTGCGGGGGTAGGTTTTACCTTGTTCATGAATGCAGGTATTCCTATCATTGCCGAGCTTAGTAAGGTCGTAGGTAAGAGTGAAACTGAGATTAAAGACATGGTTTCAGCGGGTAAGATAGGCTTTGCTGAAGTACAAGCCGTTATCAAAGGTATGACTGACGAGGGCGGGTTATTCTATAACCTAATGGCAGAGCAGAGCAAGACCCTAAGTGGTCAGCTGTCCAACTTGGAAGATAATTTTGCTAATGTACTCAACGAGATAGGCAAAGCTACTGAGGGAATCGCTTCAGGAGCTATCTCAAGCGTGGCTTTCTTGGTGGAGAATTACCAAACGTTGGGTAAGGTAATAGCGGGGCTTATAGCTACCTATGGGGCGTATAAGACGGCTATTCTTGTAAATAGTGCCATTGTTGCTGTTAATGCTGAAATTACAAAAGGCTGGACTATTGCTCAACTCGCACAATATAGAGGGCTTTTGTTATTAGAGAAAGCTCAAAAACTCCTTAATGCAACTATGCTTTCTAACCCTTATGTATTAGTTGCTACTGCTGTAATGGGGTTGATAAGTGCCTATGTGTTTTTGAGAGAAGCGACTGATGCTGATACCGAAGCTACTAAAAGACACAACGAACTGAGAGAGGAGCAAGCCAATAAGGTAGAAGAGGAGAGAAACAGAATCAATAAGTTGATTGCGACTATTCAGGACGAAACCAAATCATGGAATGAGAGGAATAAAGCGTTTTTAGAGCTACAAAAGACAACGAACGGGGTACTTGATAAATATACTTCTCTTAATCAGGTATTGCGTGAGATGTCACAAGTTCTTAAGGAGCTTAATGGGCGTTACGAAACGATGAATGAGGGATTGTCAAGGGATGCAGTAAAAAATACCGAAGACACTATCAAGCAAAAAGAAGCTCAGATTGAGAGACTAAAAGCTGAGATGAAAACTACTGCAAGCAGAGACCATAGAGTGGCTCTTCAAATGGATATTAATGACATTAAAAGGTCCATAGAAGCAGATAAAATACTTAGAAAAAAACAGCTAAAAGTTGTTGTTAAGAATGATGTAGCTAATTACGAAAGCAGTCTATCAGGTAAAAGCCTTGACCAAATACAAGCTGAAAAGAAATTGATTACTGAGGCTTACAACTTGAGGAAAAAGCAAGCAAAAGAAGCTGTTAGCAACCTTTCTGTATCTAAAATAGACAGTAACAATCCTTATTTAAAATATGATTGGGAAGAGTTGGGGATGTATAATGAAGCGACAGAGAGACAAATAAAACTCAAACAGCAAGAAAAAGTACAAACCACTGATTTTATTGCAAAAAAAGAAGAGATTTTAGCGTTACAGAATAAAATAAATGAAGCTGAAAGCAAAAACAAAAATAGTAGGAGCGTTGATAATAAAGATTTAAGCGATTTAGAGGCTAAAAAAACTAAATTAAAAGGATTGATTGACGAGTACAAACAAGGTACTGGCATTGACCTTTCTCAAAAAAATACTCCTAAATCTAAAGCCGCCAAAACCAAAACAGAACTCCCTACTTTTGACTATAAGAAAACCGCCCAAGAAGAAGCACGCCGTGAGCAGGATTTTCTTTTTCAGAAAGAGCAGGCCCGTATCAACATCATGGAGGACGGAGCAAAGAAACGCCTTGCTATCATTCAGCTTGATTATGATAGACAAGAAGAGGAAATACGCCGTCGTACCGAAGACCAAATGGCAGCTTTTATCGAGCAGCAGAAAGCCCAAGCAGAGGCAGAGGGTAAGTGGAAAAGAGGACAATCCTTTAACGAAGATACCCCCGAAATCAATGCTCACAGAACCAAGTTGCAAACAGAGGAGCAACAACTGTTAGCCTCCAATCATGATTATATGCTCTACCAACAAGAGCAGGTATATAAAGAGCTATTGGAGAAGTACCAAACCTATACAGACCAACGCAAAGCCATTGAGGAGAAGTACAACGCTGATATTGCTGCCTTGCAAGCTAAATTAGGTGCAGACGCTCCACAAGTAAAGAAAGCGCAAGACGAAAAGGCTCGTGAGCTGAAGAAGTTGGATATACTCTACAAGAAAGAGGGGACAGCCATTGCTAAACTCTTTGAGAACATGCGCAAAAAGACTGTCAAGGAGATACGTGAGACCATAGCCGATGCTGAAAAGGAGATTGACCAGATGGCAAGTATACTTGACATGAGCGATAAGGACAATGTGGATTATATCCAAAACCTAAAACAGCAGTTGGAGCAAGCAAGAGACACGGCAGATCGTAGTGATACAGTCTTTGGCAGACTTGGTAAAAATATTCAGGCACTATTTAAGTTTAAACCCAATACGATAGAATGGAAAGAAGCACTTCAAGGCGTTCTTTCTGATGCTCAGTCAATCACTGGAGAGTTTGGACAGATAGGGGACGAATTCGAGCGATTAGGACAAAGTACAGGAAATGCAGGACTAAAAAAGATAGGGGAAAATATAAAAGATTTTAGCAATATTGTAAGCAAAACCGTTTCTTTTGCCCAAATAGGAGGGTCTGTAGGAGGCGGATGGGGTGCTGCTATTGGCGGCGTTATTGGTGCTGTATATGGTATTTATGAAAAAATAGGGAGAGACAGAGAGCAAGCAAGACAAGCGGAACGACAATGGAAAGAAGAACAAATTCAGTTTGAAAAAAAACTAAACGACCTTTATGATGAACGTATTCTAAAAGGACAAAAATTTATAAATGCTTTTACTGAAAACAAGATAGGAAAGCAGATAGATGTTATTAAAAATTATAAAGATAAAATCGATGGTTTAAGAAAAAAACTTATTGATGTCCAAAACTCTCAAGTTATAAGTCATTATGATAAAAAATGGGTAACTGATAAAGCACTTGGCTTTATTCCTTTAGGAGCACATCAAGAAAGTATAGCTCGCACTAAAGCCTTCAAGGATAAATATCAGAAGTTAGTTGATGATTTCGGAAATATTGATTTTGAATTTTTAGAACGTCTTAATGAAAACGATTTGGGAGCATATTTTTCACGAATTGGATTAGGAACTGCAGAAATAGATGAAGGTTTGAGGAGGGTGATTTCAGATGCTAAGGAAGTTAATAATAAACTTAAAGAATATCGTGAAGAAATAGATAAATATACCAAAGAGACATTCGGGCCGTTAGGAGCTAATTTTTCTGATAGTATTATCTCAGCTGTAGAAAAAGGAGAAAGTGCTTTTGAAAACTTTGGGCAAACCGTATCAAGAGTGATGAAGAACGTCATCAAACAAACATTGGTAACTCAAAACATAAAAAACCTTTTTGATGATTTTGATAAAGCTGTGGGGGATATATACACAAAAGGAATAGGATTGAGCAATGAGCAGCTTTATGAAAATGTAAAAAATAAAACCATTGAGTTTGTTAATAATACACTGAAACCTGAAATCCAAAAAGGAGAACAGAAAGCTAAAGCAATGTTTGATGCCTTAGAGCAATCTGGAATAAAAATGTATGATGATAGAGGGGCAGGTCGTCAAGCAGTAGAAAAAGGATTTGCTCGTATGAGTCAAGACACAGGAGATGATTTATTAGGACAATTCAGATTGCAAACCCAACTAAGCACCGAGATGAAGAATGCAATGTTGCAAAGTGTTAAAGAATTTACTGAAATGCATAAGTTTATGCAGATTTCGTTCGCTCAACAATTAAAACATCTTGCAGGAATTGAAGCTAATACTTACAAACTCCATAAAATAGAAACAGATATTGCCAACATGAAAGCTGGTATTAGTGAGATTACTACCAAAGGAATTAAGATAAGATCATAATAAAAGCCCCTTAATTGGGGCTTTTCTATACAATCAATATTTATATTTTAGTTCAAAATCATCACTTTTTAAAAGAGCACCATCATAAGTAATCCATAGTTTACCGCCTTTCTCATATAGAGATGCCTTTATAATATCTCCTTTTGCAGGTAAATCGCTTTTAATTCTTCTTCCTTCTTCTATTTCTAACTTATAAGTTGCTTCATCTTTTCCTATAACTTTCCCTAAATATTTATTGTCTATTATTGGATATTTTGAGCAATCTAATGAGAAATTCCCATTATTATAAACAATAAGACTGTATTTTATATCTTTTATAATTGACTTATACTCCCAAACACCGACAATATCACTATAATCAATCTTATCCTCACTCTTAGAGCACCCCAAGGCAATCAGCCCTACGAGCAGCAATAGTACTTTTTTCATGTGTTATGTATTTAAGTTAGTAAATTTCAACTGTATGTAATAGGCGTTCCTTGTGGGTGTAAATATCGTCCAAGCTGTCAATAAATACCTTTTCGGAGCTGTCTTTTCCTTTGTCAAAGAACTTGATATATTTCTTTGCGCCGTTGAAGTGTAACCTACAAATAGGCTTGCGATTGTTATCGTCCAACAATATTCCAAAATAGGAAATAGTATCTCGATAGGCAATTCGTGAAGCGGGTACTTTCTCTCTGATAATCGCTTTGACTATCTGAAAGCCCTCTAACTCTTCCTCTGTGGTAATGATCCTGTTTTCGTCTCCCTCGTCTATAGGCTCCATTTCTGAGGGTTCTTCCTTGGGCTGTTGTGCTTTTCCCTCGTTAATATCAAGGGCTGTTTTTAGGCGATTATTAATTGTATCATTGAAATAGGAGGTCATTGCACGCTTGAGATACCCACGGAATACTTCCAAACGTCCAGAGGTGATTTGTTTATCAAAGAAACGGCGTGCCAACATCTTGATAAAATCATCGGACGGCTCCTGTATCTCCTTTTCAAACTCGTTCTTGAAAGCACGTACATACTTGAGAGCTTCTGCGCTCTCTAATATATTGTCAATGCTAAAAGTAGCCTTGGTAAACTTCACCAGTTCCTTAATGGTGCTGTCCTTGAGATTAGCCAAATTCACAGTAAGGAATGGGTTATTGTCCATAATGTTAGGCTTTTCAAGATCTGTGAAGAAATCATACACGATTCCGTTGGTAATAATACCAAAGCGAGCATCGGTAACGTGATAGTATCGGTGCAATTGGGAGTTATGAGCATTGATATTCTCTTTCCAATGCTTGCACTCAATAATAATTACGACCTGATCGTCTTTCTTGATTACATAATCTACCTTTTCTCCTTTCTTAGTGCCTATATCCGCCACGTACTCAGGAATAACCTCAGTAGGGTTGAATACATCGTAACCGAGTATCTGCAAGAAAGGCATGATGAAGGCGTTTTTAGTAGCTTCCTCCGTGTTAATTTGGTCTTTGAGACTTTCCACACGGTTATAAAGCTGCTCTAATTTGCCTTTGAGTTCTGCTTCTATTTCCATGTTATGATTGATGTGTTATTAAATTAGATACAAAATTAAGAAATTATAAAGGAATGCGAAAGAAATTTAACGTTTAAAAAATGACACACGTTTTTAAAGATGGTTATATCTCTATTTTCAGCTGTTTAAGCATTTCCTTATCCTTTTTGGATTTATTGACCAAAGAGATTATTCATTACATCAGTTTGTTCCTTTTGGAAGAAATCTCTTAGATAATGCTCTGTAGTAGCCAGTTTAGTGTGTCCAAGGAGTTTGGATATATGAAACAGATTTACATTATTTTTAACCGCATAGTTTGCAAAGGAATGTTTAGCAATGTGCATAGACACACGCTTGGTTATACCTGCATGCTGTGCTAATATCCTGATTGATCTATTTAGCCTATTATTGGCAATGTACATAGTGTATTCTATTTCCTCTACATTATTAGGGTTACACTTATCAAGAATAGGAAATACAAAAATCTTGTTAGCTTTGTACCTATCAAGGATTTGTTTTACTTTTGGGGTTATAGGAATGTGTCGAGTAGATCCCGCTCGTCTCTCTGATTTACTCATGGTATAGACAACTTCCGTATCAGTTACATTCTCCCATTTGAGCTTGCAAACATCACTAAATCGCATACCTGCCATATAGAATGAAAACAGGAAAATGTCCCTGGCAAGCTCCATTCCTTTAAAGTGAGGGGCAATTTCATAGTTTTCTAATAAGTTTATATCTTCTATGGATAGGACTTCTTTTTTAGTATTGACTGTTTTAATCTCGTATCCTTTAAGAGGATTTTTCTCAATAAGTCCCATTTTCACAGCTTTATTTAGGATAGCATTCAAACATTTAAAATTAGAAGCTATTGTATTAGGTTTATTACCTCGTGAAATAAGCCATTTTTCATAATCCTTTGCCCATAGTGGGGATATATCTGAGAAGCTAAGAAATGAAGCAAATTTGCACAACTTATCAAGGTAATGTTGTTGTGTTTTTGCCGTTCTTATCGCTCCTTTTATTTTTATTTCATCAACGATAGATTGATAGAAATTAAGTAAGGAAGAGCTATCGTATTTCTTGATATTCTTGTATATCTGTAACAATCTTTTTGCGGATATACCTTCATTCTTATAATAAACCATTTTCACCTCATTAGCAAGAGCGTTAAGAGACGCATTTAATTGCTCTTCAAGAGGATGTTTTTTTATGATTTGTTTTTTCTCATTCCATTGGTTTTTGAGTACCGATACACCTGTATCTAAGTACTGCACATCTTTAGATGATGTGAAAAAACGCAGTCTTATAGCCTGCGTTTCGTCTTTCTTCTTATATTCTCTTAGTTGAAATTGGAAATACATAGTATAATAATTATTGGTTCACAATTGGTTCACAATTGGTTCACAATTGGTTCACAATTGGTTCACAAATAAAACAAATATAACCGAAAATAACCTATTATGAGTAATTCGCCAACGTCAACAAATACGCGGGAAACCCGCTAAATTACTGGTAATCACTCCTCACGTTCTTTCATGGTGTGGTACACATTCTGTACATCCTCGTCTTCTTCTATTTTTTCAAGGAGTTTCTCTACATCGGCTTGTTCTTCAGCAGATAGTTCTTTGGTTACCTGTGGAATGCGCTCGAAACCAGAAGATAAGATTTCTATATTGCGCCCTTCCAATTCTTTTTGGATAGCCCCAAAGCTCTCAAAAGGGGCATAGATAAGGATACCATCATCATCTACGAATACTTCTTCCGCTCCGAAGTCTATCATCTCTAGCTCCAACTCCTCTGGATCTATACCCTCGGCATTGATATGGAAGTTACAAGTGTGGTCGAACATGAACTCCACTGATCCAGAGGTGCCCAGTGTGCCATTACATTTGTTGAAGTAGCTACGGATATTG
>ERZ773008.1603-NODE-1603-length-15738-cov-3.599821_pt1 | contig 15738 bp, 11 predicted proteins | sample MGYA00580664_ERZ773008 | MGnify/ENA primary metagenome ERZ773008 (study PRJEB29015, sample SAMEA2738016) | human oral metagenome | biome: human oral; feature: human-associated habitat; material: dental | place: China | collected 2048 ... | reverse complement strand
ATCTAACGCACTTTCAACAGACTCTTTTGCCATATATCCCATATTCAGACATTCCGATATAGTATTATCTAATGCTATACTTGGTGTTTCTAACATACGATCATCCAGTCTTGTCATATACGCTACTTGTTGTTTCTCAGCCTCTGTTTCAGGAACAATTTTTTGTGCAAACATCACAATAAAACCGGCAAAAGGAAACTGAACAATCACATTGATAATATTAAAAAATGAGTGCGCATTCGCAATTTGTCTGGAAACAGAATTCGGATTCATTGAAACTACAATCTTCATAATAGGATAGCTCAATACAAAGCAGAATAGAATTGTACCGATAATATTAAAAACCAAGTGCATAATAGCTGCTCTCTGTGCATTCTTACTTGCTCCTATACTGGAAATCAAGGCTGTCGTACATGTTCCGATATTATCTCCATACAAAATAGGTAACGCTGATGAAAGAGGTAACAGTCCTTGTGAGGCAAGCGCTAACAATATCCCAATAGAAGCAGACGAACTTTGTAATACTAAAGTTAACACAAATCCCATTAAAATACCTAAAAATGTATTATGTCCAAAAAAAATTAATAAATTTCGAAAACTTTCGCAATCTCTTAAAGGTGCCATAGCACTCTTCATAAAATTCATTCCGACAAAAAGAATTCCAAAACCTATCAAAATTTCTGCAATATTCTTTGCTTTATTCGTTTTTTTTATGGTCATCCACAAAACACCAATTCCTATCGATATCGGCGCCAGTGCCTCTAGATTAAAAGAAACAAGCTGTGCTGTAACCGTTGTTCCAACATTTGCACCCATAATGATACCAATTGCCTGATTTAAGTTCATCAACCCCGCATTTACAAATCCTACCACCATAACAGTGGTCGCAGATGAGCTTTGTATAATCCCTGTGACAAACAATCCTACTAAAACTGAAATGAATCTATTTTTTGTAAGCAAACCAATGATATGTTTCATTTTTTCACCGGCAGTCTTTTGTAATCCCTCTCCCATAAGACTCATTCCATATAAAAACATTCCCAGTCCTGCAAAAAGCATAGGAACAATCTCTAATACCATTTTAGCCCCCTAAATCATACAAAATCATTAAATTCACGATATGCAACATAACACATCTTTAACATCGAAGTCAAATTCTAAAAAATCCATCACCTCTTGTGCAAGGATACTTTTTAGCAAAAAAAAGTCACGCTTTAAATTCAAATCATCTTTTTGAATTTCCATACGTAATCTATTACGCACTCCCTTATCAGAATATCCGATATCCGTTTTATGAATCCACACCATTATTGTTGTATGTGGATGATTCAGTTCTATTCTATCATTATTTTTAAAAATATGAAATAAAAAAGCATTTTCATAGGGAACAAAATCTTCCAACACAATATAATTTGACATTATTTTATCTCCTTTGACAACCTATCTCGAAGTAATTTGAGGTATTGGTTTCGAGATTCGTGTTTCTACTATCTCAATAGAAGGTACTTTCTTCACACTAACGTGAAACTGATACACTTTTTTCATAAACATTACTGTGACACTTTTTTTATCCAAAAAACGATATAATTTCTCACTATCTCCAATAATTTTCACTTCATACTCAGGTCCAATCTCAGTATTATTGATATCCAAATGAGTCCCTGCCAATGTGATTCCCGATAAATTTGTAATCTGTTGACCATTGATAGAAATTGTCTCTGCACCGTTTAATCTCAATTCATTAATTAACAAGAGCAAAATTTTTTTATTCTCCATTTTTAGAGCAATATTTTCATCTTTTCCGGAATCAATGATAAGTATGACTCCTTCACCTGAAATTCTACTCTCTCCTGAAATCATCTTCAAATAAGTCACTCTTTTTTTGAGTTCTAAATAAGACTGACTTTCTCCGACTCTATCACGCTCTAATTTTCTTTTCTGATGTTCCGCATGAAACACTTCTCGTTTCAAATGCTTGATTTCATACTTTTCCTGATTGATTTGATTTGTAATTTTTCGAACCGGATAAGAAAGTTCTCTACTCGTATTAGCAGCACTATTAATTTGCATTCCAACTAAAACGCCCACCAAAGTCGCCATCACAAAAATATATGTTTTACCATATTTTATATGTGTTAAAATATTATGGAATTGAAATAAATTTCTACCTAATTTGTTTTGCAACCTCATTCACATCCAACTTTCATTAACCTCATTTGGCTAAAACAACCCAATACATAAAAACTACTCTTCGTCTATTTGCACTCCATTCTCTGCAAATATGTCGATAATTTTGCTCCAAATTTCTTCCTTCCCCGTTTTTTTCAATGAAGAAATCATAAATACATCTTCACCGCTTAACAAATTTAATTTCTTTCGGATAACCGAAATGTTTTTCTGTAATTGACTACGATTGATTTTATCAGACTTAGTAGCAATCACAGTTATCGGAATGTTCCAATGATGAGCAAATTGATACATTTGAACATCACTGTCTTTTGGTTCATGACGAATATCTACAAGCAAAAACAAATGAATCAAATTAGGAGATTCAATAAAATATCTCTCCATCATTTTTCCCCAACCCTCTTGTTCCTCCTTAGAAAGTTTAGCATATCCATATCCAGGCAGATCAACAAAATAAAACTGTTCATTCACACTATAAAAATTAATCGTTCTTGTCTTTCCCGGACTTTGGCTTACCCTGGCAATACTTTTTCTATTCAACAAAGTATTAATTGCAGAAGATTTTCCTACATTTGATCTTCCTACAAAAGCAACCTGTAAAAAATCATCCTTGGGATAATGCTTTGGACTTGTTGCACTTAAATTCATCTCCACACTTTTTATTTTCATACTCTACTCCCTTATATCGCAATGGAAACAACTGCAAAATACAGTTGTTTCCGATAGCTAAAACTATTCTATTGTAGTAACGCAATATCCAGCACTTCTTTCATTTCCTTTACAAAATGAAAACAAATACCCTCTCTTACATGGACCGGAATCTCTTCAACATCTTTTTGATTATCAAACGGTAGAATAATCTCCCTCACATTAGCACGATATGCAGCAAGAACCTTCTCTTTGATTCCTCCTACAGCCAGTACTTTTCCTCTCAAAGTGATTTCTCCTGTCATAGAAATTCTAGGTTTTACAGGTATTTTAGCTACAGCAGAAAGCATAGCTGCAGTCATGGAAATACCTGCAGAAGGTCCATCTTTCGGAATTGCACCTTCAGGAATATGAATATGCAAATCAAAATTTTTATAAAAATCCGATTCTATTCCATATTCTTCTGCAATCATTCTGAGATAGGAGTGTCCTGCTTTTGCGGATTCTTTCATTACATCTCCCAATTTTCCTGTTAATTCTAATTTTCCTGTTCCTTTTAAGCAAACCACTTCAATATTTAAAGTTTCTCCTCCGACTTGAGTCCAAGCCATCCCATTGACACTTCCGATTTGTGCTTCCTCATCAGCAACATCATGTCGAAATTTTATTTTGCCCAAATAAGATTCTATATTTTTCAAAGAAACAGTTACGCTTCTTTTCTTACTGTTTTTCACCTTTTCGACAGCACATTTTCTGCATAATTTTCCAATTTCCCGTTCCAATCCTCTCACTCCGGATTCACGAGTATACCCACCAATCACACATCGCAGTGTATCTTCATTCATTTTCAAGTATTTTGGACTCAATCCATTTTCCTTACAAACTTTTGGAATCAAAAAGTCTTGGGCAATGCAAATTTTTTCTTCCTCTGTGTATCCGCTCACTTCAATCAATTCCATTCTATCCAACAAAGGACGAGGAATCCCTGAAATAGAATTTGCCGTTGTAATAAATAATACTTTAGATAAATCGAAAGGAAGTTCCAGATAATGATCCGTAAATTCCTTGTTTTGTTCAGGATCTAACACTTCCAACATAGCAGAAGCCGGATCACCTCTAAAATCTGATGCCATTTTATCAATTTCATCAAATAAGAATACAGGATTATTCACTTTCACATCCTTTATTGATGACATTACTCTTCCGGGAATAGCTCCAATATAAGTTCTTCGATGTCCTCTAATCTCTGCTTCATCTCTAACTCCTCCCAAAGAAACACGAACAAACTCTCTGTTCAAAGCATGAGCCACAGAGCGAGCAATAGATGTTTTCCCAACTCCAGGAGGTCCTACAAGACATATAATAGGCGCTTTCAAACTTGTTGATAACTGTCTCACCGCCAAAAATTCCAATATTCTCTCTTTTACCTTCAGCAGTCCATAATGTTCCTCATTCAAAATATGTTCGGCTTTTTCGATATTCATACTATCCTCTGTACGATTATTCCACGGTAAATCAAACACCATCTCTAAGTAACTTCGTAATACACTACTCTCAGCAGACATGGAAGGTAATTTTGCATATCTTTTAATCTCTTTTTGTATCTTTTCCCTAACAAAATCACTCACTTCCAGATTCTCTAATTTTTCAGCATATTCTTCAGCTTCATCAGAAATACTTTCTTCACCCAATTCTTTTTGAATCGCTTTCACTTGTTCTCTTAAATAATACTCTTTTTGAAAATGATTAATTTGATTCTTGACTTCTTCTTCAATTTTTAACTCAATTTCCAGTATTTCTAATTCATTTAACAAAACTACATGAAGCAACTTCAGCCTTTCAAAAGGAAGATATTCTTCTAACAATTCTTGCTTCAACAACGGTTTTAAATACAAATAGGAAATAATCAAGTCAGAAAAAATAGAAATATCATCAAGCTCTTCCAATCCCAATAAAACTTCGGGAGAAATACGATTTTCCAACTGAACATATCTTTCAAAAAGTTCAAATACGACTCTTCTCAACGCTTCTTCTTCCTGAGTAATTTCGTGTAAATCTTCAGGAAGTCGCTCCACATTAGCTATAAAACAGGGTTCATCCTCTTCAAAGTTCAAAATTCTTGCTCTTTGCTGTCCTTCCACCAACACTTTCACCGTATTGCCCGGCAAACGAAGCATTTGTTTCACCCTACTTATGGTTCCTATTCTAAATACATCATCCTCAGTAGGCAAATCAATATCTGCTCTTTTCTGAGAAACCAAAAAAACAATTTGATCTTCCTCCATTGCTTTTTCTATAGCAGCAATTGATCTTTCTCTTCCTATATCAAAATGTGAAATTGTACTTGGAAAAACACTCATTCCCCTTAGCATAATAATCGGCAATTTCATTTTCTTACTTCTTCTTCCCATTCTAAAATACTCCTATCTATTCTTATAAAAAGTGTATTAATTTAATCAATAATAAAAATATATCCGTCTATATTAAATAACATCCTTCCATTATATTGCAAAACGATACTTACTCAAAGTTATCATTTTTTTAAATATTGTTCAATACTTTTTTGTATTTTCAATTATCTCGCGTGCTACAAATCTTATTATTTATAACAAACAAAATCATTCTCTTTTTACTTTTGTAATTGTTTCTCTTAGATTAAAAAATACATTAATTATTTTTTTCTCACACTAATGATACCATATTTATCATTTAATATTCTCCGTTTACAGAGATATTTTGTTTTCATATTTAAAATCTCAAATCTTCTTTTAAAAAAAATACTATAAAATTTTTTCTGACATAAGATTTTTAAAAATAATTATTTCCCTTTGTAAAAAATATCTTTTTTTGTAAAACTTATCCACAAATATATTTGAAAATCGCCATTTTCAGGCTTTATAACGTTTCAAAAACCAATACGATTATTCCATTTTTTTTATTAAAGATTGGTTTTTTCTATCAAAAACTTTGATTTTATGCGATTTTTGTGGATTTTATACAATTTTTTCGAGTTTTTCCGAACATTAAATAAAATTTCTACATAAATGTATGAAATTTTATTTAATGATATTTCTGTTTCATTTAATGAAAATTTTTATCCACAGGCTATATCATTGCATTTTCCAATCATACAAAACTTTTTAAAAAATTACAAAAAAATTTTTTATTTTTAAAAAAAAAAAGGATTTATTCAATATTTGTAGAATGATAACAATATATAAAGAATATAAACTTATCTACCATCAAATTATAAATTACACGACCGATGTTTGTCGTACTGATATAAATCTAAAGGGGGGATGGATTTGATACAGTCTGTTGTTTTAGTTTTTTTCTCGTTTTCAATTTTATTTGCTTTTATAAATTTACTTTATATAATAGCAACTGCTATGGAAATTCCGCAAAGTACTTATGTAAAATCTAAGAAAACTGAATCTTATGAGTATGTAACACGTCAAAGAAAAAATCGTCATACCCCTCAACCAAGCAATACATATTCTGCTTTTACTACTAAAAAAGTAAAGCAAACGGTAACACACCCCCGTTCATATAAAAAATATGTTAAGCAAGGTTCAAATTCCAATAAAATCAAAAATAGATATTAATCAGTTTATAAAGAAGTATTCCTTACCTTAAATAAGGAATATTTTTTTTGAACAAAAATAAAAAAAGTGTAGAGCATATAACTTTATATCAAAGTTCCACCCTCTACACCTCTATCTCTACAAAGTTTCTTTTATACAATTTTTAATTTTTTAAATAAAGAAATAATTTTTTGTCCCTTCGATAGATTTCGAAGATCGTCTTCCTCTATAATTTTACATTTTATTAAAGCAACGATATAAAATATTCCGGCAAACACAATTCCAATCATTGTAGCAAACTTGTTTGCTGCAGAAACGGATATGGCAACAGAAAATGCTATAGACGCCACTTTATAACTTATCCTTGCAATGCACCCCATAAGAAGTGTTACTACTATCGGTCTAACAAGTATTTTTTTATAATCAAATTCTAACATTAAAAATTTCTTTACAGCAATAAAATCTAAGAAAGCAGAAATTACATAGGCAACCACAGTACCAATTGCTGCACCTTTTACTCCAAACCGTTCATTTGTAGTCAATAAATAAGTAATTATTACTTTGAATACAACACCTATCATAAGGTTTAGTACAGGAAGATGTGCTTTTCCGACCCCTTGCAAAATAGCAGTCAAAACTTGAATCAAACTCAAAAAGACTACTCCCAAAGCAGCTATAAACAAAATTTGTCCTGCTAACTGACTTGGCTCTTTCGGAAACAACAAATTCATAATAGGTTCTGACAAAGACATCAAGCCAATTCCTGTCGGCAATCCAATCAACAACGCCATTCGGATGGATAATACAACATTTCTTTCTGCAGATTCAATATTATTTCTGGAGTACTCATAAGATATAATAGGAACAATACTCATAGCAATTGCTGATATCATAATAGACGGCAAATTCACCATAGTAGTAGCCATACCACTTAACTGTCCCAACATGGAATTTGCATCTAATTCACCAGTCCCCGTCTTCATCAGCAATCCAATTACCATGCTTGCATCAATAAAATCCATAATCGGCTTTACTAATGCTCCAATAATAACCGGTATCGCAATAATTAAAAGTTCTTTAATAATACGAACAGAATGTTCTTTTTCATAACAGTCCTCAACTTGAGACTCTGAATTCAAAGTTTTCTTTTCTCTTAAATAGAACCATATCATAGCCAGCAATCCAAGAAATGCCCCTCCGGTTGCACCGAACGAAGCACCTGCCGCGCCGTATTCTACGCCTTTTTTTACCATAATAAGTGCTAAAGTTAATCCCAGTATCACTCTGCCCATTTGCTCCATAAGCTGAGAAATTGCAGAGGGAAACATTGTATTTCTTCCTTGAAAAAATCCTCTGTATGCTGACATAATCGGTACAAAGAACAATGCTAAAGACAATGCTTTTAATGAATAGACAGCCTTTGGATTTTCCAGCATATTTCTTGCCAAGAAATCTGATGACAAAAATAATCCTGACGAAGTAATAATACCTATTACAACCATTAAAGGTAAAATAACATAAAAAATTTCATTTGCCCCTTTTAGATTTCCCTTCGCCCTTCTTTCAGCTACCATCTTAGAGATTGCAATCGGAAAACCTGAAGTTGCAATTGCTAACAACATGACATAGATTGGATATGCAGAACTGTAATATCCCATCCCGGTAGAAGCAATAATAGAAACCAACGGAATTTTAAAAATTGCTCCCAAAACTTTTACTATAATACCAGCTATTCCCAATATTGCTGCACCCTTAATAAAACTTCCTTGAATTGTTTGATTTTCCAAACAAACACCTCCCAATAGTATTATTTATCAAATATAAAAATTTTCAGTGCAATTTTTCAATTTTTATACAGGAGTTCATCAACTCTATTGTTAATGTATTTCTAATCAACGATTGTTATTATAATGAATTTGGAATGATTTATCAACAAAAAAAGTACTTTAGTATTTTTATATACATTAAAGTACCTTCTTTGCTTCTTACAAAAGTTTATTTTTTTGTTTCTGTATCAGTCTGTTCTGTAGTCTCAGTTTCTGAATTTTCATCCGTTTTTTTTGCTTTTTCTTCCTGTTTCTTACCAAACTCTTCTCTTACTTTCTTGATAACATCTTCATTTTTCTTAACTTTTGCTGCTTTTTTCAACCCGTCAATCACGGACTCATACTTTTGATATTGTAAGTTTGATGCGATTGATTGTTTTACATCCTCAAATTTTTCGACATTTTCCTTTTTATCAAACAACTTGATGATATGAAAACCAAATTCTGTTTCAACAATACTATCGGAAATATCTCCCTGTTTCATAGAAAATGCTGCATCAGAGAACTCTTTCACCATAGTATTTTTATCAAAATATCCCAAATCTCCACCATTTTTTGCAGAACCCGGATCATCAGAGTATTTCATTGCCAAATCAGCAAAATTTTGCCCGTTTTTTGCCATTCCGAGTACTTTTTCTGCTAACTCTTTCTTCTTGGCAACTTCTTCCTTAGAAAGCTCTTCATTCTTATCAAAATCTTTTTTTGCAAACAGAATATGCGATGCTTTTACCTGTGAAGAAGTAAATTCATCAATATGCTCATCATAGTATTTTCTTACTTCGTCTTCCTTTACCTCATTTTCTTGCATCAGAGTATCATAGTATTTTTTTACCGTCATGTCTTTTTTTACTTGTTCCTTCAAAAATTCATCGTCTATACCATTGCTTTCTAAGATAGACTTAAATTGTTCCTGAGAATCAATTGATTTTTTCAGCTCATCAAATTGAGTATTGATTTCCTCTACAGAAACTGTAAGCTCTTTTTTTGCTGCATCCTGCAAAATAATTTCATCATTAATCATCTTCTCTAAAATTTCTTCTTGAAATTTTTGTGAAAATGTTACACCGGATTCAATCTCTGTATTCCATATATCCGGTCCAAATTGCATTTCATAAGACGGAGAATATAATCCCAATGTCTTCTCATAAACATCTTTACCGATTTTTTGTCCATTTACACTTGCTACAGCATCTCCACCGATACTACATCCGGCAAACAGTAATGTAGCAGACACTACACTTGCTATCACTTTGTTCCATTTTTTCAATTCCACTCACTCCTATTTTTCATTTTATTATGCCATGATTACTCACAATCTTTCCATCGTAAAACTTATATACTTTCTTATTATACCACGATTTCTAAAAAATCTATAATATTTTTCACTAATTTACTACTGTCTTTTTGTGGAAATGCTTTTTTTGTAATTAATTTGTTATCTTTACCCACAAAATACACCATAAAATTCTTTTGATATATTTTAGTAACCTTCCCTTTTTTTCCTAATGCTCTTAAATAAGATACATCCAAAAGTGTTACAACAGAAATTGGAATTTCTCCGAATCTATCACAAAGTTCGTCCATCAAGTCTTCGTAATCCTCTTTTTTATCAATCATAGCAATTTTTTTATAAATATCAATCTTTTCTATTTCATCTTCCACATAATAGTTAGGAATATATCCATTCAATTTTAACTGAATTTCCGTTTCCACATCTGTGACAGGAAGTTCTCCTTTGTATTTCTTAATTGCTTCATCAAGCATCCTTACATACAGATCATATCCAATATTAGCAATATGACCGGATTGACTCTCTCCAAGAAGGTTTCCCGCTCCACGAATTTCCAAATCTTTCATCGCTACTTTAAATCCTGAGCCAAACTCTGTAAATTCTCGAATTGTCTTCAATCTTTTTTCGGCAATTTCAGTCAAAACTTTTTCTTTTTCATACATAAAATAAGCATATCCCTGTTTGCTGGATCTTCCAACACGCCCTCGCAACTGATATAATTGGGATAAGCCCATCTTATCTGCATCGTATACAATCATTGTGTTGGCATTGGAAATATCCATCCCGGTCTCTATAATTGTTGTGCATACCAAAACATCGTACTCTCTATTCAAGAAATCCACCATAATCTGCTCTAATTTTCTGGATGACATTTGTCCATGTGCAACTGCAATATCTGCATCAGGTACAAGTTCTTTCAACAAAGTATGAATTTTATCAATTGTTTCCACACGATTATAAACAAAAAATACCTGTCCCCCTCTTGCAAGTTCTCTATCAATTGCATCGGCTATAATATTGCTCTTTGCCTCCGTTACATATGTGACAATCGGATGTCTGTCTTGAGGCGGTTCATTCAAGATACTCATTTCTCTAATTCCTGATAAGGAAAGGTGGAGCGTTCTCGGGATAGGTGTTGCAGATAATGTCAAACAATCTATATTCATTCTCATTTTTTTTATTGCTTCTTTTTGTTTTACTCCAAATCTTTGTTCTTCATCCACAACAATTAAGCCTAAATTTTTATATTTTATCTTCTCTGAAAGGATTTTGTGCGTTCCAATGACAACATCTACGCTGCCTTTTGCCAAAGAATCAAAAGTCTCATTTACTTCTTTTGTTGTCTTAAACCTACTAACTAAATCTACACGTAACGGATAATTTGAGAATCTTTCCTTAATTGTAACATAGTGCTGCTGAGCAAGAATTGTCGTAGGAACCAAAAAAACTACTTGCTTCCCATCCATGCATGCCTTAAAAACAGCTCGAATCGCTACTTCGGTTTTCCCATAACCTACATCTCCACACAAAAGGCGATCCATTACTCGACTACTCTCCATATCCCTCTTAACTTCTTCTATCGCCTTCAGTTGATCGTCTGTTTCTTCATAAGGAAATGCATCTTCAAACTCCCTCTGCCATACTGTATCTTCTTGAAAAGAGTATCCTTTTTCATTCTCACGAACCGCATACAATTCTACTAAATCCTGTGCAATTGCCTCAACTGCTTTTTTTGTTCTTGCTTTAGACTTTTTCCAATCAGAAGATCCTAATTTACTTAATTTATATGCTTGCTCTGCAGAATTCCCAATAAAACTTTGCACTTTATCCATCTGTTCCAACGGAACATATAAGGAATCGCCACCAAAGTATGCAATCTTAATATAATCTTTTTTGATTCCATCAAATTCTCTTTGCTCTATTTCTATAAATTGTCCAACACCATAAGTCTCATGAACAACATAATCACCTTTTTTTAATTGTATGAAATTTTCAATTTTCTTACTATCATACTTTTTACCGATTTTTCGACTCTGTTTTTTCTTTCGATTTTGAAAAATATCATTTCCTGTATAAAAAGCTACTTTTGCATCCGTAAACAGAAATCCTTTTTCCAAATAGCAAGAATGCATCACCACTGCACCATTTTCAAAATATGTTGTTCTCTCTTGTAATAAAATGGGATGAATCCCTGAATCAAGCAACTTCTGATAAATATTTGAAAAACTGTTTTCATTACAATCTAAAATAAAAATAATATAGTCTTCTTTTATTAAATATAACAGTTCTTCTACAAATTCGTTTAAACGTCCTTGAAATTGAATACTGCTACGTGTATCTGAATGTACCAGAGCCTTAGGTTTAAAATATGTCAATTTTTTAGGAAAATAAGAATGTAGCAAAAGAGCTCTGTCACTTAATTGCCTTTCAACAACAGCCGTTCCCCACAACAAATTTCCACAAGACTTCAAAGTCTCTCTTTTTTCCAAACTGATTTTGAATGACTCGGAAAACTCATCCTGAATATTCTCAATACGCTCCAACACACGATTACTGTCAACCATTATTACTAAAATGTCTTCATCACAATATTCTAATAAACTAACTGATTCTTTCCCGTACAACAAGTCAACATATTTCTCCATTCCCTCAAAATAAACAGAGTCATTCAACATCCTCACTTCATCTGACAAAGGATCATTCAAATCCTCTTCATGTGGTATCTTAAATTCTACACTGTCAGGATACAGCAAAGATGCTGCCGGATAAATTACTGCTCTTTTCTCGTTTTCTAATGACTTCTGACTAAAAACATCAAATGTTCGAATGGAATCAATCTCATCATCAAAAAATTCTATCCTATAGGGATTTGTCATAGAAGGAGAATATATATCAACAATTCCTCCTCGAATCGAAAACTGCCCCACACCCTCTACTTTGTATTCTCTTGTATATCCCAAAGAGACCAGCTTATGACAAAGCTCTTCCCTATCACAAATTTGACCTAAAGAAACAGAATATATACTTTCCTTAAACCTTTTCGGCGGCATATACTTTCGATTCAATTCTTCTCCGGACACTAAAAGGATATCATATTCTCCATATAACAAAGATGCCATTGTTCGAATATTCTCCGAGTCTTTTTCATGGTCTTTTGCATCTATATGATAAAATCGAATTGACTCGGTATCTATTGTAACAACATTCAAATTCATTTTTTCAAATGCTTCTTTGCAATCATTTACTTCCTTTTTGCTTGATACCACGAACACTATTTTTTTTCTTAATTTTTCAACTAAGTATGCCGTATGCAAAATTCGTTGTTCTGTTAAAAACCCATCCACAGAAATCGGAAATTGCCCTTTAGAAATCGCTGTGTCAATTTTTAAAAAAGGTGCAAGAAATTCTAAATTTTTTACCAATTGTTTCATCCCACATCACCCTATCCATTGTACCTCGTCATCGCTAATTCAATCCCGTCTTTCATTAAACATTCTATCGCATCTGCACATCGTTCAATTGAATCTGCAACAGATGGAATTTCTTCTTTCAAAAAATTCCCCAAAACATAATCAGCAAGATTTCCTCTCCTGTTTTCTCCGGAGATTCCTACTCTAAATCTTGGAAAATCATCATATCCCAATAAATAAATAATATTTCTCATTCCATTGTGTGTTCCGGAGCTTCCTTTTTTACGAATACGAAGTTTTCCAACTTCCAAATCAATATCATCATAAATAACAATCAATTTATCATGGTCTACCTTATAAAAAGACATAAGTTCTCTTACAGATTCTCCACTAAGATTCATAAATGTTTGCGGTTTTACCAAAACAACTTTTTCTGTTCCAATTCTACCTTCTCCGACAGATGCTTTGAATTTCAGTTTATTTGGAATAATCCCGGTTCTTCTGGATAATTCATCTATTGTCAAAAAACCGATATTATGTCTTGTTCTCTCATATTTTTTCCCCGGATTACCGAGCCCTACAATAATATACATACATCCTCCAATTCACGCCAAAAGGAGTCTATTGTCAATAGACTCCTTATTTCATTCTCTATACTCCAACAATCTTTATTGCTTCTTCCACAATCAACCGGATTCTATCTTGTTGGTTCACAAAATGCAAATATCCCAACAATGTCTCAAACCCTGTCGCATAACGATATTCCATCGGTGATGCGTTCTTAGGAATCATGGAATGTTGATTCCTTCCTTTTTTTACCCAACTCCACTCTTCTTCCGTCAAAAAATCCATTTCATGTAATTTTTGGACAACATTTGCTTGGCTGCTTGCTTTTGCAAAAGAAACAGCCTTTCTATGCACAGCATGTATTTTCATGGTAGGAAATTTGCGAATAACATAATCTCTGATTGCAAATTCATAAACACAATCTCCCATGAAAGCAAGTACAATCGGATTGACAGAATGCAAAGGAAACAACTCTTTTTCTAATCTATTTTCTTCCATGTAGTACCCTGCCTTGTATCTAAAACTTCTACTCCCATATCATGCAATTGTCCTCTGATGCGATCTGCTTCAGCAAAATTCTTCTCTTTCTTAGCGAGACTTCTCTGTTCTATCAATTCATTGATCTTATCTTCATCAAAACCGTCGCTTTTTTTCTTTTGAATAATATTCAACACATTTGTCAATTCACAGAAGATATTCATGCATTCCTGTAAATACTCTTTGGAACTTTTTTCACTTACTGTTGTATTGATAAATTTTGATAATTCGAAAATAGCTGAAATACCGTCTGCAGTATTCAAATCGTCATCCATCGCTTCAATAAACAACTCTCGATAAGAAGGCAATTTAGACACAAATTCTTTTTCATCTTCCTTTATCATACCCTGTGCCTGTTCTAACAAAAACTCAACTTTGTGTTTTGTATTGTACAATCTTTCCATTCCCGATTTTGCTGCATCTAACAAATCTTGGCTGAAGTTTACCGGATTGCGATATTGTGCACTTAATAAAAAGAAACGAACTATTTCCAAATCAATCACTTCAGAAATTTCTCTTACTGTGAAAAAGTTATTCAACGACTTACTCATCTTTTGATTGTTGATATTGATGTATCCGTTATGCAACCAATAGTGTGCAAATTCTTTCCCTGAACGCCCTTCACTTTGAGCAATCTCATTTTCATGATGAGGGAATATCAAATCCTGACCTCCTGAATGAATATCAATTGTATCTCCCAAATACTTTCGACTCATAACAGAACACTCAATGTGCCATCCCGGTCTTCCTTCACCCCAAGGAGATATCCAACCTATTTCTCCCTCTTTTTTCTTCTTCCAAAGTGCAAAATCAGAAGGACTTTTTTTCCTATCGTCTACATCAATTCTGGCTCCGGCATTTAACTCTTCCATATTTTGTCGTGACAGCTTCCCATATCCATCAAAACTTTTGGTATCATAATAAACATCACCATCTATCTCATAGGCATGCCCTTTTTGAATCAGTTCTTCTATAAACTCAATAATATCCTCAATACATTCCGTTACTCTTGGATGAACGCTTGCTCTTCTAATTCCCAATCCATCTGCATCAACAAAGTACTCTTTGATATATTTGTCTGCTACCTCCAAAGACGAAATACCTTCTTCATTCGCACGATTGATGATTTTATCATCTACATCCGTAAAATTCTGAACAAAAGTAACTTCATATCCTCTGTACTCTAAATAATTTCTCAATGTATCAAAAATAATAAACGGTCTTGCATTCCCGATATGGAAATAATTATATACTGTCGGCCCGCAAGAATACATTTTTACCTTATTCTTTTCAATCGGTACAAACTCATCTTTTCTTCGGGTTAATGTATTATAAAAACGCATAAAACAAACGCCCCCTTGTTTTTTTCTTTATTATAGACTACTTATGTTTTTTTTACAACAAAGGTCATTTTAATAACAAACCCTAACTGTTTGCATATTTTTACTTTACAACATCATGTAAATATTCATATTTCATATTCAATGGTTTCCCCTTTGTAATAATAGCGCTCCCTAAACAAATTTCTCCATCATAAAAAACGGCAAATTGTCCGGGAGTAATAGAGCGAACAGGCTCATCATACACCACTCTTACTCCCTCGTCTTGATGTTCATATACTGTTACCGGAATATCTTTTTGTCGATATCGAAACTTGGCAGTTCCTCTAAATGGAAATTGCGGTTTTT
>ERZ773008.1591-NODE-1591-length-15812-cov-3.270293_pt1 | contig 15812 bp, 17 predicted proteins | sample MGYA00580664_ERZ773008 | MGnify/ENA primary metagenome ERZ773008 (study PRJEB29015, sample SAMEA2738016) | human oral metagenome | biome: human oral; feature: human-associated habitat; material: dental | place: China | collected 2048 ... | reverse complement strand
CGCTGCTGCTGGCAGCTGACATCGGCGCGCGCTGGCTGCTGGCGCCGCAGGAGCTGCCTGTGGGCGTGCTCACAGCCACGCTGGGCGGCGGTTATCTGCTGTGGCTGATGCGCCAGCAGGCGCGCAGGGAATGAAGCCGCTTGGAAGGATTGATTTCGCTCCATTATCCATAGCAATACGTCCTAGTAGAACGTGCGCGAAAGGCACTTTTAACCCCTATTTATTCGCTCCTCTTTCTGATGCCCCAGATGCATTGCCCAGAAACCGTTTCGCCGTGAATCTGAACCCCCATCCACCCAACCCCCCTGCCCTGCAAGCTGAAAACATCACCCTGCGCCGTGGCGGCCAGAGCGTGCTGTGCGGCGTGCGCCTGAGCGTGCCGCTTGGGCGCTGGCTGGCCGTGGCGGGGCCGAACGGCGCGGGCAAATCCACCCTGCTGCAATGCCTGGCCGGGCTGCTGCTGCCACATGAAGGGCAGACGCGCGTGCTGGGGCAGCCGCTGGCGGCGCTGACCGGGCCGCAGCGCGCGCGGCGCGTGGCCTGGCTGGGGCAGGCCGAAGCCGTTTCAGGCGAGCTGACGGCGTGGGATGTGGCCATGCTGGGCCGCCTGCCGCACCAAGGCTGGCTGGCCACGCCCTCGGCCGCCGATCGTGAAGCGGCCGAATCCGCCTTGCGCGACACCGGCGCGTGGGCCTGGCGCGGCAGGCCGCTGGGCCAGCTCTCTGGCGGCGAACGCCAGCGCGTGCTGCTGGCCCGCGCCCTGGCCACGCAAGCGCCTGTGCTGCTGCTGGACGAGCCGCTGGCCAATCTGGACCCGCCCCACCAGGCCGACTGGATGGCGCTCATGCGCCGCCACGTGGCAGCGGGCGGCGCCGTCATCAGCGTGCTGCACGAGCTGGGCATGGCCTTGCAGGCCGATGACCTGCTGCTGATGCGGGCGGGCGGCGTCTTTCACTGCGGCCCCGTGCAGGAAGATGCCACGCGCCGCGCCCTGCAAGCGGTGTTCGATGACCGCATCGCCATCCACCCCTTGCCGCCAGCGGCTGACGGCAGGCCCCAATGGGCGGCCATTGCCGTGTGAAACGGATTTTGAAACGGGCTTTGAAAATGGCCTTTTTTCTTTTTTAACCAGGTTTCAACGCCAAAAATGCAAATCGAAAACCCACCAGCCGAACGCACAAACCCCCGCCCCGAAGGCGAAAGGCGCGGCCTGATCATCATCAACACCGGCGATGGCAAAGGCAAAAGCACCGCCGCATTCGGCCTGGCCTTGCGGGCATTCGGGCGCACGCACGTTCACGGCAAAAAAATTCACATCTTCCAATTCATGAAAGTGCCCAGCGCCCGTTTTGGCGAGCATCGCGCTTTTGAAAAACTGGGCATTCCCATCGAAGGGCTGGGCGACGGCTTTTCATGGATGAGCAAGGATATTGAGAAAACCGCCGAACTGGCGCGCCAGGGCTGGCAAAAAGCGCGCACGGCCATTCTGGATGGCGAGCATTTTCTGGTGGTGCTGGATGAAATCACTTACCCGCTCATCTACGGCTGGCTGCCTTTGCAAGACGTGCTGCAAACCCTGGCCGAACGCCCGCGCCATGTGCACGTGTGCCTGACGGGCCGCCGCTGCCCGCAGGAGCTGATGGACGTGGCCGACACCGTGACGGTGATGGAAATGCGCAAACACGCCTTCAGGGCCGGCATTCCGGCGCAGCGGGGCATTGAAGATTGAATGGGCCGACTGACGGCCCGGAAATGAATCCGAAACACATCTGAAACACTCCGCGCCCAGCCGCCGCATTTCTTCTTCCGAATCGGCACGCGCACATGATGCCATGATTTGGAATCAGATGGCATAGGGCGCTTACAAGCAAGCAAAACCGCGACTTAATGGCTTCGTCGGCGGGCAATACGTCGTGCGAACACACGGCACCTTGTGGTGCTAAACCGTGTTCGCGCCGTGGCCCGCTTCACTCGGAGCCAACGCATGCAATCCAAGATAACACAGGCCCTCGTCGAGAGGGCGCCAGCACCCGACAGGGGCAAGTCCGTCCTCTACGCCGACAGCGAGATGCGCGGCTTCTACCTGATCGTCACGCCAACGAAGCGCAGCTTCTACGTGCAGTCCCTCGTCAACGGCAAGCAGGTCCGCACGAAGCTGGGCGACCACCCGAGCCTCGACGCCAAGCAAGCCCGCGACCTCGCCCGAAGGACGCTCGTGGACATGCGGGCGGGCGCGAACCCGAACGAGGAGCGCCGCAAGGCCAAGGCGCGCGGCATCACCCTGCGCGACGCGCTCGACCTGCACCTCGCCGCCAAGCCGCTGTCCCCGCGCACCAAGCAGGACTACCGCTACAACTGCGAGCAGTACCTCGGGGAGTGGATGGACAAGCCGCTGGCCGAGCTCGGCGCGGACCGTGCGGGCGTGCGCGAGCGCCACCGCAAGATCACCGAGAAGCACGGCGCGCCCTCGGCCGACAACGTCTTCCGCATCTTCCGCGCCGTCTACAACCGCGGGCTGCGGGAGCACCCGGACCTGCCCGCGAACCCGACCGCGAACGTGGACTACCACGGGCTGCGGCGGCGCAAGGTGGACTCGAACGCTGACAAGCTGAGGGCGTGGGGCAAGGCGGTGCTCGACCTCCACCCCGTGCGGCGCGACCTGCACCTGTTCTCCCTGCTTACCGGCATGAGGCGTAGCGCGACGTGCGAGGCGCGGGCGTCGGACCTGCACCTAGACAGGAAGATCCTTCACGTCCCGAAGCCCAAGGGCGGATCGGCCCGGGCGTTCGATTTGGCTCTCTCCGATGCCCTTTGCGACCTGCTCGACCACCGGCTGCGCGAATCACCCCGCCTACAGCGCAAGGGTCAGTGGCTATTCCCCGCCGACTCGAAGTCGGGCCACGTCGCCGAGGTGGCGCAGCACGAACTCGGCGGCCTCACAGGGCATGCGCTCCGGCACTGCTATTCAACGCTGGCGGTCGAGGCCGGCGTCCCGCTGCTTGAACTGAAGTACCTCCTCAACCACGCGGCGAGCAACGTCACGATGGGCTACATCCACGTCGGGCCCGAGCATCTGCGCAAGTATCAGGAGCTGGCATCCCGCTACATCCTCAACAAGATCGGACTGGAGTGGACGCCCGGCACCTGGCCGCCACGTCTAGCGTCGTCACCCGAAACGGTGGCCCCCGCCGATCGATCGGCGCAGCAGCATGTAGGTATGAACTGTGATTGAGGGGCCGGAGATGGTGGAATCCGAGGAAGAACTGCTAAGGCGGAAAAAGCGGGAGGCAAGCGCCCGCTGGTATGCAAAGAACCAAGAGGAAGCACGCAGGAGCGCGCGTGAGCGGGCAGCCCGCCGGTACGCCAAGGACCCCGAGAAGGAGCGCGAGCGCAGCCGCAATTGGGGTGCCGAGAACCCAGAGCGGAAGCGCGAGACGAACAAGCGTTGGTACACGCAGAACCCAGCAAAGAAGTTGCTACAGCAGTGCCGTGGAAGCGCGAAGCGGCGCGGGCATGAGTGCACGATCACGGTCGAGGACATCGAAGCCATGCTGGCGCCGATGGCCTGCTCGGTCACTGGTCTGCCTCTGTCGCTGGACTACGATGGCGAATCGAGGAATAACCCCTGGGCGCCATCATTGGACAGGATTGACTCTCGTGTGGGCTACTACGTTCTCGGTAACGTTCGGGTTGCGTGCTGCGCCTTCAACCTTGCCCGCAACGAGTGGCCTGACGACGTGCTGCGCACGCTGTTCGAGGCTGGCCTCCGGGCGCTGCAGTAGACGGGTTACACGTCCTTTCGCGCCACCCACTGCGTGTGCTCACGAGAGAAGGCATTCTCAGCGTCACCCACGAACAACGAGAACTTCTCGGGGGTGTCGGGGAGCATGGATTGTTCTTTGATGAGGCCAATCTCGTGGGCAGCAAGCGCGTATGAGGCTGCCAACTCAGAGAACCTCTTGGCCTGCATCCAGCTCAAGACGCTGGCCGCCATCGCAACGAATACATCCGTGGGCCAAAAGGGCTGGTCCACGTAGACCATGCGCAGCACCGCGCAGACCACTGCAACCGTATTCACTCCGATCAGCGCCCAGAAGAAATACCGCGACATCCGGCGATTGAACGCGGCCTTCTTCGCATACCAAGTTAGCTGGTCTTTGATCCGGCAGTTCGCGTAGGTCTCTCGGCGCTCTTCCAAGGAGCGAGCGCGCATCTGCTCCATCACGGGCGTGAACTGCTGGCCGTCGAGATGCTCCGTCAGCGACTGGCACACCTCGCGGTTCTGCTCGACGATCTGCTTGAGCGTCTGGCGGAAGTCGTTGTGGGCGCTCGCATCATCTCCCTGGAACGGCTCTGCTCGGCAGACGTAGCGCCAGGTGATGGTCTTGATCGATTCGGCCACTGCCCTGCCTGCGTACCAGAATCGGTCGGGGCGCATGGCAAACAGGTAGATCGAGCAGCCTAGAGCACCCAGTAGGGCGAGAAGTTGGGCTGCTGCGACCGACCAATGCGGGATGCTGACGATCGACAGGATTGCGGCGACCACGAGCGTGACAAGGTGAACTCGGAGCGCACGAAAGAAGTGCTTCTGCGACTTCAAGGACAGGTCATCGGCGGATCGATAGAGCGCGGGGAAGTCTTGTTCTTGCATGCAGCCCGCCCCCTTCACTTGGAGTCGAGCTTCTTGTAGACCTCGTCCGGGTAGTGCCAGTTTCCCTTGTCGTGCATCTTGAAGTTCTCAAGGGCGTAGGCAACGATCTTCGGGGAGAACGGAACAAAGACGGCGCCAATATCCTTGATGATGGGTGGGCACGTGGCATCGACCATCTGCCGCGAGCCGTCGAGATTGATCCCGATAATCCGGCAGCCCTTTTCCCGAGCTACCTCCATCTCCCAACGCACGTATTTGTGCTTGCTGCTGGTGTCCTGCCCGATGAGCACCGCAAACGTGCCTGCCATGTCGATGCGCTCTCGGCACTTGCGCTTGATGTAAGCCTCGTCCTCTGAGTTGATTTCCTGCCCAAGCTGGCAATTGGCGAAGTTGAAATCGATGTGCTCGTTCTTCTTCCAGGCGAGCATCAAGTGGTAGCAGTGAATGTCGGTGCTGCTGAACCCGACGAAAGTTCTAGGAAGTCCCATCCCCTCACCCCAAAAAGTTATTTCAAATTAGCGATATGGGGGAGCTTAGCCGGATTTCAAGTGGCAACCGCTCAGCGAAGCGCCTCCCCGGTCTCACCAGGCGGCCCGTGGCGAGCCCGGACGCCTCGGCCTAGGCGCAGAGCAGCGCGCGGCCGACCGGACGCGCCAAGGACTCACCGGGAGCCGTGCGGAACGTTGGTATTTCTCGCCGAGCCCTTGTGGCATATTCGTTTCTGTCGGGCGACGCCACCCGCCCGACGAAGTCCCGCGCCGCCCGCGGGCAAGGCCCTGCACGGGGCTTAGATCGTGCCGCCCGCTCCACCGACTGAGGGGACCACACGGGCGCTTCTCCGTGACGCACATCGGGCAGTCATCCGCCGACCGGCAATCCCGCCGGCCGGGAGCCCGATGAGGTACGAGAGATGACGAACCCCACCCCACTTGCGCTGACGCTCGCCGAGCTGCGCGAGCTCCACGCGCTGCCCGACGAGGCGCTGCTCAACGTCCAGGAGGCCGCCGCCTTCCTGCGACTCAGCCCCAACGCCTTGAATTGGTATCGCAGCCAGCGCCGCGGCCCGACCTACCAGCGCATCGGCCCCAAGACCATCTGCTACCGCGTGGGCGACCTGCGCGCCTACATGGTTGAGGTGCAGCCGCTGTCGCGCTCCTACGAGTCCCGCACCGCCCGCCGCAAGCTCGCCGAGATGGCGACCGAGCGCGCGAGCGCGGAGGGCTGACCGATGAGCGCACAAAAGAAAACGCCCACGGGGGATGAGTCCGTGGGCGCAAACGATCAACAAGCAGAGGAAGCGGGCATGACGACCCACGGGAAAGATCATGCCGCGACCAGGTCGGCCGCAAAGCCATCGATCGATGCCGAGAGCCTGCTCCGCGCGGGCCTGACGCTGATCCCGCTGCACCGCTGCACCGCTGCACCGCTGGGACGCGAGGGACGCCAAGGGCCGCGCCTGCGGCAAGTCGCCGATCGACGGCGCGTGGCAGTCCCGCGACTACGACAGCCGCGAGGTGCTGGCTCAGGCCGAGCGCTGCGGCCTCAACGTCGGCGTGCGCCTGCCGCCGAGCTGGATGGTCCTCGACGTAGATCCCCGCAACTTCCCCGAGGGCCGCGACCCGCTGGCCGAGCTCGCCGGGGCCAGCGGCCTGCACATCGCCAACCCGTCGCAGCTCGTGGGGCGCTTCAACTCCCACCTTCAGAACTGCATCCTCCTGTTCGCGGACGAGGCGTTCTGGGCCGGCGACAAGGCGGGCGAGTCGGTGCTCAAGGCGCTCGTGACCGAGCCGACGATCACCTACGAGGGCAAGGGCCGCGACGCGGTGTCTGGCAAGAACTTGATCCACATCGTCATGGCTTCCAACTCGGACTGGGTGGTCCCGGCGGGCCTCGGGGACGAGCGGCGCTTCGCGGTGTTCGAGGTTAACGGCAGCCGCCGCGGCGACAAGGCGTTCTTCGACGCGCTCAACGCGCAGCTCTACGGGAACGACCGCGCCGGCCTCGCAAAAAGGCATACGGATCAACGCCTTGCGTCGTCCGTAAGCGCAGTAAGCGCGAAAACGCGCTCCGGGTTCTTTCAGGAAAAAAGCGCGCCGTGCCGAGCGCCGACCGACCGCCGCGACATCAGACCGACAGAGAATTTCCTGGATTGACTCAGAGAGTATTTACAGCACTTACAGTATTTACGATCTAAATAACGTATTGATTTAGAAAGAAAAAAACCGTAAATACTTCCGTAAGCACTGCAAGCAGTAGGAGCCCTCCGGGACCGAATCCCCGTGAGGCCGCGTCAGCAAGACCAGAGCCTGGCCGACCGTGGCGGGCGTGGCGATCGATGCGGGGAACGCGGCCGATTCGGCGTCCGACCTGCTGCGCCGAGACCTTCGCGCGCGAGGCCAACTTCCCCGGCCGCCTCACCCCCTGATCGTCGATTCGCGGGCCAAGGCCCTCCAAGCCGTTGATGCGCTTGAAAGAACGATGGCGTGCCTGCGCGCACAAGCACGACACGATAACTCCGTAAGCCATTTTTCGGAGAACAGACGTGAGCCGCCCATCTATCCCCAACACCTTCACACCGGAGAGGAAGGCGATCTTCCTTGCGGTGCTCGAAGACACGGCGAGCCCCAAGGCTGCGGCAGCCGCTGCGGGGATCGTGCGCTCGACGGCCTTCTATCACAAGGCCAACGACCTGGAGTTCCGCACGCAGTGGGAGGCCGCCGTCGAGGTGGCGCTCGACAGCCTGCTCGAAGAAGCCTACCGGCGTGCTGCCGTCGGCGTCGATGAGCCCGTCATCCATCAGGGCCGCGTCTCGACCGTGGCCGACCCCGAGACCGGCGACGAGCGCCCGCTGACGGTGCGCAAGTACAGCGACAGGCTGATGGAGGTCCTTCTCAAGTGGCGCTACGGCGACCAGATGGCGGACCGCCTGCGCGTCAAGGTGGACTCCACGGGCCTCGACGCCGAGGCCCTGCTGCGCATGCCGGCCGACGAGCGTAAGGCCCTGACAGCGCTGCTCTCCAAGTACCACGAGAACAAGGAGCAAGACGATGAGTGAGAAGCTGACAGTCGCCGAGGCGCTGGAGCGCGCCGAGCAGATCGACCGCAACCTGGATGCCTTCGACAAGACGGCACCGCAGACAGTCGCGGCGATGGGCGGGCGTGATGCCCTTGCTCAAAGCTGCGAGATGACCTGCATCGGCCCGATCCCGCGCATCGACGCGGACGCATGGCAGGCCATGTCGAACGAGTACGAGGCAGGCCGCCAGCATGGCAGCGTCAACCGCGGGCAGTAACGGGCACGCCGTCGCCATCGAGGTCGAAGGGGTGCGATACCCCAGCGCCCGGCAGGCGGCCCTGACTCTCGGTATGAGCACGGGCACCGTGCAGCAGCGAGCGCACAGCCTGAACTTCCCGGCCTATCGCTGGCTCGGCGCGACGCCTGGCCCTCGTAAGGTCAGAACACCCGAGGACTGCCTCGTTGCCAAAGAAATCATCGAGCCGGCATATTTGGCCTTCGACGGCGGCGCGCGACGCGCCAACGCCCTGGACCCCAACTTCGACCCGCCGCGCGTCATCCGGCGCGTGGGCTGGGTGAAGTGCATGCACTGCCAGCGCTTCCACTTCAGCGGCAACGTGGTGTCGGTGAGGCTCTGCTCGGTCTGCGGCGGCGCGGGCGGCTGGCCTGTTGGCGCCGATCCCCACGAAGACGCCTGACTCTCGATCAGGGGGCGGCGAGACGCCAAGCCCTTGAAGCACAAGCCACCGTGACGGCGGCGCAGAACAGATGAACACGACCGAAGAACGATGGCGTTCTCGGCCAACGTACCACGACACATTGAAAGCATCCGGTCAGCGCATTGGCGCGCATGACCACCCCGCGGCTGGGGATGCGCTTGAAGGCGACCGGAGGACCCTAAACCTCTTTGGAGCCAACAAGCCATGAACCTGAATCAAGTCTCCCCGCTACTCAGCCCGCAACAGATCGGCGAGCTCGCGTCCAACCTGGACGCCATCTACTCCCGCGCCCTCAAGGCCATTCAGCGCCTTCAGTCTGACATCGACGCGCGCAAGGCAGAGATTGCCAACCGCTGGAAGTCCGCCGGCATCGACGCTGCCGACAAGGCCCGCTTCGCGCAGAGCGAGACCGTGGCCGCCGTCCGGCAGATCAAGGACAACTCCGCCAAGGAGCTCGACAAGCTGCTGAAGGACGCGGGCGCACCCCATGCCCAGCTCGTCTCGCAGCGCGAGTTCTACTCCAGCCCCGCCAAGGTGTTGGCCCGCGCCGCTCTCGGCGACCCCAAGCGCACCGAGTACCTGCACCAGCTCGTCTACGCCGGCCCCGCCGAGCTCGGGCACATGGCCCAGGTCGCCGTCGCCACGCAGAACATCCCCCTCGCTTCCGCGCTGCTGAGCCTGCTGGACCGCATGCCGTCGAAGGACCGCCCGGTCGGCCCTGCCGAGCTCGCCGCCGCGATGAAGCTGGACGACTACCTGAAGGTGCAGGAGTACATCAAGCTGGGCGACGCGCGCCTCCAGGGCATCCTGGTCGCCATCCGCTCGTGGAACTCCGGCAAGTCGAACCCGCTGAACACCGTACAACTCGCCCTGCGCGAGCAGGCCATCGACCGCGACCTGATCGGGGGCGGCGATGAATAAGCAGGCCGTCTACCCCGCGCACCACCCGGTGGCCCTTGCGCTCACGGGTCTCGCGTGCGCCCTGCGCACGGGCTGCGAGGTCATCGACGCCCTGGCCGAGCGTGCCGCCAGCGTGGGCGTGCCCTTCGGCTGCGAGACCTTCGACGACGCGGCGGCGCTGGCTGGGGTGCCGTACTCGCGCCCGCTGGACCTGTACGTGGACCGCGAGACCAAGCGCCGCGCCGACGCCCTCCCTTACGACCGCCTGCATCTGGCGTTCATGCACTGAGTTTGGTGCCAGCGGCCGGGGTCGGAACAGAGGCCGAGGTTGCCCCGGCCGTGCTTCGGAGGGGATGCCCACAAGGCATCCCCTTCTTTTTCAAGCGCTTACGGATCACGGCCTGCTGATGGACAGTCAGCGGGTCACTTGAGCGCTGATGCAATTTGGCCGAACGCCTCTTTGCTCTTCGTCGTAATGTCGAGGGACAACGACTTTTCGCCAGAGACGAGTGCGTCGGCGTATTCAACAAAGTTGGTCAGCCCCTTGGGGTCTTCATCAAAAATCTCAGCGATCTCGTCGAGTGACATCTTCTGCTGGAGTTCTTTCACGCGGGCATAGCTCGTTACCAAACGTGCCATGCCAACGGGGTCTTTTGCGATGCGAGTAAAGGTGCTCATGGGGATCTCCGAATAAAAGGTGAACGGCCCCGCCAACGAAAGTAGCCGGGGTCCAAACATGGGGCCACTGAGCGACTTTTCAAGGGCCCCCCGCTCCCGAATTCCCACGAACACGACCTAATGACCTCACACCCAACCACCTGGAGCGTGAGATGAACCTGCAAGAGATGAGCACCAAGGACCTGCTAGCCCTGCACAACCGGATCGCCGACAAGGCCGCTGGACCCAAGACCTTCGCGACCCGAGGCAAGCTGCTCGACCGAATCGAGTCCATAGCCAAGGCCAAGAACATCGATGTCGCGTCGTTCGGGCAGCCGCAGGCCGCCGAGGTGGCCGAGCCGCATGCACAGCAGCAGGCCGATGCCGTCGAAGCGACAGAAGCCCCGACAGAGACCGAGAAGAAGCCCAGCGGCAAGGGCATCGGACGACTTGCCCGCGAGCTGCTGATGGACCCCGCTGGCTACCCGCACGGCGTCATCGCCGAGATGGTCAACGCGCAGATCGAGGGCGCGCAGGCATCCGCCAAGTCGGTCAGGTGGTACGCCCACGACATGCGCAAGAAGGGCACCGCGGTGCCTGAGCGTCAGCGCGCCGAGCGCGGGGAGGACGAGCCTTGCTGAGGCCGCGCCCCAAGATCAGACCCTGGCGCGTGAGGGTGCGCCGCTCGGCAGGCGGGGACGTGTTCGTCATCCGCGTGGCCGACTTCCCTGAGGGCGACAGGACGGGCGACGCCGCGCTGGCTTGGCGTGAGGCGTGGTTCCACACTTGGGTGTGCCTGCCCGACCTGCTGGACGAGCCGGGGCCGTTCGACCTCGCCGTCGAGGAGTGCGCGGTGCCCGTGCCGCCCGAGGTCGGTTGGGACGACGAGGCGTGCGCGACCCTCATGCGCCCGACGCTGCTCAAGCGAGACCTCACCCTCGGCCAGCTCGGCGGTGCCCTTCTGCACTACCTGAGGAAGAGCCGCGGCCCGCAGGCCGTAGACATCCCGCTATGACGCGTGCCGCATCAAGCAAAAAGGGCAGCCCGTGTGGGCTGCCCTTCTCACTTTTTTGGTGCCGCTTGCCGGATTCGAACTGGCGACCTTTTCATTACGAATGAACTGCTCTACCAACTGAGCTAAAGCGGCGAAACCTAAAAACTTGTCTAAACCGTGTCTGCTACAACCCCGTAGTACCTCGCTGGCAGCCCGAAAGCCTTGCTGCGCTTAGCTTTCTTACCCGTCGCCAAGACACTGCTGTCCCGATTACGAAAAAAAAGCAGAAGGCGCAACGCAAAACGGCTCATGTGGGGGCCAGCCGTTTCTGGCCTTAGCCTCGTCTGACAGCAAAACGGCCGGCTGCCCGCACAGTCATAACGGAGAGAGAAGAAGGAACTTAGGCAAAGGCCCAATTTCGCTTCTGAATTCATAGCTGCATGTCCTAGAAGAAATTGCGCAAGACGTTTTTTTGGGCCCCTTGAATTTGCTCCTGTTTCTGAAGTCATTCGGCGGATGCAGGCCGCCCCTAAGCCCTGTGCAGTAGCCATCCAGCCCGGCCAAGACTGGCAAGGCCGCAGAGCGCCCGAGTCCGCGCTTTCGCGCCTGCGGACGGCCATTGAACAGTCTTTCAGGGCATCCGCCGCCTGCCGGCCTGCCGCAGGCCGGACAATCCGCCCTCCATCCGGCAGCCGCCTGCCGCAACTGAAGGAAGCCCCATGTTTGAACTGCGCCTTGTCGCCCCTGAAGACCGCGTCGAAACCCTGTGCGACGCGCTGGATGCCCTGCAAGCCCTGAGCGTTTCGGTGGAAGACGCCGATGCCGATACATCCGCCGAGCGCGCCCTGTTTGGCGAGCCGGGCCTGCCTGCGCCCGCACAAGGCTGGGCGCGCTCCAGCCTTGTGGCCCTTTTCGCGCATGAAAACGAAGCCCGCGAAGCCGCCCGTTTGCTGGCCCCGCAAGACTTTTTCGCGGGCTGCGCCGTGGCCTCTCTTGGTCCTGTGCCCGAGCAAGACTGGGTGCGCCTGACGCAATCGCAGTTCGCGCCGGTTGAAGTGGCTCCCGGTTTTTGGATCGTGCCCACCTGGCACGAAGTGCCCGATGGCGCGCGCCAAGTCATGCGCCTGGACCCGGGCCTGGCTTTTGGCACCGGCACGCATCCCACTACGCAGATGTGCCTGCGCTGGATTGCCCGCCAGCGCATGCAGGGCCAGCGCGTGCTCGATTACGGCTGCGGCAGCGGCATTCTGGCCATTGGCGCAGCCCTGCACGGCGCGGGCGAAATCGACGCGGTGGATATTGACCCCGACGCCGTGGCCGCCACGCAAGGCAACGCCGCTGCCAACGGCGCGCGCGTGCGCAGCGGCCTGCCCGAAGCGGCCAGCGGGCTGTATGACGTGGTGCTGGCCAACATCCTCGCTTCGCCGCTCAAAGTGCTGGCTCCGCTGCTGTGCGGCCACGTTGCCGCTGGCGGCCACCTGGTGCTGGCCGGCGTGCTGGAGCGCCAGACGCAAGAGCTGCAAACCGCCTACGCCCCCTGGCTGGCGCTGCAAGTGGCCGACACGCAAGACGGCTGGGTTTTGCTGACGGCGCAACGCCCTGTCTGATGGCCTGCGTGTGATGGCCTGCGTGGCCTTCATTGATTTCCCATCGGTCAAGACCGTCTCAAAAGGGGCAGCGTAGATATGACGCAGGCAAAAGAGTCAAAGGGCGCAAGCGCCATATAAGCCGTAGACGCAAAATCAGCTCCTGGATTAATAGCATGATGTCCTGATAGGTACAGCGCGAAAGCCTCTTTTTAGTTCCTGAATTTGCTCCTGTTTTTAAATCTTTTCTGCGCTTTCCCGCAGGCGCGGCCCGTGTCACCAAGACCGCAAGGCAAGGCGCTGGCACGCGCGGAAAAGCGGGCAAAAGCGGGGACAATAGCCGCCGTTTTTCGTTCTCCTCTTCAGGCCGCAGCGGCCCTTTTGTTCATGTTCCCCTTCTCCCGCGACAGCAAAGACCAGCCCGAAACCCCTGCTACCAAGCCCGCAGCCGAGGCGCACCCGCTGGATGCGCTCACGGGCGGCGCATTTTCAGCACCCACATCGGGCGAGCGCGCCGCGCGCATCCGCGCATGGCTGGCCACTAACCCGCCAGCGGAGCAAATGCAGCAAGTGCACAAGGAGCTTTCCGCCAAAGACAAAGGTGCGGCCAAGGCGCTGCGCGAGCGGCTGGACGAAATCAAGCGCGCCCACAGCCAGCAAGCCGTGGCTGCCGAATGGGCCGCCAAAGCCGAAGCCCTGCTGCAAGCCGCACGCCTGAACATTGCCGACGCCCTGGCCTGGAAGCGCGACGCCGCCCGCGCGGGCGCGCCCCTGTCACGCGAGCCGCTGCTGGGCCTGCGCAGCCAGCTGGACGAACGCATCAAGGCGCTGGAAGATTTGCAACAGCGCGCGCTGGTGCAGCGCGAAGCGGCTGCGTTGCTGCATCAGCGCATTGAACTGCTATCCACCAAGCCCTGGGCCGACGCTGATGCCGCGCGCGCCAACCTGCAAGCCGATGTGGACCAATGGCGCGAACAAACCGCCGCCTTGCAAGCCGACACCAACTGGGCTAGCGTGGATTTGCGCTACCCCCCGCAAATTGAAGCCGCGCAAGCGCAACTGGCCGCTGTTTGGGACGCCTTCAGCGCTGCACTGGAACAGACTCGCGCCGCCGCGCAAGACGCCGCCGCCGCGCTGCCTCCCGTGCCTGTGTGGGCCGATGAAATCCGCGCCGCTCGTGGCCTGCCTACCGAAGCAGGCGAAAAAGCCGCCGCCGAAAAAGCCGCCGCGCGTGCCAAGATTGACCCCGCCCAGCGCCAGGCCGCCACAAAAGCCGTTGAAGCGGGCGTGATGCTGCTGGAGCAAGCCGTGCAGGCCGGCAACAGCAAAGACACCCACAGCGCCGCCGCCGCGCTGCGCCAATCGCTCAAAAAACATGGCCGTCTGATAGACGACGAAAAACTGGAAGCGCGCGTACACGCAGCCCTGGTTTCTGCAGGAGAGCTGCAAGGCTGGCAGCGCTGGAGCGCCGACCAAATCCGCGAGCAGCTCGTAGCCAAGGCTGAAGCCCTGCTCATCCGCCGCCCGGCCAAACCCGTTGAGGCCACGGCAGAAGCGCAAAAAGCGCCGGAAACCGCCCCTTCTGCGGACATTCCTTCGGACATTTCACCAGCCGCTTCGCCTGCCGAAGCCCCCCAGGCCAGCGACAGCAGCGCGCCGCCTGCCGAAGCCGCCGCCAGCGCCGCCCCCGTGGCCGCCGCTGCGGCCCCGCAAGCGCCTGCCGCCGAAGAAACCCTGACCCCCGCCTTCACGGGCCGCAAACTGCAAGAAACCCTGCGCAAACTGCGCGAAGAATGGAAAGCCGCCGACCAGGGCAGCACCCCCAACCACGCCCTCTGGAAGCGCTTTGACCACGCCTGCAACCAGGCCCACCAATTCGTTGAGCAATGGCTGGAAAAAGCCCGCGAAGAAAGCGCCGCCCACAAAGCCGCCCGCCTGAGCCTCATTGAAGAAGCCAAAACCTGGGCCGCCGCCCTGCAAGGCCAGGCCCAGTCCGACTGGAAAGCCATCAACCGCCAGCTCCACCAGTTTGCCGACCGCTGGCGCAACGCGGGCCACCTCTCTGAGAAAGCCTTTGCGGAACTGCAAACGCAGTGGAAAGCCGCCCTGGCCGCCGCCTCCGCCGGGCTGCAAGCCGCGCAAAAGCAAAGCGCCGAACGCCGCCAGGCGCTCATTGAAGAAGCGCGAGAGCTGGCCGCTGCCGCCACTTTGCGCGTGGATGCCGTCAAAGCGCTGCAACAGCGCTGGCAGGCCGAAGCGCAAGCCGTGCCGCTGGATCGCCGCCACGAACAAAAACTCTGGGACGCCTTCCGCAAACCGCTGGACGAAGCCTTTGGCCGCAAGAGCGCCGAACGCGAAAAAGCCCAAGCCGCCAGCAGCGCCCATGACCAGGCCGTCATGCAAGCCGCCCAGGCCTTGGAAGCGGCCAACGCAGCTGGCGACGCAGCCCAAATCCGTGCCGCCATGACGGCGCTGGAAGCCGCCCTGCGCAGCCAGCCTGCCGCCCCGGCCGCCGAAGCCGAGCCACAAGCCGCCGAAGCCGCGCCCGCTGAAGCCGCCAATATCGCGCCAGCCCCCGAAGCCCCGGCCGCCGAAGCCCCGGCCGCCGAAGCTGCGCCTGCTGATGATGCGGCGCAAGCTGAAAAAACCGCTGCGCCCAAACCCGCCCGCCCCCTCATCGCCATGCGCGGCGACGACCGTCCCGGCATGAAAAAAACCGAAGCGGCCAAACCCGGCCGCCCCGGCGAACGTGGCCGTCTTGGCGATAGCCGACGTGAAAACCGGCGCGACGGACGCGAAGGCCCCGGCAGCCGTGATGGCCGCCGCCCGCTGCGCGACACCCGCGAGCCGCGAGCCGAACGCGCCCGCCTGGGCGACGCCGCCTTCCGCGCCCAGCGCGAAGCGCTCGAACACGCCCAAAACGCCCTCAAGAAGCTGGCCGCGCAAGCCCACGGCGAAGCCCTGACCCAGCTCATGACCGCCTGGCAAGAGCGCGACGCCGCCCGCCTGCCCCCCGCCGGCGAACTGGGCAGCGCCCTCACCGCAGCGGCCCGCAACGCCTGGGCGCAAGCCATCGGCAGCGCCGCCAGCGCCCCCGCCAGCGAAGCCGCCACCGCCTTGCTGCGCCTGGAAATGGCCTCTGAAGCCCCCACGCCCGCCGAGCACCTCACGGCCCGCCGCGCCCTGCAACTGCAACTGCTCACGCGCCGCAACGACCCCGCCCCGGCCGACACCTGGACGCAAGACGCCGCCCAGGTTTTCGCCAGCGCCTGGACCGAAGCCGACGCCC
>ERZ773008.1589-NODE-1589-length-15817-cov-3.860995_pt1 | contig 15817 bp, 9 predicted proteins | sample MGYA00580664_ERZ773008 | MGnify/ENA primary metagenome ERZ773008 (study PRJEB29015, sample SAMEA2738016) | human oral metagenome | biome: human oral; feature: human-associated habitat; material: dental | place: China | collected 2048 ... | reverse complement strand
CAAGCACCCCGCGGGACTGGCCGGCACCGCTCCTATTTAACCACCTTTCGGCGTCCTGACGCCAAGCGCCACCGACAGCCCTTCGGGAGCCTTCAGCTACCAACTTCCGACGACGTCAAGCCAAAAGGTTGATGTTCCGACCTGTGACTGCAGACATAACCCGCTGTGGTGGAGGTGGAGCCGGGCCCTGGACTCGGCGTCAAGGGCGTTTCCCCCGCCGAGCCGCCCGACCGCCCAGCTTGTCGACGAGCAACCAGATCCCACCGCCGATGAGGACTGACCCGATAAGACCGAAGCCAAGAATCCATCCCCATCCTGCGTCCCAGCCGCCGATGTGCTGGTGCCGGACCGCAATGCCCTTAGCGGCCTCCCAATTGGACCAGATCTCCAGGAATACGCTCAGGGGCAGGCCTATGAAGGTCAGAACTGCCAGGGCGATCTCCATGATCCGCGTGGAGCGGGCGCGCTCCTCCTCGGCCTTCTGGTCGTCGCGACCGATGCGCATCAGCACGTTCTCCCGAAGCCTGTGCGCCTGATCCCTGGCCTCCTCAACCAGCAGGGGAATCCGGTAGGTGTCCAGCAGGTAGGTCAGGAAGCCGTCGAGCTGCCTGTCGGCGTCGGTCATCATGGTCCACTGCTCGGAGACGACGAACCCGACCGCCTCCGAGTCGAGCTCGATCACACGATCCACCTCATCCGCGGCACGCGGCTGTACATCGGCCAGACGAGCCATGAGCGAGGACGCTCGGTATCGCTGAAGCAGCATGAGCAGAATCGCCTCGATAAAACGCCCCTCAACCTGGGCCAGAGGGAAGAACCCTCCCTGCTGAACCTGACAGAAGGAGCACCCATGGGATCCTGCGTAGGCCGTCCAAGTCTGTGAGAGCCGGTGGAGCTGCTGAGCACGCTGCTCGAAGAGCCCATCCTGGAAGGTCTCGTCGGTGCGTCGAGGGAGGTGTCCCCACCGCCACGAACTGATGATGATTCGTTCCCTCGTCATGCCTGATTCGGGATCGGTGACGGACTGCCTGAGCCCCCGGTATTGCTCACCCGCAGTCCTTTCCTGCTCGGTACGCGCGTCAGAGTCGTCCAGCTCGAAGCCCTCTCCTTGCTCCGAGGCGACGACGTCGTACGGCACGTAGGTGATGGTGTAGGGGTCGATATCCTCGAGACCGTTCACGTCAGTGGCGCCGAAGCCATGACCGACGTCGTCCGGGCCGTGTCCGGACAGGACGGAGAGGACTCGACTCACCTCATAGACGAGTTCCTTTCTCCCCCTTGGCTCCTGCGTGAGGTTGCGGACCCAGGAGAACGCCTGAGGGCTTGACGGGTCGCGCAGAACCAGATGCATGGCGATAAGCACCTTCGTTGCCGTCTGCGGGGCGGGGCGATTGCCGGAGGAGCCGGAGGGGATACTCACGGTCTCGATTCTGAGAACGTCCCACGCAAAGGCCGCGAGAGGAGCGGCACCGTGGCTGGTCCGGTTCTTCTCGTTGATGAATACGGGTGAGAGGTCCTCGTAGACATAGTGGCCGCGGTGCTCAGCGGAGAGCATCCGTTTCCTCACCGGCTCGCGCAGCCGGCGAGATGCCCCGTCGAAAACGGTCCGGCCCACTCCTCCGGTGATCGGTACCGGGCCTGGGGCGAAGAGGTGCCGCCACTGCTCCCACTGTCCGGGCAACTCCCACGGCACGACGACGATGACGCGTAAGGCGTTGTCGTCCTCAGTGTCGATCTCCATGAGCTCCGTCGGCGTGCGCACATCGATCTGACTCATTGACCCGGCCTCCGACTCGTCTCAAAGCGGTGTGAAGAGCCCTCTCCATGGGAGGCGAGGCGACGTGCCGCAATGACACGCCCCTGTGCGTCCCGGACGAGGTCGTCGGGCCAGACAAGATCAGTCCGCTCGGCGAAGTGCTCGGCAAGTTTACGGCTCGTGATGTACACCGTACCCGGCTGGGGATCGGGGAGAGGAGGATCGACGTCGTGAAGTACCGCGCCCGCAACGAGCGGCACGGTACGGACGGTATGAGCTGCCGTCGGTGAGTCCTCGGGACGTGATGGATCGACGACGTGAAGCGTCTCCAGCCGGCCTTTGGACAAAACGAGGCGCGGCACTATCCCGGATGCGGGGATGCGCAGCTGCTCCCCCGCACCGAGATCGAGGACGACGTCGTGCGGCGTGAGATTGATGAGGCGCTGCGGCGGACCGTAGGCGCGCTGTGGGCCGGTGCCGATCACGGCTTCTCTCCATAGCCGGTCCTCCCCAGCGCCTCCACCTGGTCTCGCAGCGACTGGAGTCTCGTTCCCCAGTCACTGGGATAAACTCCGTGCTCCCGTTCAACTGCGGAGATAGTGCAACGCAATAGATCCGCATACGCATATGAGTCCCTCTGCTTGTATCCGCTTATGGTGTGTCTGACTGCCTCTGTGAGCGCCTTGCGTCCGTGGGCTACCGGGAGCTTGTTTCGTGTGCTATTCAAAAGGCTGAGGAGAATACTGGCGTTCTCGCGATCGAGATCATCAGTGTGTGACGTGCGCCTGGTATCGTCGCTGCTGTTGCTGCCCGACCTGGACAGTATGACTGGTTCTTTGAAGTCGGGGCCCTTAAATCGTCCTGACGGTGGACGAATCAACTCGGCAACGATAGCGGCCAGGCGTACCTGCGCGTCGGGAGGAATTTGATCCATCAGGCTCGCTGCCGCACTCATCGTTCCCAGGATGACACGGGTGAAGTCGTCGAGGTTCTGTGCTCTCACTGCCTCGCTTAACTGCCTTGCAAGATCTATGGCTTCATGTGAAAGTGCTTCCATTGCTGGATCGCCCAAGGTGAGAAGCCTGCCGGCAGTTAGTAGGTCGAAGCGGTCAAGACAGTATGCGGTTGCTTTCAGGAGTGCCTGGCGAACATCACGGTCGAGGCCCAGCTGGTGAACCTGAACGGCTTCTCTTGACTCTCCTGCTTCGGCGTCCTTACTGTTGACCATCGACAAGAGGAATACGGGAACTCCGTGTCTGGCGCCAAAGGTCTGAGCCGCACGGAGCAGGCTGATGACGGCCGCCTTCTCTCCCAGGACTGTCACGACAACGGCGCGAGGTCGTGTGGCGCGTTCCTCAAGCCAGTGCTCTGCGGTCCTGCTCAGTTCCTCCATTGTTGAAGATATGGTTCCCGAAGAGACTCCGGGCTGAGTGATCGACTCTCCGTAGTCGTGGACGTCGACGGAGGTTTCGTCCAGATTCCAGGGGGAATCGGAGGCTAGATGATCTCCGTGTTTTATCTCCTCCTTTATTCTGCGCCCCTCGCTGATGCTCGAGCTGGAGCATGCAATGAAGGCGCTTAGCGTGAAAGGCTCGGGAACGGCGCAGGCTTGCCGTACGGTATCGCTCGGTTCTGACGTGAGAAGGGAGGTGGTAATGGGTTTTCGTTCTATTCCGGTGGGTTCGTCGGTGCCGGAGGGAAGGGGGTGGTGGTGGGACACTTTTCCCTGGGCAGTGAGCAGGCACACGTCATTTGACGGGACTGACAGCCATTTTGGCGGCTCTCCGACTTCTCGTCTTACCTGCTCCTGGAGGGCGTTGGAAGTGAGGTCTCTCGATGGCGACTCAAGGTTGTGCGTCGCATACTTTCCTAAGTCGTTCAGATCGCATTGAGCTGCCAGCCAAGACTCCGGCTCCTCCAGTGGGTGAGCCTTCGCACCCTCCTGGAGGCGTCCAATGACTTTGCCAAGCTCTTGTCTCAGGTGCTTGTTAGACTGCTTATAGGAAGTATCTGTGTAGCTGTGGGTGTCCCGAAGATGCTTGTACTTAGCGAGTATCCAAGCCCTCAGGGTCATTCCAGCGGCAAGGTCGCCGCGGGCGACATCTGCTTGAAGAACCTGCGCGAAGTCCTCGGCCGATGGCTCCGAATCCAGCTCGCCCATGACCCGACGAACCGCGTCGGCGGCCTTCTTCACCTCCGTGTCGATGCGATTGGATTGTTCATAGATATCATCCAGAACCGTCGGCAGCCCGAGCCCCATGAGCCAGCCCCGCAGCGGATCTGCGTTGACCGACATTGGGACCAGGGGGAGATCCTGGCCGCCCGTTCCTTCCTCGATGCGGTCGACGAGCACGAGTGACCACTCATCCTGATGGGTGGCAGCCGCTACCCCGGCCGCCTCGGCGAGAACCGCAGTAGCCCCTCCCGCCATGGCTAGCAGGATGTGTCCGTCATGCGCGCCGATCCTCCGCTCCAGCCGCGTGATGCTCTCGCTGCTCACTGCCAGACTCGGCAGGATGCAGGCGTTGTGGATGATGATCTTCCTTGTCCCAGCAAGATCGGCCGCTTCGGAGGACGCGATTCGCAGCGCATCAACTAGTGTGCGTGCGAGCCCGTCGGTCGGTGTGTCCCCGCCTTCCACCCCGATGATGAGCACCTCGGTGGATTCTTCGCGGCTCTTGCCGGACGCGTGCCGGGAGATCGCTCTGAGCTCTTTCTGTAAGGCGCTGCCCGAGTGGAGGGCGGGGCTGCTGTTTGTGTCATCGCGATGTGAGCCCTGATCGAAGTCGACATCGAAAAGACGCCGCGTAACCTCGGGGGGTGTTGTGCATTTCTTGAGTTCTTCTGCTCTTAAGGGGCCGATGTTGTCTGGGTCGTTACGGGGGGATGGTGCGCCGAGGTCGGCATGGCCTGCAATATGAACAAGCAGCATGATTGACTCTTCTCCTTTGAATGGTGTGGGCACACCCTTGAGGTGCTGGAAACGATGTTCGCGTCAGCATTCTCTGCTGCTGCATGACTGTTTACTTGGTGGGTCGGTTGAGAGGTGGTCGCCTGCCCCGTAACAGTGCCACACCGGAGGCGGGCGCGCAGAGTTTCTATGAGGTTGGATGCTGGCATGTGTCGTTGGCTCAGCAGGGAAAACCGATGAACGTAGACCTGCATGGCGATCTTTGTCAAGGACGTCATTGTTCTGGTCAAACACTCGCCGTACCGACCGGGTGTCTGGTAAGACTGTTTCCGGACGCACAGCCGCGCCGCCGTTCGAACGGAGTTGACGATGCACCTTGTCATGCTTGAAACCAACGGGAATCAGCGCTTCATCTTCTCCTCGCCACGACTGCGGGACAGCGTCGGTGCATCCTCCCTGCTGACCAAGCTCGAACAATGGACTGCGCATGAGCTTCTCGCTACTGGTGCGGCCGCAGCCTGGCGCACGGCGTGTGGACTGCCCGACGACCGGGAACCGCACGAGTCCCAGTGGGTCTCCAAGTCCTCCGGCAAGGTCATCTTCCTCGTGGACTCGGCCCAACAGGCCAAGGACGTCATCAGCGCCGTGACGCGCAAGGCCCTCGCCGAGGCGCCGGGCATGGACGTCTCTGGCGTCTTCATCCGTCTTCCCGCGCCGTCGGACTCACAACCGGGTCCCGTCTACGTCACCGAGAGCGCGCTCAAGGAGGTTCACGCGGAAGCCGCCCGCTACGCCCTCCAACGCTCGCCTGCCGAGGCGCGCTTCTCCCAGCTTCCCTTCCTCAGCTGGGCCAAGGACTCCTCCCTACCCGCCTCCCCGCCGCTGGCTGCCCGGGACGAGGCCAAGGACGATCGCCAGGACGCGCTGTCGCTGACCTCGCGCGTCCGACGCTACCGGGCGTACCAGGCACGACTCGATCTCCTGGAGACGGGGGTCAAGCGCAGTTCCGACCTCTCAGACAAACAAGCACTGCTCACCCGAGACCCGACAATGCTGGCCAAGAAGCTCCACCAGGTGTTCGTCGATGGCATCGAGCCGGTGGGCGATGAGGGCAGGCCCGAGCCTGAGGAGAGTGTCGCGCGAGGAGCAGAGGAACTCCGCCCGCTTGAGCACGCCATCCAGTCCAACCCGGATGTCGGCAGTGACACCGATCCGGGCGCCGACTCCGGCGATTACACCTTCCTGTCCAAGGTCGCCGTCATCCATATCGACGGCAACGGCGTCGGCGGCATCATGAAGGACCTCAACCACTCGAAGGACCGCGTCGATCCGGGCGTATTCAAGAAGAACATCCTCTGCGACCGCGACGACCCCGACGCCCTGCGTCGCTTCCTCCTGGCGGTCAACGAGCGCCTGCAAAACGCGGTCGAGCACGCCTTCGCCGCAGCATGGACGCGAATCGACGAGCTGTCCGAACATGATGACGATCAGCCCGGACGTCGGCACACCGTCATCCCCGTCGTCCCGGTCATCCTCGGCGGCGACGACGTCACCGTCATCACCAGCGGCGACTACGCCCTCCCCTTCGCCGCCGCCTACCTCCGCTACTACGAGGAGGCCACCGGCAACGACCCGATCCTGCGCTACCTCACCCCACCCGAGGGCCAGGACAGCGGCCCCATGACCGCTGCGGCCGGCGTCGCCATCGTCAAACGCAACTTCCCCTTCCACATCGCCTACGAGCTGGCTGAGAAGCTGGTCGAGCGCGCCAAGAAGGTCGGCAAGACGACGCAGCCGCCGTGCTCAACACTCGACTACCACGTCCTGTTCGACACCACGGTCCTCGACGTTTCGGAGGTCCTGCGCGGCTACGAAAGCTTCACCACACGTCCCTTCCGACTGCCCGACAATGACCCCCCGTCGACCCTGTGCACCTGCAACGACTGCTCCAGAACCGCCGGCTCCGGCGACGATGAGGACAGCACATCCGCCGACTCCTCGACGAACGACCTTCGCCACGAGCCCTGGGAAGCGACCTGCCGGCGCGTCGCCCGGTTCAAGGGGGTGCCCCTCGGCAGCACCGACAAGAGCCGGAAAGAGACCGACCTCGAACCGTTCCCGCGCACCCGGGCGGCGCGCATCCGCGGGTTGCTGTCCGCCGCGGTGCGGGAACGAGCTGCTCATCGTGACGACGACGTGACGGACGCTCCGACCGCTGAGGCCGCGGACCGCGAGACTCCGGGCTGCGAGGCGTCTGAGAAGAAGGAGGACTGGGTCCCTCCGTCGCTCCGTCGCGCCGGCGACGAGTGGGAGGTGGCTCGCGAGGAGGTCGGCACACGGATCGATACCGAGCTCGGCGGCCTGGGCGCCATGTTCGATCTCCTAGAGCTCTCCGACCTCCTTCCGCCCTCCTTCTTCGAGCTTCCCCTCCCCAACCTGGGGGAGGCCCTCAACACAGCATCGGAGGCCACCGAATGAGCCCCTCATCCCCGACCTCCTTCCCACTGTCGGTCACCTTCCACTCCGACTGGGGCGTCACCACCGGAACCGGCGTCGCCGGCGGCGTGGACTCCGTCGTCGAGAAGGACGAGCACGGCCTGCCGATCGTGCGCGCGACCGTGCTCGCCGGCGTCGTGCGGGAGCAGTCGCTCCTCGCGGCCCAGGCACTCGACGACGGCTCCGGCCGCTCCTGGCGCGCCTTCGCCTCCGCCCTGTTCGGCTCCGACCTGGCGCCGCGGCTCGTCACCTTTTCCGATGCCAGGCTCATCGACCCACCGGCCGCCCCGGCCGACCTCATCCACGAAGTCGTCTCCCTGTCCATCGACGAGAAGACCGGCACGGCGCGCGAGGACTTCCTGAGGTTCTTCGAACGCGCCGGCGCCTGCCGGCTGCGCGGCGAGGTCACCCTGTCCGAGGTCGACAGGGACGGACGCCCCCTGACCTGGAGCGACGAGCAGCGCGACGCCGCCGAGCTCCTCCTGGCCCTGGCCGGCCTGCTGGTGCGCGCAATCGGCTCCAACCGAGCCGTCGGCGACGGCGTCTGCGACGTCCTCATCCACACCGACCACGAGCCCGGCGACGCCCGGGCCGTCAAGGACTGGTGCCGCACACAGCTGGGCAGGTGGAAAGGACGCGGCGCCCCGCAGGTTCCCGCGGCGGACGCGGCCGCTGCGGCGGCCCCGGTCCTTCAGGCGAGCCCTGCATCCACCGACGCCGGCGCCTTCCACGAGGCGACCCTGACGATCGACCTGCGAACCCCGGTGGTCTCCTACGAGGTCCCCATGTCCAACGAGATCCGCTCCCTGGACTTCCTGCGCGGCACCGTACTGCTGCCCTGGGTACACCGGCTCATCACGCGCACCGTCGCCCAGGCCCCCGGCGTATCGGAGGCCCTCGTCCAGGAGGTCCGCGACGCCGTCGTCAACGGGGAGCTTCTCGTCTCCGACGGCGTCGTCTCCTACCAAGGGGAGCGCGGGCTGCCGATGCCCCTGGTGTTCTCCAGCCTCAAGGTCGGCCAAGGGGCCACGAGCCAGGATCCCAAGACGGCTGAGAGCGAGGGCGATGAGAAGATGTGCGTCTGGAACCGGATGCGCGCCGAGGAGCCCGAGAACGAGGTCCACCAGCCGCTGCGCAACGGATACGTCTTCCCGACCGCCGGTGCGAAGGGCGCCCCGGCGCTCATCGGGCGGCAGTCCACGGCGCACGACGCCGCCACCGGGGCGGCCAGGGACGGCCAGCTCTACCTGGTGCGGGCGCTCCCGGCGGGCCTGAGCCTCCAGGCGACGGTGACGGTCTCGACCCGCCTGTACCAGCGGATCGGTGAGCAGCTGGAGGCCCTCGCCGGCATGGGGCACCGGGCCCGCCTCGGGGCGCGTCGCCTCAGCGGCACCTTCGGGGAGACCGAGTGCACCCTCTCGGCCTTCGCACCGAGCCCGGCGCCCCAGGTGGTCGACGCCGCGGACACGACGATCTGGTTCACCTCCGACGTACTGGCCCGCTCAGCCCGGCTCGGCCCGGGCGGGAGCCTGACCGACCTGCTCGCCGCCTTCGAGCGGGCCGGTGCCCCCATCGAGCTCGCCGAGGCGGACGGGACGCGCTTCAACGCCGGGGTCAGGCACCGGCGCGTGGACTCCTGGTCCGCGGCGAGCCACCAGCCCCGGGCCACCCGCATGGCCATCCAGGCCGGCTCGGTCCTCAAGGTGAGAACCGCCGCCCCGGAGAAGCTGGCCGCTCTGGCGGCCGTCGGCATCGGGGAGCTGCGGGCGCAGGGCTTCGGGCGGTTCGTCGTCGGGCATCCCCTACTGGAGAAGGAGACGTTCACACTGAGGAGCCTTCACGGGGAGGACCTCGCACCGACCGCTGATGGTGCTGCGGCATCGAAGGAGGCTCAGCGATGAGCGTGACCCGCTATGAGCTCACCGTCCACCTGGTGACGGACGCGCCCCTCCACTCGGGAGGCATCGACGAGGTGGTCGACCGCAGCCGCGACCCGAAGGAGAGGGCCACCGTCGCCCGGCGATTCGCGCGCGACGGCCACGGCCGACCGGTCCTCACCGGGCGCTCCGTCAAGGGCGCCCTGCGAGCCGCCTGCCAGCGATTCCGCGAGGAGCACGGCGACGCCGTCGGACTGGACGAACGCGAGCTGCAGCAGCTGTGGGGGGATGACGGAACCCGAGGGGACGGTTCGGCGGCACCGCTGCGGGCCTCGGCGATCACCGTGCACACGGTCGAGCTGCCCACCGAGGGCTATGAGGGGGATGAGGGGCACAAGATCATGCTCCCGACCCGGATGGGCAACGCCATCGACCGGTACTGGGGCTCAGCCGGCGACACCGCGCTGTTCAAGCACGAGTACCTGCCCCGCGGCAAGGAGCTCGCCCTGACCATCACCGCGGAGGCCGGGCTGCCCGACGACGTCGAGGTACCTCAGGGTGATGTCGCGCCGCCCGGGCCGGAACAGGTCGAGAAGCTCTTCGCGCTCATCATCGGGCTCATCAAGGACGGCAGGGTCGCCTTCGGCGGCAGGCAGAACGCCGGGTGGGGGAGAGTCGCGCTCAGCGACTCGGAGAAGGCCTGGACCCTCACCAAGGCGGAGCCGGGCAGCCGGGCGGGACTGGAGGAGTGGCTCTCCGGCGCCGGCGGCCGCTCGGTCGACGTTGACCCCGTGAACTGCGGGCGCAGCGGCCGGATGCGGATCGAAATCACCTGGGACAGCCCCACCGGGATCCTCGTGGCCGAGCCCCAGGATGACGGTTCCCAGGAGGAGGCGGACGCCGGGGCCGCTGACGGATCGCCGGAGGGCGCGGACTCTGAGGAGACGAAGCCGGCCCGCCCCCTGCGCGCCGGCCCGGAGGAGACCGACCCGATCGTGCTGCCCGGAAGCTCCGTCCGCGGCGCGCTGCGGACCCGGGCGACGCGGATCGCCCGCACCATCCTGCTGGCGAAGAAGGACCCGAGCACGGGGGCGGACTGGTCGGGCGCTGGCGTCCACGAGCAGCTGGCGCAGGATCCGAGCCTGGTGCGGGACCTGTTCGGGTCGACGACGCACCGTGGCGCGCTGACGGTCCTCGACACGCTCGCCGCCGAGGACGGCCCGAGCCGCAAGGTCACGCACAACGCCGGCGACCGGTGGACCGGCGGCGTCGCGGACGGGTTGCTCTACAGCGAGGAGGTCTACGACTCCACCTGGAACAGCATCGTCCTCGAGCTCGACCTCGAACGGCTTCTGACCAACGCGCGGGCGGGCCTGGAGGAAACAAGCGGGCAGGAGGACAGCCGGGGTGAGGACCGCAGCCGCGCCGCCTTCTGCCTCCTGGGGCTGGTGCTCGCCGAGCTGGCCGCCGGGACGCTCCCTCTGGGGAGCCGCGGCACCCGGGGCATGGGGCAGGTTGAGGTCAAGGCCATGGCCGTCACCGGCGGCAAGGACCTGAGGATCGAGAACTGGTCCCTCAAGGCCTCCGAGGACGGGACGGACGAGTCGCTTCCTCGGCGGATTCTGAAGGGGCTCAGAGACGTGAACTCCGGGATCGAGAGGAATCCGAGAGCCGGAGCCGGCTGGGAGGGATGGTCCTCCTACCTGGTGGGCAGCAGCGAGAGGCCGCTTGAGGACAAGGAGGAGCGGGATGCCTGAGAAGACGTGGGAGCCGGAGCCGTTGCGAGAGGCGGTCTGGAAGGACATGCCCGGCGCGGGAGCCGAGCAGCCCGGGGGCGCTGAGCTTCAACGGGTTCTTGAACGCGCCGAGGACCTGGGAGGCGAGATCAACGGCGTGGCCTACACGACCAGCGGCGCCTACTCCGTGAGAAGGGCTGGGGCTTCCGGGCTCACCACCCTGATCGAGAAGGATGGCCAGGCCGGTTCTCGGGAGCAGGAGATCGACCTGAACACGGTCTTCGAGCTGCGCCTGTGGCGGGTGATGGGCAAGAAGACCGACGACGGCGGCAACGTCGCCGGCGAGGACGGCGTCCTGGCCCACGAGCTGCGGTGGCTGAACGGCAGTGGGGCCGCGGAGATCATGGTCGGGGAATCTTGCGAAAGTGTCCCGGGAGGCAGCGACTGCTGGGTTCGGGAGAACAGCTACCTCCAACACGGAGAGGAAGGCGACGTCATGGACAGCATCGAGGTCTTCACCATGGAGGAGACGTACGGAAACACCGTATTCACCGACGAGCTCATGACCGGAAGGTGGGGCTGACATGACCGCGTTCCAGCCGTTCCACTCCGCCGTCAACCGGATCCCGGTTCTCAGACCAAAAGTCCTTGATCTTGTGGATCGAAAGGCGCTGCCCGCCGATCTGTTCGGGGACCAGGAGCCCCCGGCGCACGATCACCTGTCGTCGGAGCGCTGGTCGGGGTCGATCGATCTCGAGCTGACGGTGAGGACTCCTCTCGTCTACGGCGAGCAGAGGGAGAACCCCGGTGGCGGCACTCAGGTCGAGATCCCTACGGATCAGCAGGGTCGCGTGGTGTTTCCGGGGACAATGGTCAAGGGAATGCTGTCGCGTGCCTACGAAGTACTGACCGCGTCCCGATTCAGAGTGTTCGAGGAACACGCCAAGCCGCTCACCTACAGGGCGGATGTCGCTGACGCGTTGCGCCTCGTCCCGATACGGGTCGTGGAGGTGAAGGACAACGGTGGGGGAATCGTCGTTGAGCTGTTGCGCGGCAGCACCGGGGACGGGGACGTGGAGTACAAGGATCAGTTCGATGATCGCCCGTTCCCCATCATGCTCGCCGCCTCCCTCCAGGACGGAGGAAGAGGACATGCTAAACATGGACGTGGATTCAATGAGACACAGTTCCGTGCGATGACGAAGCATGAGAACAAGGTGCGTTGCGATCTGGCACTCTGCTTGCATCCACGGGGAGGTCATTATGCGTACTGGCAGGTGGTAGGCCTATACGACGGCCGGGGGAACCCCGTCTGCGTCTTCGATGTGCGGAACGATATAGATGTCGTGGGTGAGCGCAATGATGTGACGGGTTACGTCTATCGCACAGCGAGGGACGGGGATCAAGCCTCAGATGTGTTTCCTCGGAAGCACGATGAACGGGTGTTCTTCGATCTCTCTGAGAGTCCTGAAAGGCTGGAGGTGGACCGGAGTGTCGTTGAGGCCTATCGAGGAGTCGTCGACAGCTATGCGCAGCAACGTGAGGAGAACGACCTCCAGCCTGGGATGTGTCCGAATCGCTTCACAGGTGTGGACTCCGCATCCCTCCTCCACGTGGGATCCCTGGCATACGCCGTCCTCTCCGACGATGAGACCGCCGTGGAGGAGCTGGTGCCGACCATGGCGGGACGTCGCTCGTATTGCATGAGTCCCCGCAGTCTTGCTGAGGAGCAGCGTGTTGCTCCTCTTGGGGCCGCCGCAGAGGCGTCAGCCGCCGACAGGCTCTTCGGGTACGTCGTCCCCGACACGCGTGAAGGTGCGGAAGACGGTGATGTCGCCTCCAGGGGGCGGCTCATCTTCGGGCAGGTGGATACCGCCTCCGTTGTCTTGAGCCAAGAGGAGACCCCCATTGCTCCTCTTCTCTCCCCTAAACCGGCTTCTGCTCGCAGATTCCTGACCGACAGGAATGGTGAGACTCCTCGGAACGCGGGGAAGGTTCTACGGCGCTCTGAGTATTTCAGGTCCGGACAGCATCTTGGTGTGGCGGTGCACCCGGTTCATCGCTCGATTGTGGGCTCGGAGGAGTTCCCCGCGTCAGCGACGCGGGCTCCCCGTCAGGAAGGAGTGGCCCAAGGGGAGAATCTCCAGATTCAGTCGGTGGTGAAGACATGGATTCGTCCCGGAAGCGTCCTGCGGTGCCGTATGCGGTTTGAGAACCTGTCTCGCAACGAGCTCGCCGCCCTGGTCTGGCTGCTGGAGCCTGCGAATCTTGTTCCGGCATCGGAGCAGAACACGGAAAGAAGCAGGGGTGGCTATCTTCGCGTGGGACTTGGTAAACCATTGGGGCTCGGTGCCGTTGAGGTGCGTATGGCGAAGGACGGGCTTCGAGCCGTGAACGTGGGCGGTGAGAACGATCTCACTGAGGCATATCAGAACCTGTCAGGATGCTTGGGCGTCAGTGAGACGGTGCATCGTCCTGTGGACTTCGCGCTGAAGATCAACCCGGCCGCCTTGCCGTGGGTTCAGGCTTTCCAACGCGCGTCCTTCGGGTACTCGGACGGCAGGCCTGTCCGTCACATGCTGCTCAATGAGAACCAGGAGAACAACAAGGTCGATCGCTACGGAGACCCTAAATGCGGCTTGAGTCCGGTCGACATGTTCGGGGACGGAGACTCGAAGCTTCTTCAGGTTCCTGAGCCCGAGCGTCGCAACGGGGGCCAGCAGCATCATGGAGGGCGCCAAGGCGGCCATCACGGCAACACTCATCACCGCGGCCGGCGGCACTGATCGTCGCGCAAGACACGGTCGTCGTCGCCGGTGGGGCGGGGTGCGCTGGTGAGCCGCGCGTACTCGGCGTGCCACCGACTCACCACACCCCTCGGTACAGTCCGACGTCGTCGAGTGCGGGCGCGGTTCCGTGGACCTCGCTACGCGCCAGGCAGGAGTCGCACAGCGGGTAGAGGTGGATGACGTCGTCGGCCTGGTTGATGATCTCGGTGACCTGCCGGCGCACCTCGTCGAGCTCGGCGGGCTCCAGCCGCAGTTGGAAAACGGACTCCTGCAGCCGGTAGCCCCAACCCTCCAGCGCGGCGGGCCAGACGGGCCCGACGCGTAGAAGTCCAGGGAGAGCCTGCGACGCTTGTCGGTGGAGGCGTGCAGCACCCCGAGCGAGGGCTCGAGCCCGGCGGCCAGCAGAGCGCCCGTGCACTCGGCCAGCAGGATCGCGTAGGCGTAGGAAATGGCGGCGTTGGCCAGGTCCTTGGGTGGGCGGCGACTGCGCCCGTCGAAGGCGCCTTCCGGTGGGACCAGTCTGGACAGGCAGCTGAAGTAGACCCTGGAGGCGGCGCCCTCTAACCCCATGAGCTCGTCGACGTCTGCGGCAGGCCGTCGGCGCCGTCGACGATGAGACGGTTCTGGCTGACGTGGACGCGGGCGCCGTCTCGGCCGACGTAGACCACCTGGTCCGGGTCGGGACGGCCCTTGATGTCGTGGCGGGGGTCGACGGGCGGGAAGCTGCGGGAGAAGTCCGTCCCCAGGTAGCAGAAGCCCTCATCGAAGCTGGTCATGGCGGTTTTCTCCTGGTTGAGTCGGAGTCCTCTGGGCGTCAGGAGGGAGTCGAGGAGCTCGAGGGCCTCCAGCAGGTCGGGTTCATGGGGGCTGCAGATGACGATGTCATCGGCGAAGCGGGCGTAGCCGTAGCCCGCGTCGCCCATGGCCCGGTCGACGTCGGTCAGGGCCAGGTTGGCCAGGAGCGGGGACAGGCAGGAGCCCTGGGCGATGCCACGGTTGCGGGTGCGCCGCTCGCCCCTGGCGCGCCGAGGCCGGGCGATGAGCCGGATGAGGTCGATGGTGCGCGGGCAGCTGGCGATGGGGGAGAGGGCGGCCAGGGCGTCCTCGATGCTGAGGTTGGGGAAGTAGTCCTCGATGTCGGTGCGCAGCACGTAGCGGTAGCCGGCGTCCCGCAGCCTGGCGAGGTGGTCGACGGCGTCGTCGGTGCCGATACCCGTCCGGTAGGCGAAGGAGCAGGGGGACATGGCGAGGTCGGCCCTGTGGGTGATCGTGTTGACGACCGCGCGCTCGACGACCCGGTCCCGGATTGAGGGGATGTGCAGGGTGCGGACCTCCCCGGACGTGCCTTTCGGGACGCCGAAGCTCAGGAGCGGGTCGGGTTCGTAAGTTCCTGAGCGCAGGGACTCGGAGAGTTCGGTGAGGAAGTCATCGAGATGCTCGGTGAACTCCTTGGTCTTGCGCTGCAGGACGCCGTCGGAGGCGTCCTTGGCGAGGACCATGCGCCAGCCTCCCTCCAGGCCCTCGCGGGAGCTGATGCGCTCGAACGGGGTGCCGGTGGTCGGCTCGGACAACGTAAACCCGGCTGCGTGCTGGAGCGGGTGAATGTCCTCCCCGAGGTACTGGCCCGGTATCGCGCGATCGGAACGACGGCGACGACGGTGCGGGCGGGGCGGGGATGGTGGTGTCGTTGATAGTGGTGGTGATGGCTGGGCTGGACGCATCGTTGCGGCCTTTCAAGGGTGGGAACGTGAACTGGTTCTGTGCTCTCAAAATATCGTGCTGATGATGGCGAAATGCGGGACTCTGTGGTCTGTGGTGGCCCGGACATATGGCGATGTACACGTCTTAATGCACCTTCTGGTGCTGGGTGCTTTCTGACGGGTGAGGAGAGAGCGATATCATGAGCAGTGATATCAAGTTTTAATGCACCTTCTGGTGCTGGGTGCTTTCTGACCATCAAAGTGTACTACCAGGGTTTCCGCTGTGAGAGTCTTAATGCACCTTCTGGTGCTGGGTGCTTTCTGACCCACCGACTGCGCCTCCAACCCCGCCGAGTGGGGATGTCTTAATGCACCCTTCTGGTGCTGGGTGCTTTCTGACGGCAGGACGTCACCGAGGAGGAGCTCATCAGGGACGTGTCTTAATGCACCTTCTGGTGCTGGGTGCTTTCTGACGGACGTGGTCCTTGTGGTCCCACCCCACCGGTGAGCCCTTGTCTTAATGCACCTTCTGGTGCTGGGTGCTTTCTGACG
>ERZ773008.1587-NODE-1587-length-15837-cov-22.122545_pt1 | contig 15837 bp, 11 predicted proteins | sample MGYA00580664_ERZ773008 | MGnify/ENA primary metagenome ERZ773008 (study PRJEB29015, sample SAMEA2738016) | human oral metagenome | biome: human oral; feature: human-associated habitat; material: dental | place: China | collected 2048 ... | reverse complement strand
CACCTGGTCCGACGTCGAGGAGGTCCTCGCCCATGAACGGGAGGCCGGCCAGGAGATCGACCTGCACCTGGCCGAGTCCTGGGCGGAGTCCTTCGAGGCCGCCGATGCCCGCAGCCGGCACGCGGTCCTGCGCACCATCGAGGAGCTGCTCACCAACGCCCGTCGCCACGGAGCCGGCGGTGTGGTTCACCTCGACTGCGAGGTCGAGGCCTCCGACGGTCCTGGCGACGACGGCGCAGCCCTCGTGGTGCGGTGCGTCAACGACTGCCCGTCCACGCCCCGACCGACGGCGCCCGGCGGTGGCCTGGGCCTGGAGGGTCTGCGCGAGCGGCTGCGGCTTCTCGGTGGCGAGCTGCACGTCTCGCAGCGCACAGAGCAGTTCATCGTCATGGCTGCCGTCCCCGCCCGCCCCGACGTACAGTAGATCCCCAGGTAGTTGAACAAGCAAAGGAATCGGCATGGACTCACCGCAGCGCCGTGTACGTGTTGTCATCGTTGACGACGACGCCCTCGTGCGCGCCGCCTTGCGTCTCATCCTGGAGAGCGACTCCGGCGTCACAGTCCTCGGTGAGGGTTCCGACGGGCGCAGCGGCTACGACGCGGCGCGCAGTCTGCGCCCCGACGTCGTCCTCATGGACCTGCACATGCCCGGCACTGACGGCGTCTGGGCCACCGCCCAGATCACCGCCGACTGCCCTGACACCAAGGTCCTCGTGCTGACCGCCTTCGACACCGACGCGATGGTCGCCGCCGCTCTGCACGCCGGCGCCACCGGCTTCCTCCTCAAGGACAGCGCCCCCGGGATCATCTTCCGTGCCGTGCGCGCCGCTGCTGACGGTCAGCGGGCTTTCTCCGGCTCCGTCCTGGACCGGCTCGTCGAGGCAGTCGTCGAGGCCACCCCGCAGCGCCGCGCCTTCCCCGAGACCGTCACCGACCGGGAGCGCCAGGTCGCCCTGCTCGTGGCGCAGGGCCTGGGTAACGGCGAGATCGCCGAGGAGCTCGTCGTCGGCGCCAGCACCGTCAAGACCCACGTCTCCGCCCTGCTGGACAAGTTCGGCGTCACCAACCGGGTCCAGCTCGCCGTGGCCGTGGCCGAGTGCACCGTCGACGACGTCCCTCGCTGAACCTGCTGCCGCCGACCCGACGACACCCACTCCCGCCCAACAGACTGGGACCTCGGACCACTCGCCAGGAGTGAGCCCGAGGCCCCGAAGTGTCGCACGTGCGGTGCTGTCCGTCAGCCCTCGGCTCCGCCGACGGCCTGTTGGGGGCCGGCGTCGCAGGTGGTTCCCTCTGCCGGGACGGTTCCGTTGACGAGGAAGTCGATCATGGCGGCGCCGGCACAGCTGCCGGAGGCGCCATGGCCGTAGCCCTTGACGGTGAGCAGGTGGCCGTTGTCCAGCTGGTCGGTGAGGCTCTGGGCCCAGGGGTAGAGGGTTCGGGAGTCTCCTGTGGTTCCGATGACGAGGATCGGGGCAGATCCCTTGGCATGGGTCTCCTGGGGTGGGGTCTGTCCCCGGTGTCCCCAGCCGCGGCAGTAGGCCTCCATAGCGTTCGAGGTGCCGCCGAAGAAGGGGTAGCTCTTTTTCTCGGCGGCTGCCTGAGCGTCCCAGTCGGAGGCGGTGCCGCCCGTGTCCGGGTAGTCGTTGCAGATGACCGCGCCGAACATGACCTCGCTGTTGGCGCTGCTGACCGCCTCCTCGACTGTCGTATTCGGCGACAGGTCGGGCACGCTCTGCTTTGCTTTCACCATGAGGGTGCCGTCACGCTCGTTCATGGCCGGGGTGAGCATGGCGGTCAGTGCCTCCCAGTCCGGTTTCTCGACGGCGTACTGCTGGACGATGGCGGTGGCGTTTTCCGTGTTGACGGTGACATTGGAGCCCGGGGCGGTGAGGGGATTCTTGTCCAGGCCGTCCACGAAGGTCGTCAGCTGGGCGATCGCCTCGTCCGTGGAGCCGGTCAGGGGGCAGCCATTCTGAGTCCGGCAGTGTTCGACGTACTGCCGCAGGGCACCTTCCTTGAAAGCTACTACCTCGGCGTCGCTGTCGGTCCGGTGCCGCGACGGGTCCATGGCCGCGTTCAGGACGGTGCGTCCGACGTGGCCGGGGAAGAGGTCGGCGTAGATGGCTCCGATATGGGTCCCGTAGGAGGTGCCCAGGTAGTTCAGCTTCGTGTTGCCGTTGGTGGCGCGCAGGATGTCCAGGTCGCGGGCGACATTGCGGGTGCCGACGTGGTCGAGCAGCTCGGGGACCTCGGAGTGCTGGGCGCATCTGGCGGCGTTGGCCGCGCCCCGGTCGATCTTGTCCTGGGCCGGAACGTTCTTGGAGGTGACGCCTTTAAGCGGCTTCATTGGGTTGGTGCTGCCGTCGTCAGGGGCTGTCAGGGACTGCTTGATCTCGTCGTCGGTCCAGCAGGTGATCGGGGTGGACTGCCCCACGCCGCGAGGATCGAATCCGATGATGTCGTAAGCGCCGCGAAGCTCCTCGGGCATAGCGGCCGGGTCCTTCACCGTCTCAATGCCGCTGGCGCCGGGGCCTCCTGGGTTGGTGAACAGGGAGCCGTACTCAGCGTTGCCGTCAGAGGCGGGGAGCTTCTTCAGGGCGATCGTGATGGTGCGGCCATCCGGGTGCTCGTAGTCCAGGGGGACGGTGACCGTCCCGCATTTGAAAGGGGCGCCGTCCGGGCAATCCTGCCAGTCGATGCTCTGGCTGTAGAAGTTCTCCAGCCCTCGGGGAATGTCGCTCTGGGAACCGTCGCTGGAACCGCTGGCAGGGGCGGTGGGCGTGGGTGCGGATGTGGGTGGTGTGGTGCTGGCGGCGGAGGCCTGTGGTTGGCAGGCCGTCAGGGCGGTCGACAGCATCAGTGCTGCCAGGACCGCGCCCGCCTTCCGCGCGGTGAGGGGTATCGGTTTCATAGGGCTTCTGCTCCTTGGGGGCTGGAACGTCTTCGGTCTCTACCTGCCGCGGGCAGAGGTGGCCGCGGGCGGCGCGATGCCTCGTGTCCGACTCATTCCCGCTGGTAGGTTTCGCCCGGGCTGCGCCCCCGCGGCGCCCGGACACTTGCGACGTTAAAGGCGCGGCGGTGTCGGTTTCCTCGACCATCGGGAGGATCTTGGAGGCGCCGGTTTGCGGCCCCCAGGTAGATGATATTGACCTCCCGGAGGAAAACGGACGAGGTCCGTTTTCGTCCTCCGGGAGGTTGACGCGTCCATACCTTTCGGCACGCGGCAGGCCACGGCCGTACGGTGGGCGTGCTCGCGGCTGCGCCGTCCTAGGCCGTCGCGGTGGCCGGACCTGCAGCGCTGTCGAGAGCGGCGTCAGGTCTGCTGCTGGTCCGCGCGGTGGTGCGCTGGGTGCGTCGGGAACCTGCCTGCAGGAGCACGAGCGTCAGCGGCGCCACCGGCACGATCGCGAAGAACACGGTCACCCACACCGCGCTGAGGCTGAGCAGCTCGTGGATGAGCAAAACCGTGGGTGCGAAGATCACCACCATGATGAAGGCCGCCAGGGCCCCGGCCACCGGCCGCATCCGCTGTGGCGCCAGGGCGGTCAGCGCCAGGGTGAGCGTGGGGAGGACCAGGACGTAGGCAGCGCCGGGCAACAGCACCATGAGCGGGACGCAGGCGGCTGCCAGCAGGAGCAGCACTGCGGCGAGGGTCTCCTGTCCGAGCCCCTCCTTCCAGCGCCGCACTACGAAGTGCGCCGTGAGCCCGGCCCCGATGAGGGCCCCGCCGGCGAACATCCACGGCGGTAGCGGGTTCGGTCCGATCCCGGTCTCCGGCGCCCACTTCATCGCCATGGCGCCGAGCTGCACCAGTCCCGCGGCGGCGGAGACGGACGCGGCCCGCCAGGTCAGGCCCCAGACGGTCCCCAGGACTCGCTTCCAGCGCAGCGACCTGGCCCGTACCACGACGACGCCGAGCGCGGCGATGATGGCCAGGCAGCCCAGCCCCGTCCCGACCGTCGCCGGGTAGCTCACTGTCATCCCCCGCCACAGCTGGAAGAAGTGGAGGTCGCCGTTGGCCGTCAGCGTGGGGGTCTGCCCGTCGAAGGCCCAGGCCCGGGTGAGGTCGAGGACTTGGTCGCCGTAGTGCTGGAGGGTCGAGTGGTTGACGTAGCGTGGGGCGTCGGTGGCGTGGTGGTAGTGGTCGGCCTCTCCGATCGCCGCGATGTTGAGCACCGTGAAGCCCTCGGGGATGACTTTCGCCATGTCAGTGGTGTTGGGCATGCGCGCATACAGCGAGGGGAGCAGCGAGCTGCTCACGGGCTGCTTCACGTGGCTGAGGAAGTAGCCGGCGACGGCGCTGTTGTTCGGGGAGGTCTCGAACATGAATGCCGGGCCGCTCATGCCGCGCGCCTCGAGGTTGAGGACGAGGTCGACGTTCTCGTAGTCGGCGCGGTGGTGGCGCATCTCATTGCGGGCGCCGATGAGGCCGATCTCCTCAGCGTCGGTGATGACGATCTTCAGCGAGTTCTCCGGCTGGCGCCCCTCGGCCTTGAGGGCCCGGAGCGTCTCGACGATGGTGGCCACGCCGTAGCCGTCATCGGCAGCCCCGTAGGAGTCTCCGGAGGTGGTGAAGCGCGCTCTGTCCCCGTCTGAGTCCGTGGCCGAGTCGTAGTGGGCCATGAGTGCCATGGTGCGTTCCGACTTCCCCGGCACGTCGACGACGATCGTGTCGGCCGGGGCGTCCTTGACCGCCGCCTGCTGCTCGGCGGACAGCATGTCGAAGGTCTCCTTGTCCACCGGCTCGCTGAAATCGAATAGCGGGTCGGAGTGCACGTCGGCGGTGTAGCCCAGGTCGGCGAACATGCCGATGACGTCGTCGCGCGCCTGGTCGTGCGCTTCTCGGCTGAGGACGCTGTGGGGTTCGTCGGCGAGGCGGTTGATGGAGGCCATGGCGCGCTCGGCGGAGAACGTGGTCGGGTCGGCGGTGGTCGGTGCGGGGGAGGGCAGGATGAGGACGCTCAGGCCCGCCACCAGCCCCAGCAGGGCGGCGATCGGGGCGAGCAGGCGCCGAGCGAGATCGGGTGAGAAACGTTGATGAGTCATGGTGGCAAGCTCCTTGAGGATGTGAATCGGTGGTCAGTGGGGATAGAAGGGCCGGCGCCGCGTTCGTTCCTTCCGGCTCGACTTCGGCGGGTCAGGGCTCGAAGGCACGGCGCGGGGTACGAACACGGTGCCGCCTGTCAGTTCCCGGTTCCGCCGTCGGTGGCGGGCTGGGGCTCTGCGGCGCAGGTGCTTCCCTCTGCTGGGATGGTCCCGTTGACAAGGAAGTCAGTCATGGCCGCAGTGGCGCAGGTGTTGCGTCCGAAGGTGATGTGCCCGTAGCCCTCGACGGTGAGCAGGTGGCCGTTGTTCAGCTGGTCGGTGAGGCTCTGTGCCCAGGGGTAGAGGGTCCGGGAGTCCTTGGTGAGCCCGACGACGAGGATCGGGGCGGATCCTTCAGCGTGGGTCTCCTGGGGCGGGGTCTGTGCCCGGTGTCCCCAGCCGCGGCAGTAGGCCTCCAGGCCATTCGAGGTACCGCCGAAGAAGGGGTGGCTCTTCTTCTCGGCGGCTGACTGCGCGTCCCAGTCGGATGTGGTGCTGCCCGTGTCCGGGTAGTCGTTGCAGATGACAGCGGCAGCCATGAACTGATTGTTGGCCCTGCTGACGGCTTGCTCAGCGGTCGTCGGCAGTTGGGGCGCGAGCGCGCTCTGCTTAGCCTTCACCATGAGAGCGCCGTCGTGGTTGCTCATCGCCGGGGTGAGCATGGCGGTCAGCGCCTCCCAGTCCGGTTTCTCGATGGCGTAGTCTCGGATGATGGCGGTGGCCTCCTGCGCGTTGACGGTGACATTGGAGCCCGGGGCGGTGAGGGGATCCTTGTCCAGGCCGTCCACGAAGGCGACCAGTTGGGCGACCGCCTCGTCCGTGGAGCCGGTCAGGGGGCAGCTATCTTGAGTCTGGCAGTGCTCGACGTACTGGCGCAGGACGCCTTCCTTGAAGGCTACTGTCTCGGTGATGCTGTCGATCTCTTGTTTCGACGGGTCCATGGCCCCGTCCAGGACGGTGCGTCCGACGTGGCCTGGGAAGAGGTCGGCGTAGATGGCTCCGATACGGGTCCCGTAGGAGGTGCCCAGGTAGTTCAGCTTCGTGTTGCCGTTAGTGGCGCGCAGAATGTCCAGGTCGCGGGCGACGTTGTGGGTGCCGACGTGGTCGAGCAGCTCGGGGACCTCCGAGTGCTGAGTGCAGGCGGCGGCGTCGGCCGCGCCCAGGTCGATCTTCTTCTGTGCTGAGACGTATGTGGAGGAGGCCGTGTCGATAGACGCGAGGTCTGAGAGCTTGCCGTTTTGGGCATCGGCGAGGACCTGGTGGATGTCCTCATCGGTCCAGCAGGTGATCGGGGTGGACTGTCCTATGCCGCGCGGATCAAAGCCGACGACGTCGTAGGTGGCCCGGGGTTCCTCGGGCAGGGCAGTGGCCAGGGTCTCCAGAGTCCGGATACCGCTGACGCCGGGGCCGCCCGGATTGAAGAACAGGGAGCCGTGCTCGGCGTTGGAGTCGGAGGCGGGGAGCTTCTTCAGGGCGATGGTGATGGTGCGGCCATCCGGGTGCTCGTAGTCCAGGGGGACGGTGACCGTTCCGCACTGGAAGGGCGAGGTGCCGTCCGAGCAGTCCTTCCAGTCGATGGTCTGGCTGTAGAAGCTCTCCAGTCCTTGCGGGACGTTGGTCTGAGAGGTGGAGGCGCCGGTGGAGCTGGCAGTGGATCCACCGGTGGAGCCCCCATGAGATCCGCTGGCTGTGGTGCTGGTCTGGTCGGTGGGCACTGGCACAGATGTGGGGGTCGCGGCGCCGGCGGCGGAGGTCCGCGGCTGGCACGCCGCCAGGGTTGCCGACAGCATCAGTGCTGCCAGGGCCGCGCCCGCCTTCCGCGCGGTGAGGGGTGTCGGTCTCATAGGACTTCTGCTCCTTGGTGTGTCGGGGTCGTGGTGGGGGCTGTTTGCCTCGTCCGGGCTTGTGCTCCCGCGCAGCGCCCGGACCTCTGTGACGCTAAAGCTGAGGCGGCACCGGTTTCGTCGGCCGCCGGGGCGGACTCGGCTGGCCTCTCGGAGGAGGTGGATGTCGTCGTCCTCCCCCAGGTGGTCGCCGCGTTCGTACTTTCCGGCTCAGGGTTGGTGGGCAAGGCCCCGAAGGCGCGGTGCAGGGTACGAACGCGGCACCAGGCGTGGGTGCTCAGGCCTTGGGCCAGCCGACGATCAGGCAGAGGGCAACGAAGGCGAGAGTCAGTCCCACCTGCATCCAGCGGAGCCAGGCCCTGCGATGCGGCAGCGTAGGCAGATCCGGCCACAGCGTGATACCCCGGACGATGCCGTACATGCCGGGTAGTGCCGCCACCGCCAGGATCCAGGTCGGCAGGGACGTCCAGGGCCCGCTGGCGGCGGCTGCTGCCAGGCAGGCAAGGAGTGCGGTCACGCGGCAGGCCACCGCCATGCGACTGGGTGCGCTCGCCGCGCGGGCGGCCGTGTACAGGCCCATGACCAGTGCCAGGATGGTGAAGATGCCGAGGATCGCGGTCTGGGGCAGCGTGTCGGCAGTCATCGGCATGCGCGCCGTCGAGATCTTCTGGCCGTCGGTCAGGAGCGCCGTGGCGAGCGCGGAGGCGGTCCCATCATTGTTCTGGTCGGTGTAGACCATGACGGCCTTGCCCGACTCCTTGTCGATGGCCAGGTGGGTCATGTACTCCATCGTGGTGCCGCCGTGGTTGATGATCGTGTGCCCGTCGACGACGTCGGTGTACCAGGTGTAGCCGATCTTTTCTCCCGGCAGCTTGATTCCGTCCATGACCTCGGCCGGCCACCGCGGCTCCTGGGGGCTGTCACCTCCAGGGGCTGTGCCGGTAAGGACCGCCTGGGCGTAGCGGGTCATGTCCTCCGGGGTGCTCCACACGCCGGCGCCGGCCGGGTTGAAGCCAGAACCGCTGACCGACTGGCCACGGCGCCCGTTGGCCTGGACACCGTGGATGGCGCCGTCGGGAATGTCCGCCTGGCCGGAGGTGAGGGTCGTGTGCTTCATGCCCAGGGGCGTGAAGAGCCGCTCCGTGATGTAGGACTTCCAGGACTCGGCCCCGGAGGCACGGGTGAGGGCCTCACCCAGCAGCGAGATGCCCAGGTTGGAGTAGGCGAACTCGCCGCGCTTGCCCATCGTGGTGGCGCGGGCGCTGTCGATGAGCTGGTCGGTGCTGTCGGTGAAGGGGTTGAGCCCCAGGATGTTTGCTCGCAGCACCCACCTGCTCTCATCCTGCGTGGGGATGCTTGGGAGACCGGAGCGGTGCGAGGCGACCTCCTCCAGGGTGGCTTCGCCCGCCGGGGTGCCGGCGAGCTCGGGCAGGTGGGTGGACAGCGGGTCGCTGGCCTTGACCTCGCCACGCGCGATGGCATCGGCCAGGAGCTGGCCGGTGAAGGTCTTGGTGATCGAGCCGATCTCCATGGGTGTGGTCGACGTGTACTGCTGGCCGGAGGCGGCGGTGCCGATGCCGGCGTGGCGGGCGCCCTCGGCGGTGATGACGGAGACGTGGATGCCGCGGGCCTGGTAGTCGTCGGGCAGAAGGCTGATGACCTGCTTGGCCAGGTCCTTGTCGCCGGTGATGGAGGAGGTGTCGGCCTTCGGAGCGTGCGGTCCGGCGGCGAAGACCACCAGAGCCAGGCAGGCGGCCAGGACCGCGCAGGCCCAGCAGGGGAGGAGGCCGCGTGGCCGGATGGGAGATGTGGGTCTGACCTGCGGTGATGGCGGCTGGGGACGGGGAATTGGAGAGGTCGCGGTGCTCATGGGACCAGGCTGTCCTGGCGCTCTCGCCGGGACGATCCAGCCAGCCAGTCAACTCATGTCGGGCCAGCCCGACAAAAGAATGTCGGCCGTCGAGCAGGTCGGGGCGTCTACCCGCAATGCGGGTAGGCAATCTCCGAGTCGGGCGAGTGTGGTGACTGTGATGCCGGTGAGGGCTCCTCGAGGAGCCCTCACCGGCCGAGAGGCCCGAGATACTCCTGGCGAACGATCGCGGCTCGGGATGATCCTGCCCCGTATTTCGCGCGATGCCCTTGCTGTCCGGGGGTCACAGTCTGATGGCTGCGACGGTTGTCCACAGGGCTCCGGCAAGGTGTTGCGTCCATTCCGCCGGTGAGCGGCAATGGGCTCCATGAACGCCATGGACGCTGATCTTCTCACCGTTGTTCGTGGCTGCTATGGCGCAGTGCGCATTCGGGATCTTGAGTTGACTCGCACCCAGCGCCGTCATGTCGCCTCGCTTGTGAGAACCGGTGAGCTCATCGCCCATGAGCACGGTGTCGTCAGTCTTCCAGGTGCTGAACGTGCCGTCGTTCTGGCTCGCATTCACGGTGGGCTCCTCAGCTGCCAGGCAGCCATGCGCTACTACGATCTTCCGTTTGCAGAAGGATCTGAGCAGGTTCACCTCGTGGTTTCGGACAGCGGACGATTCGCAGCCGTGGGACGTGAGGTTATCCATGTCGATCGGAGCCAGGGCTCAGCATCTCCGACTTGTTTCCCCGTACAGGCACTTCCTGAGGCTCTGGCGCGTTTTCTGCGCTGTCACCTCCAGGACGACTCCCCACTCATCGCTCTTGATGCGGCACTTCACGACGAGCGCGTCACTGCCGAGCAGATTCGCAATCTGCTTCGTGGCCCTGGCTCGGCTCGGGCGCTCGCACGACTCGATCGCGCCAGTGACCGGGCCCGTTCCCCGTTGGAGACGTTGGCGCGAATGGACCTGCATGCTGCAGGACTGAGCTTCGAGGACGGGGTGGAGATTGAGGGCGTCGGCGAGGTGGACCTGGTGGTCGAGGGATGGGTGGTCGTAGAGCTGGACGGCTACACCTACCACTGCGACGAGTACCAGTTCGGCCTCGACCGTTGGCGCGACCGCCGGCTTGTTGCCCGTGGCTTCCTGCCGCTGCGCTTCACGAGGAAGGATGTCTACGCGCATCAGGTCGTTCCGGATGTGCTGAAGGCCGTGGAGTGCTGGGGAGTGTCCAAATCTGCCACAAAGGCTGCTGTGAGTCTCGGATAGAAAATACAGAACCGCGCAATTCTGCGGTTCCTGCTGCTCAGTGAACGGCGCCTGAACCTCTTTGTGGCAGATCTGGACACAGAGCCCCTCAAGGAGGTCATCGGCTGCTCTGGTGACGGCTCCTCAGCGAGAGTGACGGGGCGTCCAGGGTGATGATGTTGGAGTGAATCCTCAGTAGGTCAGATGACATCAGTATCGATAGTCATGACAGGTCAATCGGGTTGTCCGGGGAACGGTCTCGTGCTGGGTCGAGGTCCACGCCGACGATCTCGTCCCTGATTGACGTGAGTAAGGAGCCCAGTCGTGGCTTGTGGTCCTGAGCCGCTGCATTGCCAAGGATGTGGCGTATTTCTGCCTCCGTGCTGCGGCCGTGCAGCTGGGCATAGGCCTTGAGGTCCTGGTGTGTTGTTTCGGGCAGGTTGCGAACGACAGCACTGGACACAGCCTCTACCTGGATTTCGTTGGCAGAAAATGATGTCGCCGAGATCGACCGTGGTCGCCCCTCGGCGGCCCGGCTCACCAGACCCCGATGACATTCCACCAAATCGGCCCGGCCACGAGCCAGATGGCCATGTGCACGACGCCCAAGACGAGCCCCGTCCTCCACCACGCCCCGAGTTCGACGTATCCGGACCCGAAGTACAGCGGCGCCGGCCCGTTGCCGTAGTGGGTAAGGCACCCCATGAGGGTCGGGATCGCGCCCAGCAGCACGGTCAGCGGAACGCCGGGCAGCCCCAGCGCCAGCCCCACCCCGAGGAACACCGAGAACATCGACGCCGTGTGTGCCGTCCCTGAGGCGAACAGGTAGTGGGTCAGCGCGTACACACCCGTCAGAGCAGCGAAGGCGGTAATCGTCCCCAACCCGCCCATCATGCCGCCTACGTGCTCGCCCAGCCAACCGATGAAACCGAGGTCGTTGAGCGCGGTGCCCATCATGACGAGGGCCGCGAACCAGGTGAGTGTGTCCCAGGCCGACTTCTCCGCCTTCATCTGCTCCCACGTGAGCGCCCCTGTCAGCAGCAGCGCCCCCAGCCCGAGCAGTGCCACCGTGGTCGCGCTCATGAACGAGTCGCCAATGACCCACAGGACGATCATGCACACGAAGACCGCGAGCGTCGTCCACTCGTGAGCCGTCACCGGCCCGAGCCGCCGCAGCTCGCGTGAGGCCATCGCGGAGGCGTCGGGCGTGCGCCGAATCTCCGGCCGGTTGAGCCGATAGATGACCAGCGGGACGGCGATGACCCCGATCAGCCCCGGAACCACCGAGGCCATAAGCCATCCCGGCCAGCTGACCTGGACCCCGGCCACGGCCGCCAGCCGAGAGGCCATGGCGTTCGGTGCGGCTCCGGTGAAGAAGATGACCGAGACCGCCAGGTTGAGGTTGTAGGTCGTCAGCGCCAGGTAGGACCCGAGGCGCCGGTGGGTCTCCGGCCTACCCGGCTCGGACCCGAACGCCCTGGCCACGCTCATCATGACCGGGTACACGTAGCCCGAGCGCGCGGTGTTGGACGGGATCGCCGGGGAGGTGAGCAGATCGGCGAGCCCCAGACCGTAGGCGAGCCCGATGGTCGACCGGCCGAAGACCTTGACGAACAGATAGGCCAGCCGCTCACCGAGCCCAGAGGCGATGACGGCTCGCGCCGCGAAGAAGGCTGAGACGATCAACCAGATCGTTGAGTTCGAGAACCCCGACAGGGCCTGCGAGATCCTGTCCCCGGCGTCGCCGTCGGGCGCGACGACCCCGGTGGCCGCGCACAGCGCCATCGCGATGACGGACAGCGCGCCCATCGGCGCCGCCTTGCCGATGATGCCGACGATCGTCGTCAGGAAGATCGCGAAGAGGTGCCAGGCGGCGGGCTCCAGCCCCGAAGGCGTCGGGATGAACCAGGTGATCAGACCGACGACGAGGCACACGGCCAGCGCCAGCGGCCGGGTTTCCCGCCCCAGTCCCGGGCGTTTGTCGGCCGACGACGTCGATGGCCCTCCCGCCTCCGGGCTGCCTTCGCCCGCGGGCTTGCGGGCGTCGAGGGTGGGCGTCGGCCCCGACTCCGCCTCGGTTGTCCTCTCCCCGCTGTTGCCGGGGCTGCGGCCGCCCCCTCCTCCGTCGCTTCTGTCCGGCGCGACGGTACCGGCGTCCGCGCTGCTCATTTGATGTACCGGACCTTCTGCTCCAGAGCGGCCAGCGCCCGCTCCTTGCGCTCGTTGTAGACGACCTTCTGCTGCTCGAAGAGGTTGTTACCCTCGGCGTCGATCGAGACGATAAGCGGTCCGAACTGCTTGACCCGGAAGATCCACAGGGTTTCGGGCATACCCAGCTCGCGCCAGTAGCCGCCCTCCACCTCCTCGACCTCGGTGGCCGCGATGACGGCATTGCCGGCGGGGAAGACGCAGTGCAGGGCCCCGTAGGTCCGGCAGCCGGCCTCGGTTCCCGGTCCCATGCCGCCCTTGCCAACGATGAGGCGTACCCCGGTCCGCCGGATGAACTCCTCCTCGAACTTCTCCATGCGCATCGAGGTGGTCGGCCCCACCGAGACGACCTCGAACCGGCCGGCCTCCTCGTTGATGACCCGGATGATCGGGCCGGCGTGGAGGATCGCCCCCTCGCGGATGTCGACGGGCAGCTCGCGGCTGAGCTCGATAAGCCGGCGGTGCGCGACGTCGCGGCAGGTGACGATGTGCCCGTCCAGGAAGATGACGTCGCCGACCCTGATGCCCTCAAGGTCCTCGCGCTTGATCGGCGTTGTTAGCGTGATGCGGCGGTCGGCTCTGACGGTGGTCTCGGGGAGGGTCTCGTTCGTGGTGCTCACAGCTCGACTCCCTTGTGCGTGATGAGCTCGTAGCTCAGGTCCTTGTCGAAATGGATGGTGCCGCGCCGGTGCGACCAGCAGCCGGTGTTGACCGCGATGGAGAGCACCGAGGGATGACGCGCCGAGTTCTCGATGTTGACGCCCATCGTCGAGCCGCTCCCACCCAGGCCCTGGGGACCGAGCCCGATGGAGTCGATGGCCTCCTGGAGATCGTCCTCGAGCTGGGCCACCTTCGGGTTGGAGGCGTGGGAACCGACCGGACGCATGAGCGCCAGCTTGGACATGTAGCTGGCTGCGTCGATCGATGAGCCGATGCCCACGCCCACGAGCAGCGGCGGGCAGGCGTTGAGGCCGTAGGAGGTCATGACGTCCAGGACGAACCGCATAGCCGCCTCGTAGCCCTCGCCCGGCATGAGGGTCTTGCCCTGGCCGGGCAGGGAGCAGCCGCCGCCGGCCAGGTAGACGTGCAGCGTGAGGTCATCTCGGCCCTCGGCGACGTCCCAGTAGATCCACGGTGACTTCGAGCCGACGTTGGTTCCGGTGTTGAACTCGTCGAAGGTCTCCACGGTGTTGTGCCGCAGCGGCGCGATCCTCGTGGCCTCGGCGATGGAGGCCTTGAGTGCCTCGGACAGTCCGTCGGTGTAGGGGAAGTGGCTGCCGACGGTGGCGAAGATCTGGACCAGCCCGGTGTCCTGGCACGAGGGCCGCTTGAGTTTCTCGGCCAACTCCTGGTTGCGCCGCATGGTCTGGTAGATCATCGTCGCCATCGGGTTGGTCTCTGCCTCGGCCAGCGCCTTGAGGCGGGCGGTGACGTCGTCGGGCAGGCGTCTGCTGACCAGTGAGGTGAAACGGGCGACGACGTCGGTGAGCCGGGACAGCCGGTTGCGGGCGTCCACGGTTGCGATCGTGCTGAGGCTGTCTGCGGTGGTGGTCGTGGTGGTCACGATGGTTCCTCCTTCGGTATCGGACCGATCCGTCCCCAAGCACCACTGTCCCGTGACGGCGCGTCAGAATCTTTCCGTTCCATCAGGAGGGCGGCCGGGCCGCAGGTCCCACTCCGGCTGGTTGCCCGGGTTCGACGACGTTTCCGGCGGCCGGCAAGACCTGAGGATTCGCCCATCCCGTTTCGCGGCGCGGCGCGCGTCATGGTGCGTGGCGTGCGTGCCGGGGGAGCCATCGGGAAGCTGAACGTGCGTCGTCGACCTACAGATTCACCCGGCTGGGAACCGCGCCGCTGGTGCTCGGAAGGTGACCGCTGCTACCGGGTCTGGCCGGCGAGCTCCTCCAGGTGCGCCGACAGGGTGCGGGCCAGTTCAAGGGCCTCGTCCATGGGGGACAGTCGGGCCAGGCGCGACGCAGTCTCGCAGGGTCCCTCGTTCGCATCGTCGGCCACGGAGGGCAGGCTCGCCCAGTGGCGTAGGATCTGCGTGACCTCGGCGTTCGTGCGCGAGATGTAGCTCCGGTGGAAGACCGAGTCAGCCTCGCGCGTGTCCTCGGTGAGCAGCCGTCGGTAAGTCGACGGCGTGCGTCCGAAGGTACGTCGGAATGCCGTGTTGAAGGCCTTGACGTCTGGAAATCCGTTGTGGAGGGCGACCTCGGCGATGAGGTGGTCGGTCTCGCCCAGCTCGCGCGTGGCCTGGCGCAGCCGTACGCGCGTGAGGTACTCGGAGAAGGTCATGCCCACGTGCTGAGGGAAGAGCTGGGAGAGGTAGCCCGGACTGAAGCCCGAGTGCTGGGCGAGCAGGTCGAGCGTGACACGCTCACGGAAGCTCTGGTCCACGTAGGCCACCGCGCGGCACAGGGCCCGGTGGCTCTCGATGGCGGTGGGCAGGTCGGTAGCCGGTTCCCGGGAGGGCTCGGGCGGGAAGTGATCGAAGAGAGTGGCGACGACGCTCAGCAGCCCGGCCTCCCAGGCGGCCTCACTTCCGGGGCCGGGGCGATCGCTGGCAAGCATCATCCGCGCCAGGAGCATGCGCAGACGCGTGAAGCCGGGCTGGTCGCGGGTGCTCCCGGTGGAACGGCAGCTGAAGCGGGGGACAGAGCCGTCCTGCGTGAAGCCGGCCAGGTAGCCAGCGTCGATGTGCAGCAACAGTACGGTCGTGTGCGGCTGCGTGGCGAGAGTGGCGTGCCCGTCATTGGAGTTGATGACCATGACGTCGCCGGGCTCGCAGCGCTCCACCCGGCCGTCCGCGCACAGCTCCATCCCGCCGGTGACGACGACGAGGACCTCCAGGGCCGGGTGCCAGTTGTAGTGGTAGGAGCCGATCCCGTAAACGTACTGGCGGGCCCGGAGACCGCGTGCCTCGCCCCGGTGCTCGTAGTAGAGCTCTCCGTTCGCGTGGTGGCTCGCGGTGGCGTCCATAACAGCCATCGTAAAGGTGGTGTGGATCTGACGTGCCGTCGTGGATGGTGCCGCCCCAACACGCCGGGCGGGAGTGATCTGGACCTCATATGTGCTCTCTGGGTGGTCCTGCCGGCTCGCGTTCCAGCTTTGACGGCATCCGCGAGATCGCGCGGGAAGGCGTCACCTATCGGGACAAAAGTCCTCGCCTCTATCGCAAGATGTTGTGGTTGAGATACAATTAAGACACAAGATGATGTGTCTCATCGATGTGATTTGGGAGTATGGTCGGCACCGGTGCCGCCGACCGGTTGGCTCCCAACAGGCAGTGCTCAGTCACTGACGGCACCTAGAAGGACCGGCCTTGTCGACGCTCGACAAGGCCGTGAACAGGAACGAGAAGGACCATCGGAGAGACCCGTGCTCGAGAAGAACCTTGCCTCCACCGCCCCCGCAGCTGACGGCTCGGCGCAGCCGCCGGCCGCCACGCCTGATGCCACCACTGACCCGCACCTGGTGGCCCCCGGCTCGGCCGACTCCGCCGTCGCCCGCGGCGAGCGCCCCACCGTGGACGCCATCGCCACCATCACCGAGTACCTGGACCGCTCCGACTGGCGCGTCAACGCCAACGC
>ERZ773008.1585-NODE-1585-length-15843-cov-13.472764_pt1 | contig 15843 bp, 18 predicted proteins | sample MGYA00580664_ERZ773008 | MGnify/ENA primary metagenome ERZ773008 (study PRJEB29015, sample SAMEA2738016) | human oral metagenome | biome: human oral; feature: human-associated habitat; material: dental | place: China | collected 2048 ... | reverse complement strand
GCCGCCAGCGTTCAATCTGAGCCAGGATCAAACTCTTATGTTCAATCTCTAACTTACTTAACTTCTGGTCTGCTTCAAAGAAACTAACAGAAATTTCTCTCTGTCTGTTTTTGTCGCAGTGTGAGACCATTAGGCACTCACACTTATCGGTATTCTGTATCTGTTAAAGAGCTTCTCTTAACCCGCCGCCGTGGCAGCGAAGATGCGAACTATACCGAATTCCAAAAATATTGGCAACTCCTAAAACCAATTATTTTACCAATACCTTTGTAACAACCTATATAACAAGAAAATTTTGTTCGGTGCTTTCTCTCTTCTACCTCGCATCTTTATCTTAAAATATGTAAAAAGCAGCCTGCACTTTGGATTTTGCCTATTGTGCAGGCTGCTTTTACCGATTTGATCGATGCTTAAATTAGAACAATCCGCTGATAACGCCGTGCTCATCAACATCGATGCGTTCTGCCGCTGGGACTTTCGGCAATCCCGGCATTTTCATCATCGTGCCGCACAATGCCACAATAAAGCCTGCACCTGCTGATACGGTAATGCCGCGTACATTGACCGTAAATCCGCTGGGGCAACCGAGCAATTTGGCATTGTCGCTAAGGGAATATTGGGTCTTCGCCATGCAGATGGGCAGTTTGTCCAAACCCAACCGTTCGAGATTGGCGATTTCGGCTTGTGCTTCCGCGCTGAATTCCACCCCGGCCGCGCCATAAATTTTGGTGGCGATGGCATGGATTTTATTGCGGATGCTGTCATTGGCATCATAGGCAAATTGGAATGCTGGTGCCGATTGCCCCTGTTGCGCATCGATAGCGGCAACGACTTTGTGCGCCAAATCCGCACCGCCCTCTCCGCCTTTCGCCCACACTTCGGTTAAAGAAACTTCCGCGCCGGCTTCAGTGCAGGCTGCTTTTATCGCTGCCAATTCGGCATCACTGTCCGATACGAAACGGTTAATCGCCACCACCACCGGCAGGCCAAACACATTTTTCAGATTGTGGATATGTTTCAGCAGGTTGGGCAGGCCTTTCTGCACCGCCGCCACATTTTCCGCGCCCAAATCGTTTTTCTCCACGCCGCCGTTGTATTTCAGGGCGCGCACTGTGGCCACCACTACGGCGGCATCGGGTTTCAGTTCTGCCAGGCGGCATTTGATGTCGCAGAATTTTTCCGCACCCAAATCCGCGCCGAATCCTGCTTCGGTAACGGCATAATCGCCCAAATACTGCGCCAGACGTGTTGCCAAGACGGAATTGCAGCCGTGCGCGATATTGGCAAACGGGCCACCATGCACAAAGGCCGGGCTGCCGGCGATGGTCTGCACTAGATTGGGTTTGATGGCGTCTTTCAGCAACGCGGCCATTGCGCCTTGTGCTTTCAAATCTTTAGCATACACGGGTTGGTTATCGTGCGTGTACGCCACCAAAATATTGCCCAAACGGGTTTTCAAATCGGTCAAATCGCGCGACAGGCAGAACACGGCCATCACTTCGCTGGCCACGGTAATGTCGAAACCGTCGGGGCGAATCACGCCGTCGGTCGGTTTGCCCAAGCCGTTGATCATGTTGCGCAACTGGCGGTCGTTCATATCGACAACGCGTCGCCACAAGACGCGTTTCGGGTCGATATTCAATGTGTTGCCTTGGTAAATGTGGTTGTCCAGCAGGGCTGCCAGCAGGTTGTTTGCCGCGCCGATGGCATGGAAATCGCCTGTGAAATGCAGGTTGATGTCTTCCATCGGCAGCACTTGCGAGTAACCTCCGCCCGCCGCGCCGCCTTTAATGCCGAACACGGGGCCCAAAGAAGGTTCGCGCATGGCGACCACGGCTTTTTTGCCGATGTGGTTCAATGCGTCGGTCAGACCGATGGTAACGGTGGTTTTCCCTTCGCCGGCAGGCGTGGGGTTGATGGCGGTAACCAGTACCAGCCGCCCTTGTTTTTTGGGCAGTTTGAATGCGTCGTCTGGATTGACTTTGGCTTTGTATTTGCCGTAATGCTCCAGTTGGTCGGGCTGCAAGCCCAATCTTTCGGCAATCTCGTTGATATGCCGGATATCGGCGGCTTGTGCGATTTCTACGTCAGACTTCATGTTGCGGCTCCTCTAAAAATACATCATGCAGATAAAAACGTGGGTCATTGTAGCGTATTTTCGTGTTGAAAAGCAGCCTGCACACCGTCATTGCGAAAGTGCAGGCTGCTTTTGCGGGATTATCCGGCTTGGCGGCGGAAAATGGCCGGATAACGGTAAACCAAATACGCCAACATGGGCAAATTGCCCACCGCCACCAGCAAATACAGCAGCAGGACGCTGTCGAACAATTTCAGCAGCACCGCGCTGGCGATGGCGGCGGCCACCATAAACACGGCATTGGCAATATTGTTGGCGGCGATGGCATGCGCGCGAAATTCGTCGGACGAGCGCATTTGCAGCCAGGTATACAACGGCACGGAGAAAAATCCGCCGAAAAAGCCGATGCCCAGCATGGCCAGCATGATGGGATACGCATGGCCGCGCTGCAAAAATTGCCCGATGCCCTGCAACGGCTGGCCGGCAAAATGCAGCGTGTGGGTGAGATACACCAGCAAACCGCCGAAAATGCTCAAGCCGATGCCGCCGAACAGCACCCAAATCAAGTGCAGGCTGCCTTTGCTGGCCTTGCTGCACAGCACAGAACCTGCGGCAATACCGATGGAAAACAGCGTCAGCATTAAATTGAACACATTGGCATTGCCGCCCAAATGCAGCTGCGTGAACGTGAGCAGCTGCGTGGTATACACCGCGCCCACCAGCCAAAACCACGAAATGCCCAAAATGGCAGTGCGCAATTCGTTTTGCGCGCGTATCTGCCGCCACAGCTCTTTCGTGTCGCGCCACAAATTCCAGTGGATTTTCGCCTGCGGATTCTGCGGCGGTGCGGACGGCATAAACAGGCTGCTGGCAAACCCCACCGCCGCCACGACGAACACGACCACTGTCAGCACCGTCGAGCCTTGCCCCGCCATCGCCGCGCCGAGAATCTGGCCGAACAAAATCGCCAGAAATGTGCCCGATTCAATCAGGCCGTTGCCCGTCAGCAAATGCTTTTCGCCCAAATATTCGGGCAGGATGGCATATTTCACCGGCCCGAAAATCGTGGAATGCACACCCATCAGGAACAGACACAGCAACAGCACCGGCGCGGACGAAGCGGAAAAACCCCAGCCGGCCAACGCCATAATCGCCATTTCAAACACTTTGACGGCGCGCGCCAGCCGTGCTTTGTCGAAGCGCGTGGCCAACTGCCCGGCCAGCGTGGAAAACAGGAAATACGGCAGCACAAACAGCAGCGCGCCCAAATTCAGCATTTGTTCGGGCGGCAGCCAGTCGTTTTTGCCCAGCCCGTAAAAGCTAATCAATGCAAACAGGCTGTTTTTAAATAGATTGTCGTTGAACGCGCCCAAAAACTGCGTACCGAACAGCGGTGCGAATTGGCGCGTTTTGGCAAAGGCAAAATCATTTTTCATCGGATTCGTCCTGTGAATGGCAGGTTTTCGAGGTATCGTCATCGTCCATCAAAATGCGGTGCGCCGGGCCTTCCAAATCGTCGAATTGCCCGTTTTTGCCCGACCACCAAAAGAAATAGCCGATTAAAAATGCCAACACGATGCTGATGGGAATCAGGATATACAGGCTTTCCATTGCTTATATTGCTCCTGTCAAATCATTCAAAACAAAGGTATGGTTGCCGATGGTGAGGTATTCGGCACGGATGCGGCCGCGTATGTCGCCGTCGCTGTCCCACACGTCCACTTTGTCGCCTTCCACCGCCCACGAAAGTGCAGGCTGCTTTTCCCACTCTGCCAATACTTGAACGTACCGCCGCAGCGTTTCGGGCAAATCTTCGCGCAACTTCACCGCCAAATCGCCGCTTTGGTTATGGCTGTCTTCGTGCGGATACATAATCAGGAAGCCGACGTGTTCGTCGTTTTCGGTGTGTAGGGAAAAATAATGCATAAGGGTGTCCGTGTATTTTATATGGGGTGGCAGACTGCGCAAAAGCAGCCTACACTTTTGCCGAAGCATGAAAGTGCAGGCTGCTTTTTATTCTTGTTTGCTGTGCAGATAGCGCACCGCGTCTTCCTGCCGGCCGGCCATCACATCGTTCATCGCGCGCAGCGATTTGGCAATGGCGCGGTCAATCAGCTCGCGCTCCGCCGCAGAAGGCTTGTTCAGCACGAAGCCCACCACCAAATGCTTATCGCCCGGATGACCGATGCCCAGCCGCAAACGGTAAAACTGCGGCGTGCCCAGCTTCGCCTGAATGTCTTTCAGGCCGTTGTGCCCGCCGTTGCCGCCGCCCAATTTGAAGCGGATGGCGCCACAGTCGATGTCCAATTCGTCGTGCACCACCAGAATTTCTTCGGGCTGGATTTTGTAGAAATTCGCCAGCGCCTGTACGGCCTTGCCCGACAGGTTCATGTAAGTGTCCGGTTTCAGCAGCCAGACATCGCCTTCGGGACGGGCAACGCGCGCCACATCGCCGAAAAATTTCTTCTCGTTTTTGAACACGGCCTTCCATTGCCATGCCAATTCGTCCAAAAACCAAAAACCCGCATTGTGCCGCGTGTGTTCGTATTCCGCGGTCGGATTGCCCAAACCGACAATCAGTTTAATCTTCATGACGCTTCCTTTTTCTTCTGCAACACGCGTTTTCGCCGCGCGTCTTTCGGGTCGGCAACGAGCGGGCGGTACACTTCAATGCGGTCGCCGTCGCGCAGCACAGTATCGTCTTTCACGCGCTTACCGAAAATGCCCAGCGGCGCAGTATGCACGTCCGCATCGGGGAAATCATTTGCCACAGGGCTTGCCAACACGGCCTGCCGCGCCGTGCAGGCTGCTTTGACCGCCATCCGGTACAGTTTCTGCGTTTGCGCCGTGCCGTAGGCAATTTCAATCCGAATCTCAGCCATAGCGTTTATTGGCTTCCTGCACGAACGCATCGACCAAACGGCCGGTGATGCTGGAAAACACGGGCGCAATCAGCCGGCTCAAAATACCGGTCAATTCGTAATGCAGCACAAATTCCACTTTGCACATTTCGTCGCCCAAATCGATAAACTGCCATGTGCCGTGCAGCGATTTGAACGGGCCTTCCAGAAGGTTCATGCGGATTTCCTGCGGCGGCGTGTTGTGGTTGTGCGTGGCGAACGATTGGTTGATGCCCATATAGTCCATATACAGCCGCGCTTTCAATTCGTTATCCGTGCGCATCAGCACTTCGGTTTTGCCATACCACGGCAGAAACTGCGGATAATCTTCCACTCTGTCCACCAGCGTGTACATTTTTTCCGCGCTGTGCAGCACCAAAACAGATTTGTGAATACTTGCCATAATTGATTTGATTAAACAGTTAATTGCGGAAACAGGCTGCGGATGCCGGCAATCACGATTTCCACGGCCACCGCCGCCAGCAGCATGCCCATAATGCGGTTGAGCACCGTCAAACCCGTTTCGCCCAGCCAACGGCTGACTTTGGCCGCCGCCAGCAGGCTCAAATAACAGATAACGCTAATCACCGCGCCAGCCGCCAGAATGGCGAGCAAATCGTTCATGTGCCGCGCGGCGGAGGCGTGGATAATCACGGTGGAAATGCCGCCCGGACCGATAATCAGCGGCATGGCCAAGGGCACAATCGCCACCGCATTCATATTGGGACGGGGCTGTACGGTAATTTCATCATGCTCCTGCGTGCCGATTTTGGGCTTGGCGGGATTGCTGCCGCTGTTCATCATCGATACGGCAATCAGAAACACCAAAATGCCGCCGCCCACTTGAAACGAACCTGTGCTGATGCTCAAAATCTTCAGTATCCAATTTCCGCTGAAAATGAACACCGTCATGATGATGAAGACGGACAACGCGGTGATTTGGGCGGTGCGGCGGCGCTCTCTAGACGTGTAGCCCTGCGTCAGTTCCAAAAATATCGACAGCGCGCTAAACGGATTGACCAGAACCATCAACGACAAAATGATTTTACCGATTTCAAAATGCATTCAACGCTCCTTTGTGCTTTATTGGAAAGTGCAGGCTGCTTTTGCTGCGGCTGCTAACGTTTTTTCTTTTTGCTTTGATTGGCGATGCTCATCAGCAATGCCAAAATAAACATAATGGACAAGGTGGCCGTACCGCCGTAGCTTACCAGCGGCAGCGGCACGCCGACCACCGGCAAAATGCCGCTGACCATGCCCATGTTCACAAACGCATAACAGAAAAACGTCATAGTAAGCGAGCCGGCCAGTGTGCGGCTATACAGCGTGGGCGCGCGGGCGGCAATAATCAAACCGCGGCCGAGAATAATGGTATAAACCAGCAATAACAATACGTTGCCCAGCAAACCGAATTCTTCGCCATACACGGCAAAGATGAAGTCGGTGGTGGATTCGGGAATGTAGTCCAGATGGGTTTGCGTACCGTTCAGCCAGCCTTTGCCCCACACGCCACCCGAACCGATGGCAATCATGGATTGCAGGATGTGGTAGCCTGCTCCCAAGGGGTCTTTGGTCGGGTCGAGCAAGGTCAGCACGCGCGTTTTCTGGTAATCGTGCATGCCGTAATTCCAAATCAGCGGCAGCGACACGATAAACAGAATAATGGAGGCAAACAGCGCTTTCCACGGCAATCCGGCAAAAAAGATGACAAAAAAACCGGAGGCCATAATCAAGGTGGCGGTGCCCAAATCGGGCTGCTTCAGGATGAGTGCACCGGGCAGCAGAATCAGCCCCATGGCGGCAAGGTAGTGATACCACGCCAGCCTGCTTTCAAAACGCTGGAAAAACCACGCCAGCATCATCGGCAGGCCGATTTTCATAATCTCTGAGGGCTGAAGGCGCACAATGCCCAAATTGAGCCACCGTGTCGAACCGTTCACGGTAACACCGAAAAAATGCACGCCCAGCAACAGCAGCACGCCCAGAACGTAAATCGGCAGCGCAAAATGCCCCAAAACCTGCGGCCGGATACGCGAAAACACCAGCAGCAGCACAACGCCGATAACGGTGTGCAAGGTTTTGCTTTCAAGGCGGCCAATGTCTTGTCCGTCCGCAGAATACAGCAGAAACATGCTCATCAGATACACGGCGAGCACGGCGTAAAACAGCCAGGGATCGAGTGGATCCCAAAGCGTTTTTTTAATTTTGAGAAACAAACTGTCGGGTTGGTGTGGCATTTTTATTGTCCTACAGCAGAAGCAGCCTGCACTTTGGCACGCTCTTGCGCCGCCGCTTCAAAAGCAGCCTGCACGGGATTTTTTCCGGTATTCAGCGGCTGCCCCAATTCCAGCAACGGATTGGCGGTGCGCCGCTTGCGGGTTTCTTCACCGGCCACCTGGCCTGCTTTCAGGCGCAACAGATAGAAATCCGCCAGCTGCCTTGCCAGCGGTGCGGCATTCGCGCCCCAGCCGGCATTTTCCAAAATCACGGCAATGGCAATTTGCGGATTTTCGGCCGGCGCAAACGCAATAAACCACGCGTGGTCGCGGTGCTGCTCCCGCAATGCTGCCGCATTATAGCTTTTGCCCTGCGCAATCTGTACCACCTGCGCCGTGCCCGTTTTCCCGCCCATGTTGTATTTCAAACCCGCGCCAACGCGCCAAGCCGTACCGCCCGGGCGCAGCACGCGCTGCATCGCGTTTTTAATATAAGTAAAATGCTTGGCGGCAAAAGGCAGCCTACGCTCCGGTTTCGGCTCAATAACGGTAATCTGCTGGTTTTCATGGTCCAGCACTTCTTTCACCAAATGCGGGCGGAATACCACGCCGTTATTGGCCAAAATCGCAGTGGCATGCGCCATTTGCAGCGGCGTGTAGGTGTTATAGCCCTGCCCGATACTGATGGGCACCATTTCGGCAATATTCCAGCGCCGCTTGTTTTCCGGCAAATGGGCAAAACGCTTGGCCTTCCATTCCGGTGTTGGCAAAACACCGCGATACTCGCCCGGCAAATCAATGCCCGTGCGCTCGCCCAAACCGAATGCCGCCAAATACGGTGCGGTTTTCTCAATGCCCAGCTCAAAGCCCAGCCTATAGAAAAACGTATCGGACGATACCTGAATCGCCTTGCTCAAATTTGCCGAACCGTGGCCGCTGCGCACCGAATCGCGGAAAATATGCTTTGTTCCGGGAATACTCCAAGACCCCGGCGCAGGCACCACCGTCTGTTCATTAATTTTGCCGCTTTCCAGCAGAGCCATCGCCATAAACGGTTTGAATGTCGAGCCCGGCGGATACAAGCCCTGCGTTACACGGTTAATCAGCGGCCGCTGCCAGTTTTCGTTCAATGCCTTCCAGCTTTCGCTGTCAATGCCGTCAATAAAGATGTTCGGGTCAAAATTCGGTTTGGAAACAAAGGCTAATACACTGCCCGTCTGCGGGTCGATCGCCACCATAGCACCGCGGCGGTTGCCCATCAAACGGTCGGCTTCGCGTTGCAGGCGAATATCCATCGACAAACGCAAAGTTTGCCCTGTTTTGGGCGGTTCGGAGCGGATAACGCGAATCACGTTGCCGGCCGCATCTTTTTCCACTTCCTGATAGCCGGGCGTACCGTGCAGCTGTTCTTCGTAATGCGCCTCCAAGCCAGATTTGCCGATGTGCGTGGTGCCGCGATAGGCAATGGCACGGTTGCTTTCCGCCAGTTTTTCTTGGTCCCGGTCGCTAATTCGTCCGATATAGCCCAAAAAATGGGCGGTTAATGCGCCAAAAGGATATTCGCGGAAGGTGCGCGCATTGATTTCCACACCTTTGAAGCGGTACAACTGGGCAGCCAAACGAGAAGCTTCATCGGGTAGCAGTTTCAGTTTCAGCGGCACTTTTTCATAAGAGCGGTAGTCGGCACGAAATTTGCGGAAACGCCGCAAATCGGATTCGTCCAACTGAACATATTCTCTTAATCTTTCAATTAAATCATCCACTTTTCCTTCTACTTGGTTGGGGATGACTTCCAGTGAATACGCAGGATAATTTTGTGCCAGAACGACACCGTTGACATCGACGATTTCGCCGCGGATGGGTGGGACGGGAATCAGGCTGATACGGTTGGTTGCGGCTTGGGCAACGTAATTTTCATGCTGATCCACCTGCAAATAAACAAAACGCGCCACTAATATCCCAAAGAAAATCAGAATAAAGACGAATGCCACCACCAGACGCAGCATGAAATCGCGCCGTCTGGTGTTGTCATCAAAAATATTGCCTGAAAATTGGCGTGGTGTTTTCATGAATTAGCGGCGTAAATAACGGAAATTTAACAGAGAAACCATAATTTTGTTGAGCATGGGCCAAAGCAGCGCGCCAACGATGGGGGCCAAAAAGACCAACCAGCCTGCAAAATTATGGGTGAAGCGCAAACGCACCAGCGTTAAGACCACTTCGTTGCACAATAAGGCGAAAAAAACGGCAATTGCCTGAATGCCGTAGTGGTGCAAACCGACCTGGCGGCGGCTGCGAATCATCACGTATGACGCAAACAGGTAGGACAAGGCGTGCTGTCCCAAAGGAGCGGCAGTGCCGATATCCACCAGCACTCCGACGACAAAAGCCGTCCCCATATCGACACGCTGCGGACGGTTGATGAGCCAATACATGAGCATCATGGCGGTGAATTCCGGCAGCCAATGAAACAGATGGCTGGGCAACGGAATGAAATCCAAAAGCATGGCCACGGCAAAGCTGCCGTAAATCCAATATTTTGGGAGTCGGTTATAAAGATTTTCTGATTCCATTAGGGGGTCGCTGTTGTGGGTTCGGAAGCAGCCTGCACTTTTTGTTGCGGAACAACCAGAACGATTTTGCTGCGGCGGAGTGCCGCCATAGATTCGAGTTTGGCTCGGTAAAACGGCGTGCCTGCATTACGGCTGGTTTGCTGTACGCGCGCCACTGGGATGCCTGCCGGATAAATACTGTCCAAACCTGACGTGATCAGAAGGTCATTGGGCTGCAAATCGGCATCGGTCGGGAAATAGCGCAGGGTCAGTTCGCCGCTGCCGCCATATACCAGGCTGCGTACGCCAGTTCGTGCCACCATCACAGGAATGGTCAGGCTGCTGTCGGTAATCGGGCTGATTTCGGCCGTCAGCGGATGCACTTGTATGACTTGGCCGATCAAACCGGCATCATCGACCACCGCATCGCCTTCCCGAATATTGTGCGTGCTGCCTTTATTGATAATCATACGTCCGCCAATGGGTTCCTTCCCATTGGAAATCACTTCGGCGGCGACAGACTCGCTCAAGCCCTGCTGTTTCAAAGTCAGCAAGGCTTTAACATCGGCCAACTCGCGCAACTGCACTTCGGCTTGGCGCGTTTGGATTTTCAACTGCATATTTTCTTTGGTCAGCCGCTGGTTTTCGCTCAACAAGTAATTTTGCGAATGCATCAATGCGCTGCCGTATTCGTACCACTCCATCGGCTGATTGGCCACCCATTGCAGCGGATAAAGCGCGGTGGCAATATAGCGTTTGGCCGTCTGCACCGCGGCATAGCGGCTGTCCAGCACAAGCAGCGCCACGGAAACCAGCGACAGCAGGATGAATTTGTTGGTGGAGCTAATCCCCGATTTGGTAAACGAAAGTGAATCGGACATGGTTCTTCAAACAAAATACGGTGCAGGCAGCCTGCACCTTGGTTACATCGGTTAAGGGCTGGGAACAAACACAGAGTTCAATTTGCCCACCATTTCCAAAGCCTTGCCGGAGCCGCGCGCCACACACGTCAAAGCATCTTCGGCAATCAGCACCGGCAAACCGGTTTCTTCGGCCAGCAAACGGTCCAGTCCGCGCAGCAACGCGCCGCCACCGGTCAGCACCAAGCCGCGCTCGGCGATATCCGCACCCAGTTCGGGCGGCGTTTGCTCCAACGCATTGCGCACCGCCTGCACGATTTGGCTCAGCGGGTCGGCCAATGCTTCCAAAACCTCGTTGGAAGAAATGGTAAACGAACGTGGAATACCTTCCGCCAAATTGCGGCCTTTCACTTCCATTTCGGTAACTTCTGCGCTTGGGAACGCCGAACCGATGCGTTTTTTGATTTCTTCCGCCGTTGCCTCACCAATCAGCATGCCGTAATTGCGGCGCACATATTGAATAATCGCTTCGTCAAAACTGTCGCCGCCGATACGCACCGAATGCGAATACACCACGCCCGACAACGAAATCACGCCCACTTCGGTCGTGCCGCCGCCGATATCCACCACCATAGAGCCGGTTGGTTCTTCAATGGGCAAACCCGCGCCAATCGCGGCAGCCATCGGTTCTTCAATCAGATAAACGTCTGCTGCGCCTGCTTCTTTGGCGGAGTCGCGAATGGCTTTGCGCTCCACCTGTGTCGCACCGCAAGGCACACAAATTACAATGCGTGGCGGCGCCGACCATTTGCTGTTGTTCACTTTATGAATGAATTCTTTCAGCATTTTGCCCGTCACGTTAAAGTCGGCAATCACGCCGTCTTTCAGCGGGCGGATGGCTTGGATGCTGCCCGGTGTACGGCCGAGCATTCTTTTGGCTTCGGTTCCGACCGCCAGCGTGTCGTTCTTACCATATTGGTCTGTCTGCACCGCCACCACCGATGGCTCGTCCAACACGATACCTTTGCTTTTCACATAAATCAGCGTATTTGCCGTTCCCAAATCAATGGCAATATCGTTGGAAAAATAACGAGTCAAAAAACCAAACATAAAAGTTCCTAAAATGATAAATGTAAACAGTTATTTCAAATGATTCCGTTTCAAAAGCAGCCTGCACCTGCCGTGTTTTCATGGGCAATTTCGGGTATAATGGCGTGCTTTCAAGGCAAAGAGGCGTAATCATACTCTAATTTGTCTATTTACTGAATGAATTTTTAAGGATTTAACCATGTCGCTCACCTTAACAGACGTTGAAAAAATCGCCAAACTCTCGCGTTTGAGCCTAAACGAACAAGAAAAAGCCGCAACTTTGGACAAATTGAACGCCGTGTTCGCGCTGGTGGAGAAAATGCAGTCGGTGGACACGGACGGCGTGGAACCAATGTCGCACCCGCATGACGTGGCGCTGCGCCTGCGTGCCGACCAGGTAACGGAAACCGACCATGCCGCCGAATATCAAGCCTGCGCCCCCGATGTGCGCGACCGTTTGTATATCGTGCCGCAGGTGATTGAGGAGTAATTTTCAGGTCGCCTTTCTCAAGCTGCCTGCAACACAGACTTCAACGAAATTTAGACGAGCAATGTAAATTACTGTGAAGTCCAAACACATATTATTCATACAACCGGAGAAAACATTATGAGAAAACTCTTCCTCACCACCCTATTGGGTATTCTCACCGCTACTGCCCACGCCGCAGTCAGCCCGACAGACCGCCAAGCCAATCCCAAAGCTGCCGCAATAGCGCAAACTAAACTTAGCGGTGGCATTCGCCTCTACAACTACCAAAGCGACGGCGATGGTATCTACACCGCCTATCTTTATCCCAACACTATCCACGCCCTCGGCAGCGGCTGGTATTCCGTTATATCCCGACACCGCTCCCAACGTACCGGCCCAGAGCCCTATATGCTGGTATCCGACTGGGTGTTCTGCGGCAGAGGTAAACACCAATCCGTGATGAGCGCGCTGGCCTTGTTTAATTCAGACGGCAGCCTAAACGGCTTAAAAGACACCCACCCCTACACCAAGCCCACCGAACTGAACGAAGCAACCATCAGCAAACTCAATGCTGTAGGCAGTGAAGAACAGCACACCGCCAAAATGGTACAAGCCGTGTGCCGTCGTGCGAAATAATCCGGTGCAGGCTGCTTTTTCAGCCCATCCGAAAGCAGCCTGCACCCCACATCATCATACTGTAGAACACAAGGAATAACACACAATGGACAACCAACAGCCCAAACATAACGACAAAGACAAGCCGTTTGACCCAATTGCCGAACTCGTTGTGCCCGATTTGGCGAAACTATCACAAGAAAAACGTGATATTTCATATGTTTATGTCATATACGTACTATTTGTGCTGGGCATATTCGGCCTTGTGCCTGTGGCGGGCGTCATCATGGCCTATGCCAAACGCAACGATCTGCGCGGCACAATTTATTTCGATCATCTCCAATTTTTGCTAAAAACCTTCTGGATCACACTGATTTTCGGCATTATCGGCTACTTCACCTTGATTTTCCTGATTGGTTTCCCGATTCTGCTACTAACTTTTGGATGGTATACCTTCCGCGTCGTGTCCGGCTTTTTGCGCCTGCGTGAAAACCGCGCCATCACGTCCAACGACTGATGAATGTAAGGCTTTTTTGTTCAACACCAAGCCATTACCCTGTAGGAAGCGGTAACCATAATGTTGTACCGTAAATCATTTTGGTCATCCAAAGCCGTAGCCGATTGAAGCCGACCATTTCCCATTAAGCACATAATGTCCGCCAATACCGCTAAAATCGTTATTCTTACTATTGTCAGCACTGCCGTGCTGCTGACCGCCTACCATTTCTGTTTCAGCTGCCCTCACATCAGCATTGAAACGCAAAAAAGAAGTGAAACGCAACAGGCCGTGGCTCAAGCGGCTTCCGATATCGAGCAGCGGCAAGCCGAACGCAGCCGCCGCGAAATTGCCGTTGCCGCATCGGAAATCAGCCATGATGAAATTAGGCAGGCCAACGAGCAGGCTGTCAAAAATGCGGTGCGCAACAAAATTCTGTTCGACGGCTTCTCGTCTGCCAGCGGTCTGCGTACCGATATTGCCCTATTTCTCGCCGACCACGGCCGAATGCCCGATAGTTTGAATGAAATCGACTGGGAAGGCGGCGTAACCAGCGTTACCCTGTCCTCTATCAGAATGCGGGTGGGCGGCATACTGGTCTTGCACTTCAATCCTGAAAAACTGCGCGGCACCATTATCCTCACGCCGCAAACCAATATAGAAGCCGGGATGATTACAGGCTGGGACTGCACCAGCCCCGATATCGATTTCATTGCCGAAGCCCTGCCCGAATGCCGATATCAACGCTGAACATAAATATTTACTTTCAGGTAGCCTCAAAAAGCAGCCTGCACCCATGCCCGCGAGCAACAATACTGATATTTTGCTGTAAAAAATTTTAGATCAATAACACGGTAATGACGCTATTTTTTAGGCGATTTGGAATATTAGTTTTGCAACCTAATTAATTTAGGATATTCAAATTATGGAACTCGTTACCGACACCAAGAAATTAAGTAAAACTTTTATCAATCTCACCAAGCAATATAGATATATTTCTTTTGCAACAGCGTGGGCATCGACAAGGCATGACGCTTTCCGAGTGCTGCTTGAATACCAAGAAAAAATCCAACATTCAACTATTGGTTTACATTTTTATCAAACAGACCCTGAAGTTTTGGTACAACTCCAGCACAATAAAAATGTGAGATTCATCTCGCAAATGGATGGCGTATTCCATCCTAAGCTGTATTTATTTTGGAATACACCAACTGATTGGGCTTTGCTTTCAGGTAGCGCAAACTTTACTAACGGTGCGTTTAATGGCAATAATCGAGAAGCTATGCTTTTAACAAAAGGGGAATCTGTCGATTTTTTCCAAGAAATTTCCCATTTTTTTAAAAATGATTGCTTTGATAAGGCCGTTGAAATTAGTGACAAAGAGCAAATCGAACGCTATCGTACCCTTTATCATCAAAGACAAAAACCCATACAGACCTTATCCAACCGTTATCTGACTGGTAACAAGCATGGTGAAATGGGTAAGAGCATCTTATCCACTAACATATTGACATACTCGTGGGGGAAATATTTTAAAACAATCCAGCAGGATAAAAATCACTCGTTTAAAGACCGATTGACTCTATTAGATTATGCAAGAAAGGTTTTTCAAACAAATGCAAACTTTCGTTCCATAGATCTAGAGATTCGAAAACTTATTTCGGGTTTGCCTAATAATGCAAGAACCGGTAAAAATCTAGACTATGGCTGGTTTGGTAGCACTAAAAGCAATGGTAATTTTAGCAGGAAAATCAATACTGACAATCCAAAAATTGCTCAATCTATTGACTCAATTCCTTTAATAGGAGAGGTTAGTAAACATGATTTTCTGGAATACAACAAAGTTTTCCGACAAGCTGGTTTTAATAACCCGATAGGCGTTGCTACACGGCTATTAACAATGAAAAGACCTGATTTGTTCTTTTGCTTCAATGGCGCAAACAAAGAAAAAATATGTGCAGAATTAGGTTTGCCTAAAAATCTTAATGCTGAACGCTATTGGGATGAAATTTTGCTGCGTATTTACGATACTGCTTGGTTTAACAGCAGCAGACCACAAGATACAATCGAACAAAAAGCATGGGACGGCAGGGTTGCCCTTATCGACTGTATTTATTATGAACCAAAGAAAAACTAGCTATTACTTGCTATCTGCTTTCAGGCAGCCTGCACTCCAAAAAGCAGCCGGTACCCCATCCCCCCTTTTAAACTTCCATTCAATTCCAACCGAAAGACCCGAAAATGACCCAATACACCCTAAAACAAGCCAGCCAACTGCTGCAATCCAAACAAATCTCCGCCGTCGAACTGGCCACCGAATACCTCGCCGCCATTACCGTGCAGAACCCGGCAATCAACGGCTACATCACCCTCGACCAAGACAAAACCCTCGCCGAAGCTCATGCCGCCGATGCGCGTATCGCGCAAGGTAACGCCACTGCGCTTACCGGCGTACCCATCGCCTACAAAGACATTTTCTGTCAAACAGGCTGGCGCAGCGCGTGCAGCTCCAAGATGCTGGACAATTTCGTTTCGCCCTACACTGCCACCGTCGTCCAAAACCTGCTCG
>ERZ773008.1584-NODE-1584-length-15848-cov-4.185652_pt1 | contig 15848 bp, 10 predicted proteins | sample MGYA00580664_ERZ773008 | MGnify/ENA primary metagenome ERZ773008 (study PRJEB29015, sample SAMEA2738016) | human oral metagenome | biome: human oral; feature: human-associated habitat; material: dental | place: China | collected 2048 ... | reverse complement strand
ATATGGCAATATTTTAAACTATAATTCTTAATTTTCATTAAGTATAGAACTTAAGAACAAGGGTTAATTAAGATTATTGAGACTTTAAACGAAAAGGATATTGAAGAAAATGGAAAATTCAGCAAAAAAATTTATTGAAAAGATAAATGAAGTTTTGGCAGAAAAAGAAAATGCTGTGGTAAATATCATTAATGATAAATTAACTATATCAGTTTTTACGGTATTGGAAAAAAATTTGAAAAATGTGAAGGAAATAAATTTTATTATAAGAGATACAAAATTTATTCCTAAAAATGATGAAATATCAAGGGAATTTGAGATAACGCCTAATGATATTTTGTACAATTCTTATGATATAAAGGAGAAAAATAAGTTAAAACATTTTGCTAAGGCAAAGGCTATGTATGATTTTATAAAAAATAACGTAAATGTCAGAAAAGTAAAGCCATATCAGAAAGTAAACGGGAATATTCTTATAATTGATGATGATTTTATGATTCAGGGAACATCATCACTTGAAATATACGAAAAAAGGATAAATCGCTATGATTTTAATACAACAATAAAAGGAGAAACAGAAAAATCCCAGATACTTGACATGTCGAGAACATATGATGAAATTTGGAATAATAATGATGTAACACAGGATTATAAACAGGAATTATTGGAAAGCCTTGAATTTGTTTATAAAAATTATAATCCTGAATTTTTGTATTACTTCACGTTAAATGAACTTTTTGGAGATAGGCTGGATAGCGGTATTGAAAAATTTGAAAAAGATAGTGACAAATTTAAAAAAACTGAAATATGGAATTCACTTTTTGATTTTCAGAAGGACTGTGTTGTTTCGGCTATACAGAAATTACAGAAATATGGAGGATGTATAATTGCTGATTCAGTGGGATTAGGAAAGACTTTTGAAGCTTTGGCAGTAATCAAGTATTTTGAAATAAGAAATGATAATGTGTTAGTTCTTACACCGGCAAAACTTTATGATAACTGGCGTTCTTTTACTGGAAGTTATAAAGATAGCTTTCTGGATGAAATGTTTAATTACAAAATTATGTTTCATACGGATTTATCGAGAACTAAGGGAGAATCAAAATCAGGATATGAATTGAGCAGATTTGACTGGTCAAAATTTGATTTGGTAGTTATTGATGAGTCACATAATTTCAGAAATAGAATTGCAAAATATGATGAAAATGATGAGTTAATAATGAATAGATACTTTAAATTACTTCATAATGTAATAAAAAATGGAAAAAATACAAAAGTACTACTGTTATCAGCGACACCAGTAAATAATAGCCTTGTGGACTTGAAAAATCAGATTTCCATTATAACAGGAGATAATGACAATGCTTTTAATGAAGAAGGTATTTCGAGTGTGGGATATTTACTGAAAAAGGCGACGCAAGTTATAAATGACTGGGAAAAAGAAGGAAGCCAGAAAAAAGATGAGTTACTGGATAACTTGCCATCAGATTTTTATAAACTTCTGGAAATGATGACAATATCAAGAAGCAGAAAACATATTACAAATTATTATGGAACAAAGAATATAGGGAAATTCCCACAAAAAAACAAGCCAATAACCTATTATCCTGAAATTGACAGTGAGGGTAAACTGTTAGATTTTAAAGGTACTAATTCTCTTCTGGAAGAACTGAATTTATCAGTATATACACCAACTAGATTTATAAAAAGTGAAAAATTAGCTTATTACATTGAGAAATATAAATTATCAGGTAACAGGGGAGGAAAACTGGATTTTGAAACACAATCAAAAGGGCTTATTTACCTGCATAGAGTGAACTTATTTAAAAGGCTGGAAAGTTCTGTTTATTCTTTCTCTGAAACATTGAAAAGACTGATTGAAAATATTGACAGGACAATAGATAACTTGCAGAGAGGACAGCAGATTGAAGAAGAGCTTGATGTGGAAAATGAAGATGAAATATATATTGAAAGAAGTAAGTATGAAATAAAGGTAGAAGATTTGAGAATAAATGCCTATCTTGAGGAGTTGTATAATGATAGAGATATTGTAAAAAAAATATATGATGAAACATTGATTTTATTGAAAGAAGATAGAGATAACAAGATTCATGAACTGGAAAAAATAGTGGAAGATAAGGTTGAAAATACACCATATAATGAAGGAAATAGAAAAATACTTATTTTTACAGCATTTGCAGACACAGCAAACTATATCTATTCTGAGCTGTTAAAAAAATTCGATGGTAAAGATATTAGCATTGCAAGTGTTACAGGTAAAGGAGTGAAAACTTCAAATAAAAAAGTAAGAGAAGACTTTCATAGCATTTTGAGTGCGTTTTCGCCAAAGTCCAAAATGAAAATTGAAATTCCACAAGATGAGCAGATAGATATTATAGTAGGAACAGACTGTATTTCAGAAGGACAGAATTTACAGGACTGTGACACTGTAATAAACTTTGATATTCAGTGGAATCCTGTGTCACTTATTCAGAGATTTGGAAGAGTGGACAGAATTGGAAGTAGAAATGACAAAATACAGATGATTAATTTCTTTCCGAATGCAGATCTGAATGAATATTTGGACTTGGAGAGAAGAGTAAAAGGAAAAATGACAACATTAAATATCGCTTCTACAGGGGATGAAGATATGCTTAATCCTGAAATGAATGATTTCAACTTTAGGAAAAGACAGCTGGAAAAACTGAAGGATGAAGTGATAGATATAGAAGATACGAATGAAAATATTTCATTGACAGACCTTAATATGAACGAATATCTGTATGAACTTTCAAATTATGTGAATAATCATAAGGAAATAAACAAAATACCTAAAGGAATTTATTCTGTAACTGAAGGTGAACAGAAGGGAGTGCTGTTTTGCTTTAAACATAGTAAAAATGATGCTAAACCTAAGAATGACAGTTCCCTTTATCCCTATTACCTGATTTTTGTGGATAACAATAAAGAAATTTTATTTAAAAACAGTCAGGCAAGGGAAGTTATAAAACTTTTCAGACAGCTATGCTATGAGAAAAATGAAGTTCAGGAAAAAGTTTTAAAGGAATTTTTTAAAGATACGAAAAATGCTACTGAAATGGGATTTTATTCAGAATTGCTTAATACAGCAGTGAATAGTATAAAAGGTGAAGAAGAAGAAAAGGCTGTTCAGACAGTGTTTGATTTTTCAGGATTTAATAACAATTTTAAAGATGATACAACTGATGATTTTGAGTTGGTATCTTTTCTGGTGGTGGGTTAAATGATAAATATGCCAGAAAGATATGAAGTAAATCAGGAAATAAAATTGAAAAATCTTATTCTGAAGGAATTTAAGCCTATTGAAAAAAAGAAAATAAGGGAATATGTAAAATCTGTAACATTAAAGTATGTGATAAATGATGAAGAAATACCAAGTGTAGAAGATGAAAGATATATTTTTACAGTAATTCAGTATTTTGAATTTGAAATAAGCGATATAAAAAAGGCAGGATTTCTTGCAAATTTATATCAGGAAGCCATTAAATCGCCGTGTGTATTAAGATTTTATGATAATTCAAAAGAAGTGTATTCATTAGCTTTAAAAAGATTAAATCAAAATGACAGGAATGAAATAGTAGTTACAGATACTGTAATGACTGAAATATTTGACTTGTCAATGTCAAGTTCAGCAAAAAGGGAAGTGGAAGAAACACTGGATTATTCAAAAATTTTAAATAGAACGAACAAAGTTAATTTCTATTCGGAGATATTTATAAGAAATTATATTTTAAAAAACCAGAAATATTATCAGAAATCAGGAAATATTTTAGAAAGTTTAATATGGTATGACAGAAATAAGATGAATGATATTTTTGAAAAGTTTAAAAACCTTGTGATGTACAAGGAAAAAATGAAATCAACCATTAGAAACAGTGAAAAAATAGAAATTAATAAGAAAATCAGAGAGATAATTTCTGAATTGGATAAATATTAGAATTTTGGAGGAAAAATGGAAAATAATAAAATAAAAAAAGATATAAATAATGTGGTAAATGATAATTTAAAAGCACTGGAGCAATTATTTCCATCAGCTGTAAAGGATGGACAGCTGGATGTAAAGGCATTGAAGGAAGAACTGGGAGATTTTGAAGAAGTAGGAATTGAAAAATATGAGTTAAACTGGGCAGGGAAACAGAATGCAAAGAAAATGGTACAGCAGGGAATTGGAAATAAAACATTGAAATTTGTGGAAAAAGATAGTAAAAATGCTGATACAACAAAAAATATTTATATTGAGGGAGATAATCTAGAAGTACTGAAACTGTTAAGACAGAATTATTACAACTCAATAAAAATGATATATATTGACCCGCCGTATAATACGGGAAATGATTTTGTCTATAATGATACTTTTAAAATGGACAAGGAAGAGAGCGACAAGGCAGAGGGGATAATATCAGAAAATAATGAAAAACTGCAGAAAAATCAGAAATCAACTAATAGATACCATGCAAACTGGCTGAATATGATGTATCCAAGATTGAAACTGGCTAGAGATTTACTGACTGATGATGGAGTTATATTTATAAGTATTGATGATAATGAGCAGGCTAACTTAAAGAGATTGTGTGATGAGATTTTTGGGGAGGAAAATTTTGTTTCTGAATTAATATGGAAAAGTAAAAGTGGAGGAGCTAATGACAGTAGATTTTTTGCAACAGACCATGAATATGTTATTGTATTTGCAAAAAATTCTAATAATTTAGTTATCAATATTGATAAAAATGCTATTGTTACAACAATTTATAATCAAAAAGATGAAAAAGGAAGTTATTCTTTAGATAGATTAGACAAACAATCTATTCGTTATAGTAAAAGTTTGGATTATGAAATTAAAGATGAAAAAGGAAATTCATATTATCCTAAGCACAAAGATATAAAAAATCCTAATGCAACTTGGCGTTGGAGTAAAGAAACAGTAAAACAGCGTTATGATGAGTTGGTTTTTAAAGATGGAAATGTATACACTAAAAATTATAAAAAGGAAGGAAGCATAGCAAGAAGCTTATTAATAGATGAACGTTTTGGTCGTACACGAACAGGAAAAACTGATTTTACTTCCTTATTTGATAAACCTTATTTTTCGGCACCTAAGCCACATAAATTAATATCATATTTTTTAGATATATCAATTGAAAAATATGACATTATTCTAGATTTCTTCTCAGGTTCAGCAACAACAGCTCATGCTCTTATGCAGTTGAACAGTGAAGATAACGGAAACAGAAAATATATAATGGTTCAGTTACCTGAAATTACTGATGAAAAATCAGAAGCATTTAAGGCTGGATATAAAAATATTGCAGAAATTGGAAAAGAAAGAATTAGACGTGCTGGAAAAAAGATAAAACAGGAAATAGAAGAATATAATTCAAACTTGAGACTTGGAGAAGAGCCTAAAAAAGTTCCAGATATTGGATTTAAAGTATTTAAAGTGGATGATACAAATATAAAATGGTATGACTTGGAGAATTTCAATGAAGAAAGTCAATATTCTTTTGATGACCCTGATTCATTGGATTTTGTACTTGGAAGTAATGATATTGATATTGTTTATGAAATAATGTTAAGACAGAATGATGTTCCACTGTCAGAAAGACTGGAAGTATTGACAGATATTGGGAATAGGACTTATCTGTATGCAAGTACATACTTGATTTGCCTTGAAACAGAAATAACAGAGGAAATGGTAGAAAAATTGGCTTCATTAGAGCCGTTACCAATAAAGTTTGTATTCAGAGATTCAGCATTTAAGGATAATATTTCATTGAAGGATGAGACTTTTAGGAAATTAAGAAGTTTGATAGAGAGAAATTCGGGGGAGAGTAAGGTTAGTTATAGGGTTGAGTTTATTTAGGAGAGGAAGGTAAAATAAAGATGGGTGATAATACTGAATTTAAAATTTTAGATCAAAAATCTATAATACATATTTTAATTGGCGGAGAACATACAGACAAAAATAAAATAGAATTTATGCCATATTTAAGCGGACCACAGATATTTGAAATATCAAAATTATTTAATTTATTTCAGAATGATGGAGAAAGTAGATGGAAATACATGTCTAAACTCTTAAATTATTGCATAGAAAATAAAACTATAAATAAATTGTTGACATATCTTTTTAATAAAGAACAATTTAATGAAAAAAATGAAAAGTATGATGAAATAGTGGAAAAAGCAATAAATGATATGAATAATATACTTAATATTGCAAATAAAAAGTTAGTAAAAACAGATGATAGTTTTTATATTATGGAAGTTAGTGAAAAAGAAATAAAAAAAGTAAACAATATTGAAATTATTGATGTTAAGTATATAAAAGAACTTGAGAAAAAAATTTTAATAGATTTAGAAAAAAATAATTATGAAAGTGTTATTACAAAGTCACGGACTTTGTTAGAAGAAATTTTTTGTTATGGAATAGAAAAGAAAAATATGGATTCACAAATAAGTAAAGGCGATATTAATAAATTGTTTAGAGAATTTCGTCGAATATATAAAATGGATGAAGATAAAAATTTAGGTGAGAGAATAAAAAAATTAACTTCGGGATTGTATTCTATTGTAAGTGCTATTGGAGAAATAAGAAATCATAATAGTGATTCTCATGGTATTGGAAAAGAAAGAATAGGTATTTTAGAGCATCACGTGAGATTAGTTTTAAATTCCTCTATAATAATGTCAGAATATATGATTTCAATAATTGAAAATGATAAAAAGAACTAAAAATAATAATCATAGGACAATGACAACTAAATAAAAAGAGACATAAAACTATTATATAAAAAGGAGTTTAAGAATGATTATAGATTTGATGCTTGGATTAATTTTAATGATTTCTGCATTTCTTACAGGTGGTTTGGGTTTAGGCATAATTTTTATTATGGAATACTTTAGAAAAAAAACAAAAGAGAGTACAGGAAAAGAAAATGAGATGCTGTTCTTTATCTTGGGTATGATAGTTTACATGTTATATCAATTTTTGTTTTACATAATGATGGAATCAGAAGATATTACTTCTTTTTACTGGTCAATCCTAGGTAGTTGGATTTATTTTGAATTTTCTAAAATTGGAATGGCAGAAAATATAGAAAAAACAGGTGGAGATACAAGTTTTTTTGATGAAAATAAATACTTGCTTTATTCAATATTAGTAGTATTTTGTATCATTAATATCATTGTATATGTGTGCATTAAATAAAAAAGACAATTTTAAATTATTATAACAAATGTATGTATATTGTATATTTTTTATAAAGAAAATGATTGACAAAATGAAAGTTATGGAGTATACTTGCAATTAAGGAGAGTGATTAATATGGCACAGGCAATGATTAATTTTCGTATTGATGAAAAAATTAAAAAAGAAATGGAAAAAATATGCCGTGAAATGGGAATGTCAATGACAACTGCATTTACGATATTTGCCACTAAAGTTACTAAAGAAAAAAGAATACCTTTTGAAATTACTGCAGATCCGTTTTATTCTGAAAGTAATATGAAATATTTAGAAAAAGTTATTGCAGATATTGAATCAGGAAAAGCAAAATTAGTAGAACATGATTTAATTGAAGAGTGATAACGTGAAAATATTGTGAGAGGAAAAAGTTTGGGGTGATTACTGTCAATGGCAGCAGGAAGATAAGAAAATTCTGAAAAAAGTAAACAGTATAATAAAAGATATACAAAGAAATTGGTATACAGGTATTGGAAAACCTGAAGCATTAAAAAATAATTTAAGTGGCTGGTGGAGCAGAAGAATTGATGAAAAAAATAGAGTTGTTTATAAAATAGAAAATAACGCGATTATAATAGCATCATGTAAAGGACATTATGAGTTATAGAGCAAATTAAAAAATTAGAAATCCAATTGACACTCTAAAATATATATGATATTATAAAAATGAAAATAAAGTTAAAAAAGGGGAGAGTGGTAACCATGGCTACAGAAAGTATATTACTTGATGCTTTGAGAATTCCTGCAAGATATGCAGATGAAGTACTGGAAGCAATGGAGAGTAAAAAGAAAGTTAAAAAACTTGATGTTGATTTTGAAATTGTAGATGACCCAGAAGAAATAAGAAAAATGTTTGGATATTCTTCAAAGGATGAAGAATAATAGAATTATTTCATTACAGGATATAATAGCAGATATAAAAGATGAGGAGTATATTAAAGAAAAAATATTGAAGAAGTTTAAAAGTAGAGATAGAAACAGTATTGAGGATTTTCTACATAATAAAGCTATAAATTTTGAAAAAAGTTCTTTATCTGCCACTCATCTAATCCGTAATGATAAAAGCGGGGAAATATTGGGGTATTTTACATTTGCAAATAAAAGTTTAATTATTGAAAAAGAAAATTTTCTTAGTCTTAGTAAGACACAGCAGAAAAGATTTTTACAGAGTGGAAGAAAATTGAAAGACGGAAGTTATGTCGTAAACAGTTTTTTGCTGGCACAGATAGGGAAAAATTATAATATTTCTGATAAAAATATGATAACAGGTAATGAAATAATATCATTGGCACACGAATTATTATTAATCGTGAAAAAAATTATAAATACGAAATATTTATGGCTGGAATGTGAAGATAACAGTTCACTGATAAGATTTTATTCAAATTATGGATTTAATCTGATAAAAAAATTCAGTTCAGAAAATAACTTAAAAACAATGATACTAAGATTAGATAATTTTTAAAATAAGGATTTTAATAGTCTCTTTTATCAAAAAAGATAATTGAGGCTTTTTTATTACAGAACAAAAGGAGAAAATGAAATGTCAAATAAAATAATATTTCAGTTTGATGATAATTTGGAATACCAGAAAAAGGCAGTAAAGTCTGTCGTGGAGCTCTTCAGAGGACTTCCAAAAGAGGTAGGTAGTATTTATGCTGAAAAAATAAGAAAAACAAGAATTACTGAAAAAGATCCTGTGAGAAATATAGATATTGTAAAAGGAGAGAAACTTCTTCAAAATCTGAAGAAAGTACAGCTGGGAAACGGATTATTTACAGATGAAATTTCGTATAGAAACCATGAGAGGGATTTTACTATTGAAATGGAAACGGGAACAGGAAAAACTTACGTATATTTACGTACAATACTGGAACTGTACAAGGAATATGATTTCAAGAAATTTATGATAGTAGTTCCTTCCATAGCAATCCGTAAAGGTGTGGAGAAATCTATAAAACAGCTGACAGAACATTTTAAAAGACTGTACAATGTGGATTTGTCAAAATACAGTTTTATTTATGACAGTAATAATTTAGGAAAAGTGAGCAGTAATTTTGTAGAAAGTAATGATTTGAGTATATGTGTTCTGAATATTCAGGCATTTAACAGGGATTCAACAAAAATCCGTAAGGATGATGAATATGGTAGAGTTTTATGGAATGATATAAAATTTATAAGACCTATTGTATTGATTGATGAACCACAGAAGATAGAAGGTACAGTAAAGAAAAAATCCCAATCATTAAAGGCAATAGATGAACTGGAGCCATTATTTACATTGCGTTATTCAGCAACACATAAAAATCTCTACAATCAGGTGTATAAGCTGGATTCCTATGAAGCATATAAAAAGGATCTGGTAAAAAAAATACAGGTAAAAACTATAAATGGAGTAATTTCTAAAGATTATCCATATATCAGATATACTCATTTTACAAAGGATTTGAAGGCAAGAATTGAGATGTTTTCTCAGGTACAGGGAGAAAGTATCAGGTTTAAAAGTTTTGATGTGGAAAATGGAGTTTCACTGTATGAACTGTCTGGAGGATTATCGCAGTACAAGGATATGTTTATTGCGGAACAGCCAAATAAAGTAAAACCATTAAAAGTTTCTTCCAGTAATGAAGATATTGAGCTGGAACTGGGAGAAAGTAACAAAAAGCTGGAAAATAAGGAAATTATCCGTATTCAGATAAGGCTTGCAATAAAAAATCATTTTGAAAAGCAGTTTGAAATTTTAGATGAAGGAAGAAAAATAAAAGGACTGACATTATTTTTCATAGATGAAGTTAAAAAAGTGCGTGACAATGATACAGAGGACAGAAGAGGGGAATATCTGAAAATATTTGATGAAGAATATGTGATGGCTATAGAAAAATACAGGGAAAAAATTGAGAAATATAAAAATTATTTTCCAAATTATGAAAATGTAAATTTAGTAAGGGAAGGTTATTTTGCACTGGATAAAAAGAAAAATGAAGTTGAAGTAGATGACTGGAATTCTGATAAAGGAGAAAGTGCAGTAAAAACAAAATCACAGGAAGATATAGACAGGGGAATAGAGCTTATTCTGGAAAAAAAGGATGAGCTGATTTCATTTAATGAACCTCTTGCCTTTATTTTTTCACATTCTGCCCTCAGGGAAGGATGGGATAATCCAAATGTATTTACATTGTGTACACTGAAAAATGGAAGTAGCGATATAGCCAAAAAGCAGGAAATAGGTAGGGGTCTCAGACTTCCTGTAGATGTGACAGGAAACAGATGTCTAGACAGAAATGTGAATGAACTTACTGTAATTGCAAATGACAGCTATGAAAATTTTTCAAGAATGTTACAGGAAGATTTCAATAGGAATCTAAACATAAATGAAGTTACATCAGACATTATTTTACTTACACTTGAGAAATCAGGAATTCCTAAATCCAAAGTTACTTCTGAACTGGCAGATAATTTAAAGCAGGAACTGGTAAATAATAAGATAATGGATAATAATAATATTCTTTTAAAAGATACTGAAAAAATAGCAGAAGCTATTAAGGAAATTAAATTTTCAGATGAAATATTGGAAGAACATTCTTCACAAATTATGGAAAATTTTGTAAAATATATGGTAGAAAAAGGAACAAAACGTATAGAAATAACAAACGGAGATAATGAGCCAATTATTAATAAACAGAGAAGTTTTATTTCTGAAAAGGAATTTAAGGAGATTTTTGAAGAATTAGGGAAAAATCTTAGCAAGAAAGCTATCTATAAATGTAAAATTGATAATGAAAAGTATATTTCGAGCAGTATAGATAAAATAAATAAACATATAAGCAACTTTGATTTAAAGAAAATAGTTGAGTTGACAGATTCTAAAGGAGAATACGATAATACAGGAAAATTCAAGCTTGAAAAAGATGCAAGTAAAGATATCGAATTGTCTGACATTGTCACTGAAAAGAAAAATGATTTTGAAATAGCTAATTACATTATGTATCATACAATGTTGCCTCGACTGGCAATATTGAAAATAATAAGAGGACTAGAGAAAAATAAGAGAGATGCTTTAAATATTCAGGATGTACTGGAGGATGTCACTGAGATACTGCTGGAAGAATTAAAAAATATGAAAGCTGAGGAAGTTTTTGAATATGAAGTGATAGACGGATACGAAACAGAAAGAGAAAAAATATTTGAAGTGGATAAAATAAACGAAGAAGATCTGAATAATAAAAGAAGACTGTTTAAAGCTAAAAAGGACAGTAGCAGCTTAAATGAATATTATAAGCTTGACAGTGATGGAGAAAAAGAATTTGCAGAAAAGCTTGAAAACAATGACAATGTGTTACTATTTACAAAACTAAAAAAAGGTGGCTTTGTAATAGATACACCTTATGGAAACTATTCACCTGACTGGGCTGTTGTCTATAGAAATTCTTTAGAAAATGAAGAAAATAATGTAGGAATTTATTTTATAGTTGAAACAAAGGCAGGCAAGGAAGAAAAAGACTTGTCAGATGTTGAAAAAAGAAAAATAAAATGTGGTAAACTACACTTTGAAGCTGTTTCTAAAAATGTAAAATTTGACTGGGTAAACAGTTACGATGATTTTAAAAGGAAGTTTGAAGTTAAAGAAGAATAAAGATAAAGTTTAATATAAAAGTTATCTTAAGAATATAGTGTAATAAAATATAAAAGATGTAAAAATGATATTTATGCAATTCTTCAAAATTTTACATAAAAAATTTTGTTAGATAAATATATTTTTTACATCTTTATTTTAATTTGTTATTTCTGAAAAAATATTATAAAATAGTTTTCTTAAAGTATTCTTACATATTAAAATACTTACAGAAAGGCTGTGAGAAAACAACGGCACTTACAGAAGCTTCGGGATACATCATATGTCCGACCGTAAGTTTTACTCCGAAACGTTCAGGTTTTAATAAATTAAACAGTTTATCCTGATCCGATAAATCAGGGCAAGCAGGGTATCCGAATGAATAACGGTTTCCCTGATACTTTGCTCTATGAATATCGTCTATACTTATATCTCCGTCTATTATTCCTACGTCTCTTCTCATCAAATAGTGAGCATATTCGGCAGTGGATTCTGCCAGCTCCAGTCCTATGGAATTTACAAGATGTCCTTTGTAAAATTCTCCATTTTCTTTCAGTTCATTGGAAACAATTCTGGATTTTTCTCCCGCACTGACTACAAACATTCCGATATAGTCGATTTCAGTGGGATGAATATAATCATTTAATGATAAATGTTGTCCCCATGTCTGTCTTGGAAAGTCAAAAGTTTCGATAACTTCATTTAAATCATCTGACAAAATCTCTATTTTTCCGTCTTTTTTTCTACACGGAAAATATTTGTAAATAGCCTTGATATCAAAGTATTCATCTCCATGATTGATAATATCAAGGATTTCATTATATATTTTAGTGGCTTTCGGATCTCCTTTTTCCAGCAGCTCTCTAACAACCCATTTCATTCCGAGATGTTTTCCTATTAACATTTGAATATTCATATATTTAAATACTTCTTTTGCAGGTATATTAGTGATAATCTGTTTATTTAATGTAGAGGGTTTATATATTTTTTCAAAAGTATATTCAGGCAATTTTACTTTTGTAATATCAAAACTTCCGTCGGCATTTTTAACATCTCCTACAGTTTGACGAACATTAAGATTTTCAAGGATTTTTTCATCCTTGATAAGGAGCATATCCCGTCTTGACTGTAAATATTGTTTAAATTCTTCAAATTTTTCAGGGACAATCATTTTATTTAAATCTCCCAAAGCAGTCATCGCGTCTTTGGAGTAAATAACTATATTATTTTGATAGGAGGGCTCTATTTTATTTACCGTAAATTTTTCTGTGAGAGCGGCACCTCCTACAAATATTGGGATTTCAATGCCTGCTTCTCTTAATACTGCTACAGTATTTACCATTTCAGCAGCAGATTTTACTAAAAGTCCTGAAAGACCTACAAAATCAGCTTTTTCATTTATAACAGCTTCTCTGATTTTTTCAGCGGGAGTATTGATACCTAAATCAATTACATCATATCCGTTATTTCCTATTATAATTCCTACAAGATTTTTTCCTATATCATGGACATCTCCCTTGACGGTAGCCATTATAACTTTACCTTTTGTGGAAGATTCGGATTTTTCCATAAACTGCTCCAAATGTGAGACAGAGGCTTTCATTACTTCGGCACTCTGAAGAACTTCAGCGACAATCAGGTCATTGTTATTGAATAATCTGCCCACTTCATCCATTCCCGTCATCAGAGGACCGTTTATAATGTCCAGAGGGGCATATTTTTTCAATAGTGTATCAAGTAGAGGTATGAGGTCTTTTTTGCTTCCTTCGACGACAAGATTGGCAACCTGTTCTTCAGGAGTCATATTGCTTATGTCAGCAGTTTTCTTTTCCACACCTTTTTTTTCACGGTAAAATGCTACAAATTGAGCGACAGTATCGTCATTTGTATTGAACAGGAGTGCTTCCGACAGCTCTTTTTCCTTATCGGATATTTCAGACATAGGAATAAGTTTTTCAGTGTTGACAATGGCGTAGTCAAGTCCGGCTCTGTAGGCTTTTTCCATATAATAGCTATTTAGCACTTCCCTACCTGCCACAGGCAGTCCGAAAGAGATATTACTCACTCCAAGTATAGTCTTGACGTTGGGCATTTCTTTTTTGATTTCTTTTATCGCTTCAATAGTTGCTGTAGCTGAACCTATGTATTTTTGGTCTCCCGTGGCTACCGGAAATACAAGGGTATCAAAAATAATATCTCTTTCATCGATACCGTATTTTTCTGTCAGCAGCTTGTAGCTTCTTCTTGCAACTTCGAGTTTTCTTTCGAGAGAAACAGCCATTCCGCTTTCATCTATCAGACCGACTACGACAGAAGCACCAAATTTTTTGATTAAATTTGACATATCGGCAAACTTTTTTTCTCCGTCTTCGAGATTTATCGAATTTATAATACCTTTTCCCTGTAAATAAGTAAGTCCTTCCTTTATTACGTTAATATCCGTAGAATCGAGCATTATAGGAACCTTGGCGAATTTTGCAACTTTTTCCAGAAATGCTTTCATATCACTTACTTCATCTCTGTCAGGATTTGCAAGGCATACGTCGATTATATCGGCATCTCCTTTTATCTGTAATCTGGCGACTTCAGTAGCTTCATCAAATTTTTCATTTACAATCAGGTTTTTAAATATACGTGAGCCTATTACATTAGTCCTTTCTCCCACATATATAGGTCTGTTTTTAGAGGGTTTCAGCGTGATAAGTCCGCTGACTGCATTTTTCGTTTTTTGATATTCTTCAATTTTTCTCGGCTGATAGTTTACACTTTTTTCTTTTATTTTTCTGATACATTCAGGAGTAGTACCGCAACAGCCTCCGACGATATTCAGATAGTTGTTCTGAAAAAAAGGCACCATTTTAGTAGCCAATGTATCAGGAGTTTCTTCATACACTCCCTCTTCGTTGGGAAGTCCTGCGTTAGGATACACTGAAATATATATATTTGAAATATCGTTTAATATTTTCAGAAATTGAGTCATAAATTCGGGACCCGTAGCACAATTTAGTCCGATAGAAAGAGGGTTCATATGATTAACCGCGTAATAAAAAGCGTCAGCAGTCTGTCCTGCAAGGGTAGTTCCTGTACTTTCTATAGTAAATGAAATCATCAGAGGCACATGATAATATTCTTCCATTGCTTTCTGTAATCCGAGATAAGCAGCTTTCAGATTTCTCGTATCCTGTATGGTTTCAAATAATATCAAATCTATATTTCCCGCAAGAAGTCCGCAGGTAGCAGTGTAGTATGAATGAGTAAGTTCGTCAAATGTTACTCCCCCCGTAACACTTATTGACTTGTTGGACGGGCCTAATGCTCCTGCTACATAGAGATTTCTTTTTTCGTCAGGATTTTCTTCTCTATATTCTGCAATTGACTTATTTACAATCTCGGCAGCAGCTTTATTTATTTCGAATACTTTGTTTTCAAGGTCATAATCTCTTAAAACTATATCTAATGCTCCGAAAGTATTTGTTTCAATAATATCACTTCCTGCTTCGAGATAAGCTTTATGTATATTTTTAATTACTTCAGGTTTAGTAAGCACAAGATAGTCGTTACACCCCTCATATTTTTCTCCGCCGAAGTCGTCAGCAGATAATTTTTGTTGCTGTATCATTGTTCCCATAGCTCCATCAAGCAGAACTATTTTATTATCAAGATCTTTTTTAAGCTGAGTAAATGATTTTTTATATTTAATTTTTTCCGTCATTTATTTTTTCCTCCTAAACTCTTTAAATATAAATTTTAAAATTAATATTTTTCTATTTTATCATAAATTTTATCATATGTATATGCAAAAGATTAGATTTTATTATAGATAATATCTGTTTTATTATATATTATATATATAATAAAAATTAGATTGAAAAATATTGTAAATATTGAATAAAAATATAGAAATTAAATTTGTTTAATTTTTTTCAAAGGATAAATATATTGAAATTTTTTTAC
>ERZ773008.1578-NODE-1578-length-15882-cov-3.853226_pt1 | contig 15882 bp, 16 predicted proteins | sample MGYA00580664_ERZ773008 | MGnify/ENA primary metagenome ERZ773008 (study PRJEB29015, sample SAMEA2738016) | human oral metagenome | biome: human oral; feature: human-associated habitat; material: dental | place: China | collected 2048 ... | reverse complement strand
TGGAATTTTAAAATTTATTTGAAATTCTGCATTTAAAATTCCGCTTGAAATTTTACATTTAAAAATCTACTTGAAATTTTGTTTTAAAATCCCGTCGCGATATGCTTTAACTTTGCTATCAAATTTGCCGTCAAATCTAGGTGAAGATACGTGGGATACGTCGTCGCACGTGTTTTTAAGGGCGAGATTGACGGCGGGCTCGGTTTAATTTTACATTCTGCGGCGCTAAAATTTAGAATTTATGTCTTACTACCGTAAATATTTGCTTTTGTCCATGCGGTTTAGCGTTGGTATGCGCCGCCACGATATTTTTTCTTTCATACGTAGTGATCGAGTTAAATTTAGTATTGCGCGCTCTATGATTTATTTTGACGACCGGCTGCCGACGTGCGCGAGTAAGCGGTATAAAATTTACCGCGCGCGCCGCCAATGCTCGTTCGGCGTAAATTTTATCGCGTTCGCCATTGCGAGCGTGAGTAGTATCGAGCCGCAAATTTTAAACTATCTCGCCGCACGTGCTTGGGAAATAGTGTTCTGCTTCGCGGGCAAAGCACGCTAGGTCTTTAAACCGTCAAATTTCAAGCCCTGAAAATTCCTCGTAAAATTTATTTAGATAATCGGCGTAGTAGAAGTTTTGATTTCTAGCGTCAAATTTACCCGCCAGCTCCAAATCCGTCTTGTAGTCGCTCTCATCGCCGAACGCGCTAACTGCGATGAAAAATCGTAGGTCGTTTAGATCGTCGTTGCCATCAAGGATCGCACGCGAGTGCTTGCGCGCTAAGCTTAGCGCCATCTCGCGCTCATCCAGCCTAACGGCGATCTCGATTAGCGGCGCGATCTGATTTATCACGCGAGGATTTGACTCGATCGTCGCCGCGGCCTTGGGTAGCAGGGTTTTCGCCTCCTCTATCTTGCCCGTCTTTATCATGTTAAAAAGTATCGGCGCGTAGGTCGTGTGAGGCACTTCGCCGCAGGTTAGCTCGCCTGAGAGTATCGGTGCGGCAAGCTCCAGCGCGGCTTCATGCTCGCCGGCAAAGCACAGATACGCGATCTCATCGCTTGCTTCGCACGCCTCGCAGTCGGCCATATCGTCTTTGGCGAGCTTTTTCCACAGCTCGTAGTTCGCCTTCGCCTCTCTAGCATCGCCCATGTCGATGTTTTGATTCATCAAGGCCTTGTAATAAGCCGCCAGCGAGAACTCCAAGCGCTCGTAGTAAAACAGCATCGCCTCGTTTGCCTCGTCTATGAGTTCCTTTTCGATCACGGAGCTTTTGGCGATGCCCGAGACTATCCATTTAAATTTCCACAGGTAGTCCGCGAAGTCATCGAAATTTGGGTATTCGCTCTCGTTTTCTTTTGAATTTTGCACGATATAGTCCGTGAGCCACATTAGCGCCCTCGTTCTTAAAACCGCGCCGAATTTTTCAAATTCCTCGTTTAAAACAAAGTCGCAAATTTGCGTGGCAAAGTCAAAATTTTCCGCCTCGATGGCGCCCTTTATCGCATCAAACAGACACTCCTCCTTATCTATCACGCTTTTAAGCCCATTTAGCTTTTCATAAAGCCCCTCTAGCGAGCCCTGCTTCATCTACGCTCCTCGTTAAATTTTGCGATAATTATATCCGTTTAGTCTGAAGCTAAGCAGCTTGTCACAATTTTAAAGCCCAAAAGGCAAAATTTAAAATTTATAACGTTATCTTAAAGCGGTTTTGCTCGCGCCGTTTTAGCACCCTATTTGTCGCCGCGATAGGCAAATTTCAGCTTTGTTATATAAATTTAATATTAAAATGCCGTATTCATAAATTTTTTAAGAAAAGGGGAATTTATGGACATAAACATACAGCGCCTTAAAAGCGAGTTCGAGCAGATAAGCCGCTTTGGGGCTTTGGCGGGCGGCGGGCTTACGCGGCTTGCATTTTCGCGCGAGGACAAAGAGGCGCGCGACTTCCTCATATCGCTACTTCAAAAAGAAAATTTCAAGATCAAAATCGACGATACGGGCAATATTTTCGCTAAATTTATTGACGTTAAAAATCCCGATCTGCCGCCTGTCAGCGCGGGCTCGCATATCGATAGCGTGCCGCAGGGCGGCTTTTACGACGGCACGCTAGGCGTCATGGCCGCTTTGGAGGCGATCCGCGCAGTGCGAGATAGCGGCGAAAAGCTTGCACGACCGCTGGAGCTCATCGTCTTTGTTTGTGAGGAATCAAGCCGCTTTAAAATGGCTACCGTAGGCAGCAAGATAATTAGCGGCAAGCTATCGCGGCAGCGGCTGGGCGAGCTAAAGGATAAAGACGGAATTTCTCTGTTTGGCGCCATGGAGGATTTCGGGCTAAATCCCGCAAATTTAAAAAGCTGCATCCTACCAAAATCTAGCTTTCATAGCTATATCGAGCTTCATATTGAGCAGGGGCCGGTATTGCAGCGACGCGATATCCCCGTAGGCGTCGTCACGGGTATCGCCGCACCCGTGCGATACGAGCTGCGGATCGAGGGTAGAGCCGATCACAGCGGCGCTACGCCGATGGATATGCGCTGCGACGCCCTGGCTTGCGCTAGCGAGATCGTTTTAAGCGCGGAAAGGATCGCAAAGGAGGGCAAAACCACGGTCGCGACGACGGGCTATGCAAATGCGCTACCCGGCGTGCTAAACGTAATCCCGGGCTCCTGCACGCTAGGTCTTGATATACGCGATATAGACGAGGAAGCGCTTAGGGCGGCGGATGATAAAATTTGCGCGGCGATAGATGAAATTTGCGCTCGCAGAGGGTGCAGATTTGAACTAAAAAATCTCATCAAGGATCGCCCCGTAAAGCTAAATGGGGAGATGATAGATCTGCTTGAGAGCTGTGCCGGCGAGCTTAAAATTCCAAGCCTGAGGCTTCCTAGCGGCGCGGGACACGACGCGATGAATATGACGGAGCTTGCGGATCGCGTGGGGATGCTTTTCGTGCCGTGCAAGGATGGCATCAGCCACAACGTAAATGAAAGTATAAACTGGCACGACGCGTTTGCCGCTACGAAGGTTTTAGCCGCGGCGATGTTAAGCTTAGCCAAGGAATAAAGGAGAGAAGATGGATACTATCGCACAAAAAGTAGAGGCGCTCAAGGGCGAGATGATCGGGGATCGTAGGTTTTTTCACTCGCATCCCGAGACGGGCTGGTTTACCTTTTTTACGACCGCGGTTATCGCAGATCGAATGCAGCGCCTAGGCTATGAGATAAAGCTCGGTCGCGAGGTGGTAAAGGCTGAGGCGAGGCAGGGCGTAGGCAGCAAGGATGCCTGCGAGAAGGCGAAGCAGCGCGCCAAAGAGCTTCTAAACGCAGATCAGATAAAATTTCTTGATGCGATGGAGGATGGGCTAACGGGTCTAGTGGCGCAGATCGACACGGGGCGCGCGGGCAAGACGGTCGCTTTTAGATTTGACATAGACGGCGTGGACGTCACCGAGAGCATGGATGCGGATCACCGCCCTTTTAAGGAGGGCTTTCGCTCCGATATTAGCGGCATCACGCACGCGTGCGGGCACGACGGGCATATCACGATGGGGCTTGCTCTGGCAAAGCTCATCGCGCAGAGCCTAGACGATTTTAGCGGTAAATTTAGATTTATCTTCCAAACCGCCGAGGAGGGTACCAGGGGCGCTGTAGGTATGGAAGCTGCGGGCGTCACCAAGGGCGTGGATTACTTGCTGGGCGGTCATATCGGCTTTCAGGCAAACACTATGAGAGGCATCATCTGCGGCACCAAAAAGCTACTCGCGACCACTAAATTTGACGTAAATTTAAAGGGTAAGTCCGCTCACGCAGCGGGCGCACCGCAAAACGGAGCCAATGCTCTGCTCGCCGCAGCCGAGATGGCGCTTGATATGCACGGCATCACTAGGCACGCAGACGGCGTCACGCGTATCAACGTCGGCGTGCTGCGCGCGGGCGAAGGGCGCAACGTCATAGCGCCCAACGGCTATCTCGCGTGCGAGACGCGCGGCGAGAGCACGGAGCTAAATGAGTTTATGAAGGCCAAATGCATGGACATAGTGGAGGGCGTTTCTAAAATTTACGGCGTCAGCTACGACGTGCAGGTTACGGGCGGCACCGCGGGCGGCGATAGCGACGAGGATAGCACGCAGCTTTACGAGGATGCGGCGAAGGCGTCGCCGTTTATCGACGATGATAAAATCGTAAGGGAGCTAAATTTCGGCGCATGCGAGGACTTCGCGCATTTTATGCGCTCGGTGCAAGATGCGGGCGGCAAGAGCGGATATCTGATGATCGGCACGACGCTTGCGGCGGGGCATCACAACGGCAAATTTGACTTCGACGAGGACTCGTTGCTTGCGGGAGTGGACGTGTATCTGCGCTGCGCGTATAAGCTAAATGGTAAAATTTAAGGAAAGCGGTATGAAAAGAGCACTACTTCTAAGCGCTTCCAGTTACAAAGACAGCGGCTATCTGAACCACTGCAAGGGGTGGATCAAGGAATTTTTAGGAGGTCTTTGGGAGGATGAAATTTTATTCATTCCGTTTGCGGGCGTTAGGCGCACGAACGATCAATACGAGCAGAAGGTCGCGGACTGTTTGGAGAGTAACAATATCAGATCGATCCATCGATTCGCCGATATGAAAGCTGCCGTTAAAAATGCCAAATCGATCTGCATCGGCGGCGGCAATACCTTCGTGCTGCTAAATGAGCTTTATAAATTTGATCTCTTAGGCGTGATCAAAGACGCCGTGGATAGCGGTACGCCGTATTTCGGCTGGTCTGCCGGCGCAAACGTCGCGGGCAAGACGATGATGACTACCAACGACATGCCGATCGTCTTTCCGCCCTCGCCGGTAGCTCTGGGGATCTTTCCGTATCAGATCAATCCGCACTTCATAAGCGGTAAAATTTCAAACCACAACGGCGAGAGCAGGGAGGAGCGGCTGGAGGAGTTTTTGATCGTCAATCAAAACGACAGCGTCTATGCTATGCCCGAGGGCAGCGCGTTTTTGATAAACGGAAACGAGTGCGAGGTGATGGGGCATGCGGACGTGCTGAAATTCGAGTATAAAAAAGAGATCTCGCGCATCGCCGTGGGAAGTAAATTTAAAATTTAAAAGGAGTTATCGTGCAGACGTTTAGGCTATTTTTGGCGCTTGCGGGTATCGTCGCAGTCGTCGCTTTACTGATCATGAAAAAGGATACTAAAACCGTGCTTATCGGCGTGGGTCTGGTGCTGTGCGTGCTTTGTCTAAAGCCGCTGGACGGGCTAAATGCCTTTACCTCGTATATGACTAAAGCAGGTCTTATTAAGGCGATCTGCGCCAGTATGGGTTTTGCCTTCGTGATGAAATTTACCGAATGCGACCGCGCGCTCGTAAATTTACTCACTAGACCCCTCGGCAATATCGGATTTTTATTGATCCCTATCGTCGTGGCGCTTACATATTTTATCAATATCGCTATCCCCTCCGCTGCGGGCTGCTCGGCTGCGGTCGGCGCTACGCTGATCCCCGTGATGATGGCTGCGGGCGTTAAGCCGGAAATGGCGGGAGCTGCGGTGTTTGCGGGCACTTTCGGCGGCGTTTTGAGCCCCGGCTCGGCGCACAACGTATTCGTAGCCGATATGGTAAAGGCGCACAACCCCTCCTACACGGTTCAAGACGTCATCGGGGTGCAGTTTTCTAGCGCGATTACCGCTTTGATCGTGGTTTTGATCGTAATGAGTATAACGGCGATAGTTTGCAAAGACTACACCAAGGGGGTAAATTATCTCGCACAAAAAGAGGGCGGCGCAAATTCCGTTGCGTCAAATTCCGCCGACGGTTCAAATTTAGACGCGCAGCCTCAAAAGATAAACGTCTTATACGCGCTTATGCCGCTAGTGCCTTTGGTGATCTTAATCATCGGCGGTACGTCCAAGCTCAACACGATCTCCTTTCTTAAATGGACCAAGATGGGCGTCGCCGAAGCGATGCTACTGGGCGCTATCCTCACCATCGCCGTTACTCTAACCGATCCTCAAAAGATCACGAAGGAATTTTTCAAGGGCATGGGTAGTGCGTATGCCGATATCATAGGTATCATCATCGCAGCGGGCGTCTTCGTCGCGGGTCTTAGCGCGTGCGGGGCGATCGATTTCGTAATCGAGTGGCTGAAGGGCGAGCAGGGCTACGTAAAATTCGGCGGAACCTTCGTTCCGTTTTTTATGGGCGTCGTAACGGGCTCGGGAGATGCGGCGGCGATGGCGTTTAACACCGCCGTGACCGTGCACGCCGATGCGTTAGGTTTTGAGCAAGATAGGCTCGGTATGGCGGTTGCGATAAGCGGCGCGCTAGGCAGGAGCGCATCGCCGATCGCAGGCGCTTGCATCGTTTGCGCGGGACTTGCGATGGTAAATCCTATTCAGATCGCCAAAAGAACGGCTCTAGGGATGTTTATATCCGTCTGCGTCATCGCATTTGTCATTTTATAAAAGGCTCATTTGTGGATATTGTGCAGAGGTTTTTAAACTACACCAAAATTAACACCACCACAAATAGAGCTGCGGGCGCTGCTGGCATAATGCCCTCAAATCCCAAGGAGCTTGAGCTCGCAGGTCTCATAAAAGTCGAGCTCGAAGCTCTGGGCATAAAAAATATCAGCCTTAGCGAGAGGTCGATTTTGATCGCTAAAATTCCATCAAATTTAGACGCGCCCGCTGCGAGCATAGCGTTTTTCGCCCACCTTGATACCAGCGCCGAGCAAACGAATGATACCAAAGCTCAGATCGTAAGATACGAAGGCGGCGATATCTGCCTAAATAAAGAGCTTGGGATCTATCTTAAAGCGAGCGAAAATGAGGAGCTGCAAGATTATAAAGGGGGCGAGATCATCGTAACGGACGGCACCAGCTTGCTAGGCGCCGACGATAAGGCGGCGATCGCCGCGATCGTGAATGCGCTGGAATTTTTCGTCCAAAATCCGCAGATCAAACATGGCGAGATAATCGCTTGCTTCGTGCCGGACGAGGAGCAGGGCTTGCGGGGCGCAAAGGCACTGGATGTAATCGAGATAGGCGCAGACTTCGGCTACTGCCTTGATTGCTGCGGCATCGGCGAGTTTATCTACGAGAATTGGAACGCGGGCGATTGCGTCGTTACCTTCAAAGGCCAGTCCGCTCATCCGATGAACGCCAAGGGCAAGCTCGTAAATTCCTTGCTTTTGGCGCATAAGTTTATCTCGCTGCTGCCCGCGGGCGAGGCGCCCGAATACACAGAGGGCAAGGAGGGCTATTTTTGGATCAAGGAGCTTAGCGGCAACAGCGCAAAGACCGTCATAAAGATCGATGTGAGGGAATTTGACGAGAAAAGATACGAGCAGCGCATGGAATTTTTGCAAAAAACTGCGGACGGGCTTCGCGCGATCTGGGGCGATCGGATCGAAATTTCGCTAAACGACCGCTATAAAAACGTCTATAACTTTTTGAAAAACGACGACGCGCCGGCGATACGCTTTGCGAAACAGGCTTTTAAAAGCCTAAATATCGAGCCCAAGATCAAGCCTATGCGAGGCGGCTACGACGGCGCCGTCATCTCCGCAAAGGGGCTGCCGTGCCCGAACCTCTTTACCGGCGGGCATAATTTCCACTCGATCTACGAGTATCTGCCCGTAGGCTCTTTAAAAGCGGCGAGCGAAGTGGTTAAGCGGATCATAACGTTAGCGGCAGAGGGGGCGTGAGCTTAGCTCGGGCGCTTTCTACTCCGCACGCGGATTTGATTTTAATTTAGCTCGCTTATTCTGCCGCGAAATTTTATCCTGCATGGCATAATTTTTGGTCCCGTGGCGACGGATGACGCGGGCTACGACTACGACGCGGCTTTTAAGCGCTATCACTCGAGCGAGGAGATGGCGGAATTTTTGCTCGCGCTTTACGATAGCGACGTGTGCGTGGGTGCGGTGGATCGAGGTAGTTTCGAGTTTGGCTTGGGAACCCCGCGATTTGACTACGCGGGAGAACGCTAATTTTTATGCTTTTAGCGTGTAGCGACAAAAGGTGGCTTCTAGACTGCGTATAGTCTTATAAAATTTAAGCTGATTTGATGTACATTTCGCGCCGAACGTGGCTTTGAAATTTAACGCGTGAGCTATGGATTTAACTTGCGATGCGGGCTCAAGCGCGCAATTCTCGGGCTCGACTTGCAAACTAGACGAAATTTTTGGCACGGTAAAAGTTAAATTTGACTGCAAAGCGCGTTAAAATTTAAAGAAATTCAGGGAGTGAAAATGGGAAAATCCGCCTTAGTGCTGGGCGCTACGGGCGTCGTAGGCAGGGAGCTGGTGCGCGAGCTTTGCGAGAGCCCGGGTTACGATGAGGTAGAGGCGTGGGTGCGCCGCGAGATAGGCTTTTGCCACCCTAAGCTTCGCGCGCGGATCATTGATTTTGAGGGTATCTCGGATATCGTGCCGCATAAATTTGACGAAATTTTTGCGCGCTGGGCACGACGATGAAGCAGGCGGGTTCGTGCGAGGCGTTTTTGCGCGTGGATGTGGACTACGTCTATGCGGTGGCGAAGTGGGGCAAAGCAGCGGGCGTACGGCGCTTCGTGCTCGTATCAGCTCCGGGTGCGAGCGAAGGTTCGCCAAGCTTTTATCTGCGCGCCAAAGGACGTATTGAGCGGCGCGTGAGCGAGCTTGGCTTTGACAGCCTTCAGATCGTCCGTCCGCCGTTAATCTTGGGCGAGAGGTCGGATGCTCGCCCGATAGAACGGCTTGCGGCGGCGGTTTTTAAACTGCTGCCTGCCTGTGCGTTCGGTAAATTTAGACCGCTTAGCGGCGCAAGTATCGCCCGCGCGATGATAAATGCGGCTAGTAGCGACGCGCGCGGCGTGCAAATCTACGAGCCGCGGGAATTTTTATAAATCGCGAGTAAAATTTCAGCGCAAGAGCAGGATTAAATTTAAAACTAAAGTTTTAGGCAGTGTGGATAAAATTTTATAAATTGATCTACTTAAATTAAATTTTATAGTTAATAGAATTTTATAGTAAAATTTCTTGCTTGAAATTTTAAGCGTGGAATCTTGCGTACTGTGTTGTTGCAAAATTTTTGTTATAAAACCCTATGCTAAAATTTTAGGACTAAATTTGCGGTGTATTTAGTTTAGCCGCGAATAAAGCCTCCTAGGGCTTCAAGCTCGCATGCGGTTATGGCAACTTCAAGCCCCGAAACGATCGTAAGTTTTGCAAGTTTTATAAATCCGCGATATTAAATCCTAAAAATTATGAGCTACTTAGGAGGCGAAAACGTCTATTTTTTCGCTTCTTTCGGCGTAATCGGCGGGTCGAGCTGCATGATCTTATCGCCTAGGCGCTGAAAATTTGCAAGGCTTTTTAAGTGGAAATACGCTAGCTCCAGATATCCGCGGCGCGCAAAATCCGCAAGCTTTTTATCGCTTAACTTCAAAAGCTTTTCGCGATTTACGACCGAAAAGCCGTTTAGCAGGGACGATTCCTTGCCGCTAGAGTTGATGCCGAGCTCCTTGGCTTCTAAAATCCCCGCCTTTTGAAATTCCGCTGCGGCAACGCGCGTGCGCATATCCAAATCGGCGTAATTTTTCATCACCTCTTTTAAATTTTGTAAAAACGGCGTGGGCTTGCCGTCTTTAAAAAGTGCCTCGCCGTTGCCTTTGATCTGCTGTGCGTCTTTGTCGAAGCAGATCGCCGTCTGCTCGCCGATCTGGGCTAGGAAAAACGGATAATTCTGCACCGAGGAAGGCACCGTTCCTTTATAATCCTTATCGATTAGAATGTTTTTGGTGCGCCCTAGCAGCGCCACCATTTTGGGTTCTTTTTCAATGGTGAATACGATAACGAGGTTGTCCGCGCAAAACGGGATCTCCGGCGCGATCACCGGTACGAAAGGCGCGGTAGGGAATGCATCCGCGTGATACTGTAAATCCGCGTGTTTAACGCTATCTAATACGACTGGAGTCATGTTGATCCTTTAAAAAATTTTAGCAATTATATAAAAAAGAATATTAAAATTCTAAAGGGTTTTAAAATTTCAGCTGTTTTTACTTGCGTAAATTTAGACGTTTGGAATTTTAAATTTGATAGAATCACCGTTAAATTTAAGGAGCGAAAGTGGGCTTGGATGAGCTTTTGGCGCTTGCAATAGATGCCGCAAAAAAGGCAAACGTCGCGATAATGCAAAACTACGATAAATTTGACATCTTTGTCAAAGCGGACAGATCGCCGCTTACGAATGCCGATCTTGCGGCAAACGATGTGATAATGAGCACCCTGGAGCCTAGCGGCATCGCGATCTGCTCGGAAGAGTGCGTGCTGGATAGCAAGCGGCGCATGAGCGAGGAGAGATTTTGGCTCATAGATCCGCTGGACGGCACGAAGGAGTTTATCGCGCGCAACGGCGAGTTTTGCGTCTGCATAGCGCTGATCGAGCATGGGCGCCCAATTTTAGCGATAATCGGCATCCCTATAAGCGGCGATATATATAGCTCAAACGGCGGCGGAGTTTATAAAAACGGCGTACTTCTCGCTCGCCCCACTAGTGCGCCGCAAATCTTCATGCAAGGGCACTATAGCAGATCCGCAAAATACGTGCAATTTGCGCAGAAATTTGGAATGCAACTAATGTGCAAAGGCTCTGCGATAAAATTTTGCATCTTAGCCGAGGGAGGCGCCAGCGCGTATGCGAGATTTAGCGACTGCTCGCTTTGGGACATCGCCGCTGGGGATTTTTTGCTGCATCAAAGCGGCGGAGCGGTAGTAGATCTAAAGACGATGAGATCACCTCTTTATAACGGAAAAAGCCTGATAAATAACCATTATTTGGCGGTCGGCGCGAGTGCAATGAAAAATTTATCCAAAATGTTAGAATTTGCAAAGAATTTTTAAGTTAAATTTATAGTAAACGCTCTATAATATAAGTCCAAAAATTTTTTATCAAAGGATAAAAACATGAAGGGCTTTACTATGATCGAATTAATTTTCGTGATCGTGATTTTAGGTGTTTTGGCGGCAGTTGCCATCCCAAAACTAGCAGCTACACGCGATGATGCAGAAGTCGTTAGAGCAGCGCAGAATATATCTACGTCGCTAACGGATGTTATGGGTTATTATATGGCAAAAGGTGAGTATAATAGCAACTTTTCAAATATGACAAACGTAACCAATCCTATTAAAATTAGGCAAAATGTCTGTGCTACTTACGAGTACAACAGCAATACTCAAATGACATTAAAAAAGAGCTATGGTGGGTTGTGCGAAGCAGTATGGAAAGTATCGAGCCTAAAAACTATAAATAGTATTTATAGCTCAGATGCGTTACTAATCGTCCAATAATTCTTATCGGGTGCGAGCTAACATCGCACCTTTTTATTTATAAATCCAAGCAAAATTCCAATCATCCAAACAATCGCGAAAAATATAAAGATAAAACTCCAAAATTGCGCCAGATCCACGCTTTTACTTGCCGGGAATAGATACCAGCCTCCGCTATAAAGCGCGGTTAGCTTAGCTTGCAGTCCCTCTAGCGTCGCATCAGCCGGCACCGCCGGTATGTCGAATGCACAGCTGTTAAACGGCTTAAAAATCGGCACTGCGCTTATGTCAAAATTTAAAAATCTCACCGCTCCACCGCAGCCGCTCATCCCGCTCATATCTCCGCTCCCTCGCAGTACCGTGTGAATTTTAGCTAAATTTAGCGACGAGACAAATCCCAGCGCCGCGCCATAAAACCAGACCGCATATCCGCAGATAGCAATGTAAACGCTCTTGCCGCAAACCGCTAAAATCGCCGCTCCTAGCGCTATGGCGCAAAGTGCGAATCTCACGTGAATGCTAAAGCTTTCCGGATAGATAAAAAGGAATTTTTGCAAGAAAAAATATGAAAACGCTAGCCAAAAAAGCGCCCAGATAGCGCAAAAAGCGAGAAATCTTTTAGAGTATCTGTTTTGAAATTTTAAAATCATAAAAATCCTTTCCGCGCATAATTTTATAATAAATTGCAGATATTTTTGCTAAAATCCCAGCTTTTATAGCAAAAATTTCAAGCAAAGGGTAAAATTTTGAAGAGTTTTTTACGCAGATTAGAAAGAGCTTTTGATGCGTTCGCAAATATTTTAGGCGTATTGAGTATCGTATTTTTGGCGCTTTTAGTTATAGTCGTTTTTTACAATGTTGTGGCGCGTTATCTTTTTCCAGCCGCAAATTCCGTCGCTATGCAAGAACTTACGTGGTGGCTATATTCGGCGATGTTTTTATTCGGTGTGACCTACGCGCTCAAAGAAAATGCCCACGTTCGCGTGGATATTTTTTACGAAAAATTTAGTCCCACTGCAAAAGCGCTCATAAATATCTTAGGTACGATATTTTTCATTTTGCCATTCGTGGCGCTCGTGGCATTCTTTTCGATCGATTATGTAAGCGAGGCTTATACGAGCCATGAGGCCAGCGCTAATCCCGGTGGTATGCAGCATCTTTGGATCATCAAGTCCGCGATCACACTTAGCTACGCGTTTTTATTTATCTACGCATTTGGATTTTTGATTAAAAATATTAACGCCCTGCTTGATGTTAGGGAAAACAAAGGCTCGGAATTTCTTAGTGGAAATTCTTCGGGCGCACAGAGTGTGTGAGGGCAAAATGAGCTTAAATTTAAAATTCTATAAATTTCACACTTTTTGCGCTTGGGCGGAATTTTGCCATGGCAAGATAAAAGGTGGCGAGCTATGATAGGCATAGTGATGTTTGCGGCAGCACTTTTTATGCTGTTACTGGGATTTCCCGTTGCGTTTACGTTCGGCGCCGTAGCGGTGATTTTCGGCTTTATCTACGGACTTAGTGAGGCGTGGGATTACGCGCAGGGCTTTGAAATTTTAACCGAAGCTTTCGAGGATATGAGCAGGCAGTTTTTCTCACTGATGCCTAATAGAATTTACTCGATTATGGAAAATCAGCTATTAATTTCGGTGCCGCTTTTTATTTTGATGGGTATGATTTTGCAAAAGACTCGCCTTGCGGAGCGTTTATTAGAGTCGATGGCATTTTTATTCGGCGGCGTACGAGGCGGCGTGGCGATCAGCACCGTTTTGGTAGGCGCGTTACTTGCGGCTACGACGGGCATCGTGGGCGCGACTGTCATCGCTATGGGCGTCATCAGTCTGCCCGTGATGATGAAATACGGCTACGATAAGCCGCTGGCTACCGGCACTATCGCTGCTGCGGGCACGCTTGGGCAGATTATTCCGCCTTCGATCGTGCTGATTATTTTAGGCGATATACTTTCTGTTTCGGTGGGTGATCTTTTCTCTGCAGCAGTTATTCCTGGACTCGTGTTAGTGGGTTTTTACGTGATTTATATTGCGATTATTTCATATATTTGCAAAGATTATGCGCCGCCTGTTCCGCCGCTAGAGGGGCTTAGCAAATCAAAGCAAATTTTTATCGCGCTTAAAAACGTCGTGCCGGTGCTCGTGCTGATTTTGCTCGTCTTAGGATCTATTTTTGCGGGCATCGCTACGCCTACGGAGAGCTCGTCGGTAGGCTGCTTGGGTGCGATAGCGCTAGCTGTTTTATATCGCACGTTTTCGTTTAGGCTGATCTATGACGCGCTAAAAAATACCGCTAAAATTTCGGGCATGGTTTTTATGATTTTGATGGGCGCCACGGCATTTTCGATGATTTTTTCTTACACGGGTGGAGATGAGGTCGTAAAAAATTTTATGGAGAATCTGCCCGGTCAAGCATGGGGATTTATCGCGCTTACGATGGTAGTTATCATAGTGCTTGGATTTTTTCTCGATTATGTCGAAATTTCATATATCATTTTACCGATACTTTTGCCGATAGTAGAGTCTTTGCATATCAATCCCGTGTGGTTTGCGATCTTAATCGCTGTAAATTTACAAACGTCGTTTATGACGCCGCCATTTGGATTTTCGATATTTTTCTTAAAGGGCGTGACGCCGCCGCAAATCCATACCACGGATATTTACAAGGGCGTGCTACCTTTTATTTTATTGCAAATTCTAGTGCTATTAACGCTCGCAATCTTTCCGGGGGTTTTTGGTTTAAAAGCTTTTTTAGGCTAGAAATATTAAAATTCACGCTAAATTTAACCTAGGAGCTAAAAATGGCTAAAAAGCTTATCGACGTTATGGATACGACCTTTCGCGACGGATTTCAGTCGGTTTTCGGCGCGCGCGTGGCGATGGAGGATTTCCTGCCTGCCGTTAGCGCGGCCAAAGACGCGGGCATCACGCACTTTGAGTTCGGCGGCGGCGCGCGGTTTCAGAGCCTGTATTTTTACCTAAACGAAGACGCCTTTGAGATGATGGATAAATTTAGAAGCATCGTGGGGCCTGAGGCGAACCTGCAAACTCTTAGTCGCGGCGTAAATACCGTCACGCTCGATACAGGCAGCCGCGAGATCATCGATCTGCACGCCAAGCTTTTTGCCAAGCACGGCACGACGACGATTAGAAATTTCGACGCGCTAAACGACGTGGAAAATTTAAAATTTAGCGGCGAGTGCATACATCGCCATGGCCTTAAACACGAAGTTGTGGTTACGATGATGGATCTGCCGCCGGGATGCAGCGGCGCGCACGATGCGGCATTTTATGAGAGAATTCTGCGTCAAATTTTAGACGCGCAGATCCCGTTTGACAGCGTCTGCTTCAAAGACGCAAGCGGCACTAGCAGCCCGCAGAAGGTCTATGAGACGATCAAGCGCGCGCGTAAAATTTTAGGCGACGGCGTGCATATCCGCCTGCACACACACGAGACGGCGGGAGTTAGCGTTGCATGCTATCAGGCTGCGCTCGTTGCGGGCGTAGACGGCATCGATCTTGCCGCGCATCCCGTAAGCGGCGGCACCAGCCAGCCGGACATCCTCACGCTGCTGCACGCGACGAAGGGGCAAAATTTCGACCTGGGACTGGATGCAGAGAAAATTTTAAAATACGAAGAGGTTTTGGGTGAGTGCTTGAAGGATTACTTCATGCCGCCAGAAGCTACGCAGGTAAGCCCACTCATTCCGTTTAGCCCGATGCCTGGAGGCGCGCTTACCGCAAACACTCAGATGATGCGCGATAATAAAATTTTAGACAAATTCCCAGCCGTCATCAAGGCCATGCGCGAGGTCGTCGAAAAGGGTGGTTTCGGCACAAGCGTGACGCCGGTTAGTCAGTTTTATTTCCAGCAGGCGTTTAACAACGTAATGTTCGGTCCGTGGAAAAAGATCGCCGAGGGCTACGGCAAGATGGTGCTAGGTTATTTCGGCAAAACGCCCGTTAAGCCGGATGAAGGCGTGATTAAGATGGCGGCGGAGCAGCTGGGACTACAGCCTACGACCAAACATGCCGTAGATATCGCCGATGCCGACGAGAGCAAGAGCGTCGCGTATGCGCAGAAGATTCTACGCGAGCAGGGCATCGAGCCTAGCGAGGAGAACATATTTATCGCGCTTGCGTGCAAAGAAAAGGGTATCGCGTTTTTAAAAGGCGAGGGCAAGGTGATGAGCCGCAAAAAAGAGGACGTAGCACCCGCCGCAAGCCATCAAAACGGTATTTCTAAAAACGGCAAATTTGATGTTAAGATTAACGGCAAAATTTACAGCGTAGAATTCGCCGGGCAAAACGTGCTCGTAAACGGCGATCGATACGACGTCAGCTTCGATACCTCAGCGCCCGCAAAGCCGCAAGTGCAAGCCGCTCCTGAAAGCAAGGCAAGCGGCGCGGACGGCAACGAAGTAAAAGCGACGCTTCCTAGCAACGTATTTAAAATTTTAATAAAGGAAGGCGACGCTGTTAAGGCGGGGCAGAATGTCATCGTTCTTGAAGCGATGAAGATGGAGATAAATATCGAAAGCCCGCGTGATGGCGTGATCGATAAAA
>ERZ773008.1577-NODE-1577-length-15883-cov-5.172669_pt1 | contig 15883 bp, 13 predicted proteins | sample MGYA00580664_ERZ773008 | MGnify/ENA primary metagenome ERZ773008 (study PRJEB29015, sample SAMEA2738016) | human oral metagenome | biome: human oral; feature: human-associated habitat; material: dental | place: China | collected 2048 ... | reverse complement strand
TTCCAATTCCTCAAGTTCTTCCTTTGTAGGCTCTTTTTTCGGTATTTCAAACTTACCAATAAAATTTAGATATATTTCAACTTCCTGTGTCCTCTCACAATTTTCCCATTTACCCTCGTGAACCACTATCTTATCTATAAATTCATTTATCATTTGAGTCGTGAGTTCACTAAAGTCAGTATATTTCTTTACAAGTGCGATAAACTTATCTGCTCTGATGCTATCTTCTTCAAAATCTCTTAATGTGCCTTTTGTTTGCTCTATTGATTTTTCTAATACAGTTTGCTCTTTTTCAAAATCTTGTAACATCATATCAAAATGCTTATTAGAGAGTTTTCCGCTTACATTATCTTCATATAGCTTTCGGATTAAACTATTTATTTCAGATATTCTTTTTTCTTCTTTTGCTAATCTTTTCTTTAATAGCTTTGAGGTTTTTTCCTGTTGCTCCTTTGATGCCCGATATACTTTTTTAATAAACTCTTCTTCATTCAATTTTACATATTCGCTTACTTCCCTTATGGTATCTAAAACTAATTTATTGATAACTTCACTTCGGATATAGTGTGATGAACATTTTTCTTCAAAATTTCCTCTTGCCAAGTTATAGGTTGAACAAATATATTCATCTTTTAGAGGACGCCTTTTATCTGTTTTTCTTCCTAACCAATCCCTCTTAAATCCTGCTTTTCCACGATGGTTATACATTTTGGCTCCGCAATCCGCACAAAAAACAAGTCCGGTTAATGGATTTGCTATCCCTACGCTATCTGTTCTTCTAATGGTCTTTCTAAGTTTTTGAACTGTATTAAAGGTTTCTTCATCAATAATGACTTCTTGTGTATTTTCAAAGATTACCCATTCGTCTTTGGGTGTTTTCTTGCTTTTATGACTTTTATAGGACTCTTTGTAGGTACGAAAGTTCACAGTATGTCCCATATACTCAGGTCTACTTAGAATATTGCTTATGGTTGTTCCTCTCCAAAGATATGGCTCTGTTGCGTTATAGTTGGATATATGGTTTCCCATTCCTCTTTGAGCAAGATAATACGATGGTCTTTCAACTTTTTCTTCTGTTAGAATCTTGGCTATTTGATACGGACCGTTTCCCTCTAAACTCATCTGAAATATGCGTCTTACTACTTCAGCAGCTTCTTCATCAATAATCCATTTGCTTGGATTGTCTTTATCTTTACGATAGCCATAGATAGCATGGTTTGATGTATGATGTCCTCCCTCCAATCCTCTTGACTTTAATACGCTCTTTATCTTTTTACTGGTATCTCTGATGTACCATTCATTCATAATATTTAGAAATGGAGCAAATTCGGCACTTTCTGTTTTATTGCTATCAACACTATTTGCGACAGCTATAAAGTGTACTCCCTTTTCTCTAAACATCACTTCGGTATAAAAGCCTACCTGAAGATAATCACGCCCGACACGACTCATATCCTTAACTATCACAGTATCTATGATGTTATTTTCTACTCCCTCGATGAGTTTCTTCCAAGCCGGTCTTTCAAATGAGCCTCCTGAATATCCGTCATCGGTAAAATGCAAGATATTGGTATAACCATTTTTATTAGCATAATCTTCAAGCATTTTCTTTTGGTTTATAATTGAATTACTGTCCCCTACCATTTCATCATCACGAGAAAGTCTTTCGTAGAGGGCAGTTATTTTTTTGTTTGTAGCCATTGACTTTTCCCCCTTTTTAATTTTCTAATCTACACTTCATAGAATATAACCTCTGTAAAATGCTTTGGAGGTGTTGTATACTTTTCTCTGATTTCTTTATCCTTAACTTCAAGCACATCACCTGTATTTATCATTGGAAGCACCACATCATCGCTGTTTTTTATCTTATATTCCTTCAAATACTTAGTAAAGCCCTCATCCTTAATAACCTTTCCTGTGCTTGTAAATTCAAAATCGTCAAATTCAGCTACAATCTTCGTTGTGTTTTCCACTAAAGGATAGCCCACACTTGCGTGGAATTTATCGGATATAAGGAAGTAGACATTTGCTTCACTTAAAGGAAGTTCCGAAACATCCTCTTTTAAGGAACTGATTGTCGGAATAATCGCATGATGATCCGTAACCTTTTTAGAATTAAATACCGTCTTGATACGCCTTGTGTCAAAGTCATTTTTCCCTAAAATATTATTGATGGTACTTGTAATCATATCCTCTGTTAAACATCTGCTGTCCGTTCTCGGATAGGTTATGAGTTTCTTTTCATACAGGCTTTGAGCATAATCAAGTGTCTGCTTTGCACTGTATCCGAAATACTTATTACACTCTCTTTGCAAGGTGGTTAAATCAAATGGCAAGTCAGGTTTTGTAACTTTTTCTTTCTGAATCACATTAGTTATTCCAATTTTTTCTCCGACTAAATTAAATAATTGCTCCGCCGCCGTCTTATCATCAATTCTGTCTGTTAAAAGATTAAAACCATCAAGAGAAAGCTCAACTGTATAGTATTTTTCTTTCTTAAAATTTGCTATCTCATCATCTCTTTTTACAATCATGGCAAGAGTAGGAGTTTGCACTCTGCCCACAGAATAATTTTGCTTATACAGACAAGAATAGAGTCTGCTGATATTCATTCCGACTAACCAGTCTGCAATGGCTCTTGTCAGTGCCGATTCAAAGAGGTTGTCATAGTCTTTTCCGTCTTTCAAATTCTCAAATCCCTCTTTAATGGCACTATCTTCCATAGATGAAATCCAAAGACGCTGCATTTTTTTTTTGCATTTAGCCTCGTTATATACCAGCCTAAAAATACTCTCTCCTTCTCTTCCTGCGTCGCAGGCATTTATAACAGAATCAATATCCTTATCATTCATCAGCTTTTTAAGAATAGTAAACTGTTTCTTCGTTGCCTTTGCCACCTCATATTTATATTCGCTTGGAATAATCGGCAAATCCTCTATATTCCATTTTGCATACTTTTCATCATAGCTATCGGGATTTGCCATTTGAATTAAATGTCCCACACACCAAGAAACTCTATATCCGTTTCCCTCATAATATCCGTCTTTTTTGCCGTTTGCTCCTATAATCTTTGAAATCGAAAGGGCAACACTCGGTTTTTCTGCTATCACAAGTTTATGTTTCATAAATTCCTCCTTTTTTGCATAAAAAAGAGCGAAAGATTTTTCTCTCGCTCAAAGTCTTCTCTTAAATGCTACGTCGTATTTAAGAAAGTTTCTATTTACTTATACTTATTGTTGTTTATTTCTTTACTATCCAATAGCCGTCTTTAGCACTACCGGTATATTCAATTACTTTTTCTTCAGTTAATTTTTTCAAATCCCTCTCTATTGTTCGCTCTGAAACATAGAATATTTTTGATAGATCAAGGGCAGTAACTTGTGAATTCCCCTCAATAATCTCAATAATCTGTTTTCGCCTATCATCAGGTTTTAGTTTTTGACCGACATTTTGACCGACATTTTGACCGACATTATAATTCAAATTCTTCAAAATCGTAAAAAATGCACTTTCTGTTGACCTGAATTTAGGTTTCAATTCTTCTTTGTAATTTTCTTCAAATTCATAGGCTTCAATAATTTTTCTAAGTCCTGAGCCACGTCTTTCCATTAAATCCATTCGTGCAAATAAATCTGCAAGCACCGGATTTCTTCTGGAAGATGATACATTATATGGGTCAATATTTTGCACGAAAGAACCGTCATACATACCTCCAGGAGAGTAAATTTCCAACCTGTCATCATAAATATCTAAATGTACTTCACTTCCTATGACTGAATAATCCCTATGAATAAGTGCATTTACTATCCCTTCCTGTACCGCTCTTTCAGGATATTCCGGATATTCTACTCTATACATAGGTCCTTTTTTCCACATCTTTTTTGAATTTCGCTTTACAAAATCCATAGCTGCCTTCAAAAGATATATAATATTTCCCTCAAATTCCTCATCATCTAAAGCGTCCATAAGTCCATTTGCCTTATTAAGCCCGTTCCATCTTGTGCAAAAAACTCTTGATTGATAAACTTGGTATCCGTCTGCGAAAAGACTTCCTGCTATCGTCAGATGCCCTTCTTCATTTACTAAACCAAACGAATTTAAATCTTTTTCTTCAAACTCTTTTAATGTTCTCTTTTTATATTCAATAGCCAGCTCCCTAAAAGTTACATCTTCAATTTTTTTGTCCGACTCCAATGAATCATAAGTTACTTTTTGCCCTTTTAAAGACATATTGAACAAATCTATTCTTGTAGCAGGGACACTTTGATTGCCCACTCTTTTATATGCTGTCCTTGAACCTGCATCCACTACAAAGTAAGGAGTGTTTTTCCCTTGATAAATATTTAATATTAGTATTATCTTTCCTTCAAGTTCTTCTATCTCCATATCAAATTCCGGTATGGAGTCCATTTTAGTTTTTATGATTTCACTAATATTTTCAGAGTCTTTTTGGTAGTCATCAATTCCCAAAACTTCATTATCTTCTTTCACTCCAAATATTAACTTTCCACCCCTGCCATTTGCAAAAGCTGATACGGATTTCAACCAAGATTTCGGTTTATTTAATTCAAGTTTTTCCTTTTTATCATAAAGGTTAGTTTCTCCTAAATAGTCTTTTAAATTCAAAGAAGTTCACCCTCCTCCTTTGGAGCTTACAACTAATCATATTGTAATATGATATATAAAAAATGCTCAGTCAAGCTATCTTATGCTTATTGATTTCAGGTATTTATTACTTGAAATTATACCACAAATTCATTATAATTACAATTCTATCGCTAAGCACAAAGCATTTTCTTATTCGTATCAAATCCCGTTATTGTTGCATTTACACTTTCATAATTGTATTTTTTAAGTGTAAATACAACAAATAAGATGGATAATCTCATTTATACCTATCTTTTATTCCTCATCTTCATCATAAGAATCTATTGCCATATCATCTATATTTTGCTGTTCCTTTTCTTCCGAATCTTCTGCACTGCCCTCTCTTTCATACTCATCTTCAAATTCGTCATATTCTTCATCTTCTTCTGCATCATCTTCCTGTTTTTTCTTGTAAATTTTAAAGTAATATCCTGCTCCAACTACTGCAAGAACGATGATTCCTAAGAAAATATAAGAACCTCCGCCTTTGCTTTCTTCTATTTTCGGCTCTTCTTTTTTTATTTCAGGTTTAATCTCTGTATCTTCAATCTTTTTAATTTCCTCTTTCGGTTTTTCTTTTACTTCAACCATATTGAGCAGATCATCTTCACTAACCTCGGTTAAGAGCATGACATTTTGTCCTTCTTCATCGTGATTAATGATGAGATGAAAGGTTTTTCCTGACTTGGTCTTAAAGGTGATAAACTGTCTGGCATCGGCGGAGTATTTATCTTTTATCTCTCCTTCTGCATCTCCATGATGAATCGGATAGTTCCCGTTGGCATTGTTTACATTTTCTATGAGCTGTGCTTTGGCAATGCTTGGCTCTGTCGCAATTCCCGTATTATTTGAACTGTTTCCATTATCTATACTGTTCTTTGGTGGTTCTTTGGCTTCCAGTTTATTTGGAAATCGCAGCACTTTTTCTTCTTTTTTCTCCTGTACCTGCTCTGTTTCCTGCTCCGTTTGTTTTTCCGCTTCGCTTTCTTTTACCTGAGCAAAAGCCGTATTTGTATGGATGATAGCAATAAGAAGCAGCATCCATACGCAAGATACTCTTTTTAATTGTGTTCTCCTATTTTTCAATTTGGTTTTCATGATTTTCCTCCATATTATTATGATTTTGGGTATGTGTCATTTCCTGTAACTTCCTTTTTTCCTGTTTTTCCTCTTTTTTATAATTTCTCATCATCTCTAAAAACTTATCTATGGAAATATCAATACTTCGGTATTCTTTTAAAACCTCAATATTCTCCATCTCTTCCTGTTCTTCTTTTAACATCTCCTGTTTTAACTGAAGTTCTTCTATTTTTTCCTGAATATCTTTTTGCTTCTCTATATTTTTTCTATATTTCTTATTCAAAATTCCACCTCCTATTTTGGTCTACCAAAGCCGTAAAAATGATCTCTCCAATACGGTGTATCTATCCTTGCATACTGAATCGGATCTCCGGCATGAATCATATATCCACCACCTACATAGATACCGACATGGCTTATTGGCGAGCCTGAATTATATGTTCCTTTAAAAAAGATAATATCTCCCGCCTTTGCTTCGCTTGGTGAAACGGGATTACAGTAATCTTTATATATGCCCCATGCTGTCGTTCTTGGCATATTCTTTATCCCCGAATGGGTATAGGTCCAGCAAACAAAAGAAGAACAGTCAAAGTTATTCGGTCCATTTGCCCCGAAAACATATCTTTTTCCAATATGTTTTTCCGCCTCATGAACAATTCTCTTTACACTTTCCTCATTAAATTCAAGTCCCGGATTGGAAAAATCGGGATTATCTATAATCTCCGACAGATTTCCGCTTCCGGTTCCAAAGACCCGCTCCATATTTCCTTTGCTTGCAAGTAAGATTTCATAATGAGATAAGTTGTCGGGATAAGCCTGAAATGCCTCTCTGATAATATCGTCCATCTCTCTTTTTTCTAAGGTTACAATGAGTTTCTTATACTCATACGGTTCTTCATGACTTTCCGTATGTTCATTGCCGTCAGCATCCGTATAGCTTGTTGTAACGGTTTTATATCTGATTTCGATCTCTTCCTTATAGGTTAAGGTATACATATTTTGAAACAGACTTTGAAGTTCACTTTCCACCTCAGAGATATTCTTTACAATTCCATAACGGGCTGTGATATAAGACAAGAGTTCATGGACATTATGACCAATTTTTTCTTTCCCGTTTATAATATATTCATCATAACCCGGATGATTTTCCTCCACACTGTCCATTTCTTCTTGCAAAGCCTGTTCTAAAGATGAAAACTCCTGATTGGTTTCTTTGAGTACATCTTCTGATGATAAGTAGGTGGTTGAAACGGTATTGCCTACCATCCCCGTTTCCATATTCATCATCATACTTCCCGCCTGAAAGAGCATAAAAAATATTCCTAACGCTAAGAGCGATAGAAATACTATCTTTTTCCCTCTGGATTTTACAAATTCGCCAAAGTGTTTGCTTGACTCTATCAAGGATTTTTTTATTCTGTTTTTTACACTGTCTTTATACTTCTTTTGAATCTGCTTTTTATACTGCCTTCTTTTAAAAAATTGTCTGAGCCTTGAGGTATTTTGGTAATCCGCACTTTTTTTCATCTCCTCCATATTCTTTTTAAAAAAGAGTTTCTTTTCTTGATTTTCAATGCTTTTGCCTAATTTTGTTATCTTTTTTTGCCTTTTTAAGTTTTTCTTTTTTCCATGATGATAGATTTTCCTTGAAATATTTTCGACTTGATCTGTAACCTTATATGCAGCATCAACTCCTGCATTATCCTCTTTTCCGCTTTCCAAATACCGATTTACCATCCCCGTTGCTATTACTGCACTTTTAGCACTTTGAGTTTTTCCGTCAATTCCCTTATTTTTTAGTTTCTGCTCTTGTTTTTGCTTTTTTTGGCGTAACTTAGATATTTTCTTTTCCTGATTTTCAAATTTCCCTGCCTTTTTTTGTGATATGTTTTTATCCGTCGTTTTTGTAGTTTTTCTTTTATCCTTTCCATCCTGAAATGAATTCTTTTTCGTATCCTTACTTCTTGTAAACTCCTTATCCTCAAAATTACTCCTAATATAGTTCTTCTGCTTTTCTGATTTTGAACTTTCTTTTAAAAAGCTATCTTTTGCATAATTTTTATATCTCTTATTCTTGGATTTTGGATTTTTTACATATTCATCATATTTTTTTCCCTTATTATTTTTCCTATTATCGTACTTTTCATCATCTGCAAGAGTTCGATAGGATACTTTACTATCCCTAAAATCCATATCATACCTGTCTATTACTCCATCACTATCCATATCTTTAGACAATGGATCATAAACCTCTTTTTCTTGCTTATGAAATTTATCTACCTGCTTTTGCATCTTTTTCCTACGTTTTTCGGCTTGAAAGACAGACTGATTTTGCTTTATATCTCCCTTATCGGATAAGTGAAAAGTTTCATTCTGATTTTTGATATATTCTGTTTCATAATTATCCTGAGTTTGAGCCTGCAAAGACTGATTTTCTTGATTTAATGATTTTGCCCTGTTATTTCTATACTGTATCTTCCTTTTCTTTGCCAAGTTTTTTCACCTCCGTTTCAATTCTTTTCCTTGCAAGGTCTACATATTCCTCATTTAATTCAATTCCGATATACTTTCGATTATGAAGCAGTGCTATAAGTCCAACCGTTCCACTTCCAATAAAAGGATCAAGGATTATCCCACCTTTCGGGCAACCTGCAATCGTACAAATCTCAGCCAATTTTGGAGGAAAGGCTGCATAGTGATTTCCCCTAAAAGAGGTGGTATTGATGGTCCAAATATCCCTTTTGTTGCGAAACTGAGGGATATTATCTCCTTTGTACTGCCCATATCCTCTTGCTTCATTGATTTTTTGTATCTTTGCTCCGGAATTTTCGTTTAGATACTTATTTTCCTTACTTCTTCCTCTTACATATCTTTTTTTACTGACTTCTTTCATCGGCTCTGCTAAAGAATCATAGTCATAGTAGTATCTTGGCGATTTGGAAAGTAAAAAGATATGTTCATAAGAACGAGTAGGTCTATCCTTGCAAGCCTCCGGCATGGCATTTTCCTTATGCCAGATAATATCCGAGCGAAGATACCATCCGTCCTCTCTTAAAGCAAAAGCCAATCTCCAAGGTATTCCCATTAAATCCTTTGACTTGTATCCTAACACCTTTTGTGTAATCGAGGGATTTTGCCCGTTTCTTCCCTTTGGATATTTAGGATCTCTTTGTTCTTTCTTACTGCTTGTTCCTGCATAAGAGTCCCCAATCACAATAAAGCAAGTGCCGTCTTTTTTTAATACTCTTCTTACCTCTCTAAATACATTTATTAGCCTGTCGAGGTATTCTTCTACCGTTTTTTCTCTTCCGATTTGCTCTTTTTTATGGTAATCCCTAAGCCCATAATACGGGGGTGATGTAATTGAGCAATTTATACTTTCATCCGGAAAATTCTTTAATGTTTCAAGTGCATCCCCACAAATAATTCTATTTTCATTTTCTTTTAGAAATGCCTCTTTACTTCTGTCCACGCTCATCCCTATTCACCTGCCTTTTTTACTTCTTCAGGTTTAGTTGTTATTAGGGAGTACAGCTTTGTATTTTTCGGAAACTGATCGATAAAAGGAACAATCGTATTTCCATAAAAGATAAGTCCTTCTCCCTCATTGCTATTGGTTACATAGGAAAGCTGGTGTTTGGAGATATTCAGTTTTTTAGCCAGTATATCTCGATCCGTTCCTGCTTGGTTAAGCATTAAAATGAAGTCGGTATTATCAAAGATATTTTCAATTTCAGGACTTGCAAGAAGGTCCTTGATGTTTTGAGTAAGTCCCGTGGGCATACCGCCCCATTTTCTGAAACGCTTCCAGATTTCAATGGAATAATTGGCGGTTTGCGGTTCTTTTAAGAGCAAATGAAATTCATCTACAAAATATCTGGTTGTTTTTTTACTTGCCCTGTTAATGGTTACTCTATTCCAAACCTGATCCTGTATAATTAACATTCCAATTTTTTTCAGTTGTTTTCCAAGTTCTTTGATGTCATAGCAAACCACTCGGTTGTTTGTATCTACACTCGTTCTATGGTTAAAGACATTTAAACTTCCCTTTACATAAATCTCCATTTCTACTGCAAGTTTCTTTCCTACGGTTTCTTCCTGTTTTTGAAGTAGGTTATATAGATCCTCTAAAACCGGCATATTTTCAGGTATAGGATTTTCAAAGTAGGCTTTATATAAAATCGGTAAACAGCGGTCAATAACGGAAATTTCTTCCGCACTTAATTTCTTTTCTCCCACCACCAGTTCAAATAGAGATAAAATAAAGTCGGATTTTAGAGAGAGCGGATTATCTTCATCGGCATAATCGATATTGATATCCAGTGGATTGACATAGTCCTTTGAAATTGGAGATATTTTAATCACCTGTCCTTTTAGAGCTTCTACCAGCGGTGCGTACTCGGCTTCCGGATCTGCGATGATAATATCATCATCGGTAATCAAAAACGCATTGGTAATTTCCCTCTTTGCCGCAAAAGATTTTCCACTGCCCGGAGTCCCTAAGATAAGTCCGTTCGGGTTTTTCAACTTTTTACGGTCTGCCATAATAATATTTCTGCTTAGTGCATTTAAACCATAGTATAGACTTTCTCCCTTGATAAAGAGTTCTTCCGTTGTAAACGGTATAAAGATAGCGGCTGCACTTGTGGTAAGTCCTCGTTCTATCTCCACTTCATTGATTCCAAGCGGCAAACTTGCAACAAGTCCCTGTTCCTGTCTGTAATTTAGGTTTTTCAAACTGCAATTATGTCTGTTTGCAATAGATTTTAAGGTAAATACCGTATTGTCCAGTTTCCCCTTACTTTTACTCATATTCATAAAAAGAATGGTTACCAAAAACATCTTTTCATCATGATTTTGTAGTTCTGATAGCAGGTTCTTTGCTTCTGTCCCATAAGTTACAAGGTCGCTCGGCAAGATGTCGATATCATAGCCTGCACGTATGGCTTTCTTATTTTCCTCCAATTTCATCTTGTCTAAATCTGTTATTTTTCTTTTTACATTTTTAATCGCTTCCATTTGGTCAATGGCTTTGATATGAAAGGTAACAACCATATTTTCTTCCAATGCCAAAAACTCCGATAACATCTCATCTTTAATATCTGATGCTAAAAGCTGTAAGAAATTCACTTCGGCAAAGACTTCTCCGCTTTTAAAATAGGTCGGTTTGGAAAAATTAAAAGACGGAGGAACAATATATTCTTTCGTCGTCAGTCCACTGTATTTTAAATCTTCAAAGGAAAAAACAAGTTTATCATTTGGATTTAAAATATCGTGAATCACCTTTAAACGCTCCTCACCATCAAGTACATAGGCTTTTACTCCCATCTGCTTAAAGTTATTTAACACATCCATTTCCATTTGCTCTAATCTGCTCTTTGCCTGCTTTAAGTCCTCCGCCTCTATGGTAAAGGTAAGATACATACTCTTGGATAGTCCGTTATTTCCTTTAGAGCTTTGGTTTAAGAGCATTTGTCTGTATTCATTTCTGATTTCATTAAAGTCGTCTATATTTTCTTTAATGTCAATCAGTTTACTGATTTCCTCATTTTCACCGATACTGTTGATATAACTGAACTCCACTTCCACAGAGGAATCAAAGAAATTTAGAAAAGAAGAAAATTCCGAGAAAATAATTTCTTGATCTGCTTCTTCCATTAAGCGATAGTTGATATCCAAAAATCGAATGGTTTTATTAAATTTGTTCTTTTCAATCTGACAAATTCCGTCCTTTAACATTCGCTTATAGGGAATGGTATCTTGTACGGTTTCCTTTTTCTCCTCTTTCATAAAAAAAGGAAACCACCCGTTTTTCCTTGATGATTTCCCATTTGTTTTAGACTTTATTTTTTTCTTTCCTGATTTTTTAAGTTCCGATAACTCTTTTTTATTTTTCCTAAGTTCCAACTCTTCTTTTTTAATTCGTTGTTCCTGTTTTTTTCTTTTGTCTTTGTTCAATTTTTTTCCTCCTTCCGTTTGCCTTATTTTTACTTCCTGCATCCTGCTTTTTTGTTTTCTCCGTATGATAAATGCTTTTTGCTTTGTATATCCTGATCTTTTTACTGTTATGAAACTTCAAGATATATGCCAAATGTTTTTCAAAGGGTAAATTGTCCTTTTCATAAAGCGTTGCAAAAAGAACAGGTAAGACTGCTATACTCATTACAATCATAGAAATATCCGTACTCAGATAATTTTTACAAAGCATATATACAGGAAAACCGATAAGCCCCGCTATGCTAAATCCAATCAGCTGCCTTTTTGTCATATTCAGGGCTACCTTGGTTTTTACTTTCGTCAAATCCTTCGGTATTTTCACATATGCCATAACCTAACCTCTATTCTTTTTGCCGGTAATTTCTTCTCTTAAATCGGATAACTTTTCCATATGCTCCCAAAGTGAGATAATTTCCTCTTTACAGTTTTCCAGTTCTTCAACCAGTGCTTTTACTTCACCTATTCTATCCATATCTCTTTTTACCAAGTCTAAAGTTTCACTCATTGAAATTACTTCTTTTAGAAGAAGATCCATTACCTTTACCGATAAATCTCTAAACTCTTCCTGCTTTTCTTCTTCCGTTTTTGATTCATATTCTAAATATTCATCTACTAAAGAATCTATTTCTTCCTTTCCTATATCATCTTTATCCTTTTCTGCATCAAATTTATTGTTGACACAAGAATCTTCTTCTATTTCATCAAAATCAAAGTCAAAATCATCTTTTTCAAGAACGGATCCCTTCTTCGTTTTGTTTTTTAATAGTACTACCATCATCATCCCGATAGAAAGAGCTGAGCCTACTCCTATCAAAATTCCTGTTTTCTTATTTATTTTATTTGTTTTCTTCATGTTTACCTCCAATGTTTATATTCATTCTTATATCTTCTTTTCCTAATTATTTCATCAACTTCTGCTCATTTTGAACTGAAGTCTTTTAATGACTGTTTAAAATTGCCTTTGCGATACTTCCGGATTTCATCATCATAACTCCAAGAATCAGTCCATATGCAAGCACTTGTAAAATACTTGTATGAATATCCGTGAAATTTACAGTTTTAACTAAAACCGCATAAATTCCAAAAAAGATTAGGATGAAAAGTCCCTGAAGTCCAAGGGCAAATAGACTTTTAATATAGTTTGTTCCGATACTTGACCAGTCCCTGTTTCCCATTGTAGCAAACGGTATTGCACAAATAGAGCAATAGACATATATTTCAATCATTCTTCCATATAGGATTACAGTGATTAAGATTGATAGAATCGTTAAAGAAAATTTAACCAATCCCGTCTCAAGTGCAATCCCAATGAGTGTTCCAAGTTCCTTTGTTTTAAGGGCATCGACCATAGCATCAAAATTACCTGGTGTAATGTTTGCACTTGTCCCCACAACACCTGCCGCCTTTCCTATCATGGACTGTGCAACATCAAATACTGCCATCGAAAAATCGAAAGCATGGGATACAAGCCATACAGCTATCCACATCTTAATGATATACTTAAAAAATTCAAAGGTATCCGTATCCTGCATAGAATTTTTTCTCATCACCACTTGAATCAGTTCTATACAAAGTATTGCGGTTAAAATTATCGCTGCTATGGGCAAAACAACATTGGTATTGATTGATTTGATGAAGGTAAAGACCTCCGAGTTCCAAGAACTCGGAGTTTTACCTACTTCTCCTGCAACGGTAGATACCTTATCATTGATGTCCACAAGCATTGCAGAAAGATTATCTTTAATAATATCAATCATAATATCCTTGAAAAACTCATTTATTTTTTCAAATAAATTAAGCATTATTTCAAGACATTAGCAAGTAGCGGAATAAGTTTTAGCCCTATTAAAACAATTCCTCCACCGCTCATAAGCTGCTTTATACCCTGTGATTTGGCTCCGGGATTATCCGAGCCGTATCCTTCAAGCAGATTAACAATTCCCCATGCACCAAGTCCTGCTCCGATTGCCGTAACGAGTATCTTTAATATATTTACCGCCTGTACAAAAAAATCCATAACTTATTCCTCCTCATTTTCTTCTTGTTCTTTTTTATTTTCCATTTCTTTATCAATTTTGTTGACATGCTTTACAATAAAGTTTTTGTAAGTTTTATCCGCTTTTTGAACCTCTTTGTAATATCCGTAGACATGGATAAAATCGCCTTTTTCAAAGTCTTTCACAAGCTGCGTCTTTTCACCGTAGACATTACAGTTGATATATTCCTTCTTTTTTTCTCCTGTCTTTCCCATCTTTCTAAAAAGTGTAAAATTTGCGGTTAAAACATCTCCGTTTTTACCTTGAATGGTTTTGATTTCTACATCACCTATTAAATTTCCGTTGATATTGAGCATTTCTTTTTGTATTTCTTTTTGCATCTCTTTCCTCCATTTTCATTTCTTTTGATTTCATAAAAAAAAGACCACGACTTTTCTACTTTGTCATGGTCTTGTCTATATTTTTTCATATTCAATTTTATCCTTTGTTCATTCCAACTTCTATTCATTTTGAGCAGAGGTTAGAAATTCTTCTTTTATTCCTGCCATAATATACTCTACACAGGGCAGTGCTATCGCATTTCCCAGTGCCTTATACCTTGCACTGTCAAGTATGATATTCCCATCCGCTCCGTACTTTGTGTAGTTATCAGGCAGTCCCATCAGCCTTTCGCATTCTACCGGTGTTAAATACCGGATAAATCCCTCCTCTTCTTTTCCATTTTCCCAATACGCAAACATTGTAGGATTGGATGCTAATAGGGTTGGAAAAGGTTCATTTGGCTTTCCGAAGCTGTTTCTAAAAAGAGTTTTATTTTTTCTTTTTGCTCCTCCTCGCATTTTTCTATCTTGAAAGGGTCTGACGTTTGGTATTTGCCTCCCTGCTTTATCAGAATACCTTCGATTGGACCGGGTATTCTTATCTTCGAGTTTTCTGATAATCTTAGAATTTTTGAACAGGTTTTCGGGCTTATATAGTATTTTGTGAGAACGGAATCCTCCAAAATCACAGACAATAAATATTCTCTTTCTTCTTTGAAGGAGCTTAGGCTCTCCGAAATATTGGGCATCCAAGACTCTCCAAGAAAGTTCAAATTCCCTCCCTCGCACCACTCCTGCATTTGCCCATTTAGACTCAGGCATTGGAAGGCAGGTGCTGCTGAAGGATTCGAGGACGGCTCTAAAATCCAACCTATTTCCTGATACAAAAGCTCCCATGACGTTCTCCCAAATAGCGAAAGTTGGATACTTGCCATTTGTAAACCTCCTCATCTCTTTAATAATTCTTATTGCATGATAAAAAAGAGATGATTTTTCTCCACTAAGTCCTGTTAAATCTCCTGCCTTTGAAAAATTTTGGCAGGGAGAGCCGAATGTGATAATATCCACCGGCTTTATATCTCTTGCATTTAATTTTGTGATGTCCCCTAAATGCTCTACATCAGGAAAATGCCTCTTTGATATAGAGATTGCATTTTTATCAATTTCGCTTGCCCATACTGTCTTTATCCCTACTTTTCTTGCTGCTAAAGGAAATACTCCGATTCCATCAAATAAGCTTCCAAGTGTTATTTCTTTTACCTTACATCACCTCTTTTCTATTTTTATAATTTCCTATATTTACTTCATATTTTTATCCGTCTTACTTCTGTTCATTATGAACAAAAGTTGGCGGGCTTCTTCCTTTTTCTTTCATTGAATTATTTCTCCTTTATTTTTTCAATTCGTATTTCTGTTTTTTTAAGCTCAGTCATTCTTAAATATTCCTTTCCAAAATTTAATCCGATAGACACTTCTGCTCATTTTGAACAAAGGTTCCCTTAAATCCTTATACATCCATATCAACCACTGTTATTTTCATATTTTCCTTTAGGTTGACCTTATCTTTTCTTTTTAAGTATTTCTCTATATCAAAGGCATTTTTCTTATTGTAATCGGAAAGCAGTTTGTAGTTCTTATGCTTGGTTATATCAAACTTATCACTGAAAAAAGGTCTTGCTCCTCTTATTTCTAAGATACACTTTCCTCCGTCCATTACTTTCAGTTCATCTCTGCTCATCAGTTCCTTGCCGAGCTTTTGATAGTTTAGTCCGAACGATTTTTGATTTGACCTTGTTTCCGATGTGTTGTAAAGGTCTATGGTTTCTTTTCCTAAGTTTTCGG
>ERZ773008.1568-NODE-1568-length-15912-cov-5.952955_pt1 | contig 15912 bp, 17 predicted proteins | sample MGYA00580664_ERZ773008 | MGnify/ENA primary metagenome ERZ773008 (study PRJEB29015, sample SAMEA2738016) | human oral metagenome | biome: human oral; feature: human-associated habitat; material: dental | place: China | collected 2048 ... | reverse complement strand
GATAGTACGGCAAGGCGAGGCAACGCTGTACTGGTTTTTGTTAATTCACTATAAGCTGCCCCGAAAGGCGAGCGCCCATGCGGCCATCCTAGCTGAAGGCTACCTGAAATCCGCAGGCCGGGCTCTCGAATCCGACATTTGATATTGCAGCGGTTGAGTCGGGCGCAGGCGTAACCAAACCAAGCAGGTGCGGCTGCCGTTGGGTTGCCCAACCCGCGTGCTCATGGGGGTTTGAAGCCGAATCGTTTAAAAATGCGTTTTGTGGATGAACAAAAAACGGAGCAAGGCGATGAGCCGCAGACAGCACGGGGGTACGGCAAAGCGAGCCAATGCTTTAGCGTTTTTATTCATCCAATATCCTCGCACAATACGCGACTCAGTCGGGCGGGAAAGGCTACCTGAAATTTCAGGTAGCCTTTTTCGTATTGCTCCTCAACGCTTATGCGCTGCCGAAGCGGCCTGCGGTTTGGCTTCGGCGGGTTTGGCCTGCTGAGCCGGGGGTTCGGCAGGCTTGCCCTCGGCGGCTTTTTGTTCGCAGCCCATCTGCTGCACCATTTCTTCAAACTGGCGGCTCACCACTTCGCAACCTTCGGCATCCAGTTGCGAGAGGTCGCCGCGCGTGGCCTCCAGCGATTGCAACAGCGCATCCGCCTGGCCGTCGGGGGCTTGGCGGAAGCAGGCGCGGGCGCGTTGGAAATAGGTTTCGCACACGGGGTTCATGTGGTCGGCGGTGGTGGGCGGCAGGGCATGTTCCGGCTCGGGGTTGGCTTCGGCGGCGGTGAGCGGGTCGTCTTCGGCATTGCCGTCCGACACTTCGGGGGTAACCAGCTCCACCGATACGGCGGCCGTTTCGACGCCGGATGCGCTGCCTGCGGCCGGTGCCGAGGCCTGCGAAGCCGTGGTTTCGGCGACGGGGGCGGGATGTTTGCGGTTGCCGCCGGATAAAAGCCCGAAGGCGAGCAGCAGGCAGCCGACCACGATGGCGGCCGCGGCCGGTAGCTGCGGTTTTGCCCGCAACTGCTGCGGCAGGGTGCGCAGTTTATCCCGCAGCTTCTGCCACAGGGCGCGCAGCTTTGCCTGCAGTTTGGGTTGCGGGGTTTGCGGTTTAGCTTGCCGTTTTGGCCGTAGGGCGTGCAGTTTGGCCTGTAGCCGCTGCCGGTATCGTTTCCAGTTTGGTTTGCCTTGCATCATGATGAATATGGAAGTGGGACGGTTGCCGTTGCGCATCTTACACGCAAGCCGTGCCGCTCGGGAAGGGCGGCGGCAGGGCAGGGCGGTTTTTGCGGCGTTTCGGCCGGTTGCCGAGCAGCCTTTTCAGGTAGCCTGCCGCTTGCCGCAGGCACGCTTTTGCAGTATAAACACCTCCGTGCCACATAAAACAACATCATTATTCATCGGCGCGTCAAACCACTTCACCGTTTCCCCCAACTGCCGCCGGCCGCCGCGCATTCGCGTGTGTGGCTGAAATGCCGTCTGTTTTTCAGGTAGCCTTTTGCCTAACCGTTTGCATGGCAGGATATGCAGTGAACCAAAATAAGAATGGGGTCAGGCGAAACAACGCAACAACATTCTTATTTTGAACCTTCTACACGCAAACCTTGGGGCGCGGCAGCCCCGCTTACCGCATCCGCACAGGAGAATCTTATGAAGAAAGACCAAACCGGCCATCATTTCCTCGCCCGCCTGGGCAAAACCCGCCTGCGCCCCGGCGGCCGTTTCGCCACCGAATGGCTGATCAACCAAACCCGCTTCGCCCCCGATACGCAGGTACTCGAAGTGGCCTGCAATATGGGCACCACCGCCGTGGGGCTGGCGCAGCGCTTCGGCTGCCACATCACCGGCGTGGATTTGGACGAAAACGCGCTGGAGAAAGCCCGGCAAAACATCCGCGCCGCCGGGCTGGAAAGCCTGGTGCAGGTGCAGCACGCCAACGCCACCGAGCTGCCTTTCCCAGACAACAGCTTCGATGTCGTCATCAACGAAGCCATGCTCACCATGCTGCCACTGGCCAACAAAGAAATGGCCGTGGCCGAATACTTCCGCGTGCTCAAGCCCGGCGGCGTGCTGCTCACGCACGATGTAGTGGTGAGCGAGCAGAACACCGAAGAAGCCGTGGAACGCCTGCGCGACACCATCCAAGTGAAAGTTACCCCACTCACCGAAAGCGCCTGGACCGATCTTTTCCACCGCAGCGGCTTCCGCGACATCACCACCATCAGCGGCGGCATGACCCTGCTCTCGCCCAGAGGCCTGATTTACGACGAAGGCTGGCGGCGTGCCTTCCAAATCGTGAAAAACGCGCTCAAAGCCGAAAACCGCGAAACCTTCAAACGCATGTACCGCACCTTCAACGATCCGGCCAAAACCATGGGCTACATCGCCGTGCACAGCCGCAAGGCCTAGCTTGCCAATCAGGCCGGGCATCCGCCCAACTGCCGCCGCCTTCTGAACCGGCTGGTCGGCAAACATGGAAAAAGGCTACCTGAAAATTTCAGGTAGCCTTTATTGGCGGCAGCCGTGCCCTACCCTTGGGAAGTGCGCTTTTCAGCAGGGAAACCGTGCTAAGCAGAGGGTAGAAAGCGGTTGGCTGCCGCGGCAAGCAGGGTTAATTTACGCGGCCGCCGGCGAAGCCGACTTCCTTGTTCGGCTGATTGTTGAAATGTGCCTTACCGGCAATTTCATTGGCTTGCGGGCCAAAAATGCCGAGCTCGTAATTACCCGCTCCGTGTGTGGCAGAATTGGCTGTGCCGTTAATCACGTTATGACCATTCGGGTTTTGGGTAATCGGTGCGTCTGCCAAATCGATATTGCCGAAGCCGTTTAAGCCGGTAATCGAGCCATGGCCTCTTCTTGCGCCGTAATCAATTTGGTAGTTCAGGCCATTGCTTTTGTTATCCGAACCAGCCATTGCCCGGCCTTTATAGTTGATGATGCCTTGGGTGGGCAGGTTGCTGGTGAATTCACCTTGGATGGAGCGAACATAGAAGTCGCGGGTTGGCGTGGCCGGATGGCCGGGCTCGATTCTGTTGTGCAGTTGCGCACCCACCACGGCGGAGTAGGATTGTTTGTAGACTTCCAAAACGCCGTTTTCTATCTCTTGGTTGGCAGCATTCTTCAACACATAAGGCAGAGCAGTGAAGGCATTCTGCCGTTTGTGGCCGATCTGGATAGAGTCTCTGCTGGAGTATTCTTTCACATGATTGGGCGTATTGATAAATTGGTCATCGGTAATCTGGATTTTGGACGCCGCTCCCGGCAGAAGGCCGGTGCGGGTGAATTCGTCCGAACCGATATTGCTCAGTTGGCGATAACCGCCTTCTTTCGGCGTAAACGGATCAGTAATCGCATTAGCCAGCGAGCTGCCTGCGCTGCTGCAGCCGCCTAGGGTGAGGGCGGTGAGAACCATGTAAAGAATGTGATGTTTTTTCATGTCAAATCCTTTCGTTTCGTTGCGAGGGATACTGCTTGGACTGGATACAGTATAACACGGCGATTGGCAGGAAATATGACGAATATCAAATAGTTTGGTATTTATTGGTAGTTTGCCGCTGGTTTGTTGGTTAATTTAGGCAAGAAAATTTACGTTCTTTTTTGAATATAAAATTTGTAAAAAAGGATATGAATGGTTAAGCCAGAACAGCTAAATCTGCTTGAAAACAGGTGAGAAATTCACCATTTTGTCCACAAAAAGGCGGTTATGGCTGAGTGGAGTCATTATCATTTCCTGCATTTTACAAATGTTAGTTCAGGTTTGGCGGGCATATTGAATCCGCTATAATCCGCCCGTTTATAGATTTTGCCGCAAAGAAAGCGTTGGATGAGCATACAGAATAAGCCGTGGTTGGCCGCCTGCCTGCTGCTGTTGCCTTTTCAGGTAGCCTTGGCCGCACCGGAAGGCAGGCTGGAAACCGAGCCGGACACGGGCTTCGACATCACGCCAGCCGCCGCGCTGCAGTCGGAAGCCGCGCCCGCGCCTGCTGCCGCGCCGCCCGACAAACGCCTGCAAATGAGCCGCGAGGAGCTGCTTAAGCGCCCCGAGCTGCTGCAACAGGCGCTCAGCTATGCCGTGCTCACCCATAATGCCGAAGGCGCATCGCTGCTGCTGCCGATTTATCTCGAACTGCCCGGGCCGCACGATGCGCTGCTGGTGGCTTTGGCGCAGGCGCTGATTGCCCGCGCCGAGGGCGACTACCAACGCGCCATCGGCCTCTACCGCGCCGTGCTGGCAGCCGACCCCGACATCCCGCCCGTGCGCCTTTCGCTGGCGCAGAGCCTGTTTGAAAACCGTGCCGACAAAGATGCGCGGCAAGAGTTCGAACACTTCCGCCAAACTCCCAATCTCGCGCCCGAGCTGCAACAGCTCGCTGGGCAATACCTGGCAGCCCTGCGCAAACGCGACCGCTGGAGCTTCGGCGGCAGCGTAAACTTCATCAGCGACAGCAATGTAAACAACGCCGGCAGCGAGCGCGAAATCCGCACCCCGCGCGGCGTGTGGACGCTGCCCGAGCCCGAATCCGCCCAAGGCTTCGCCTACCGCCTCAATGCCGATCGAGATTGGAATGTACACGGCAACCTCTACTGGCGGCTCAGCCTCGACGACTACGGCAAATTCTATTGGAACAACCACAAATTCGACGACCAAATCGCCCGTCTCAGCAGCGGCCCCGCTTACAAAACCGCCCGTGCCGAAGCCGCCGTTACCCCTTATTACGAACGCCGCTGGTATGGCACGCACAAATACTCGCGCGAAGTCGGCGTGCGCGCCGAATGGCAATATTGGCTCACCCCGCGCCATAAAATATTGAGCGCGCTTGAAATCGGCGAGCAGCGCCACGACCGCCGCCGCTGGCTCGACGGCGATAGCTACACTGCTTCCGGCACCTGGCTTTTCGTGCGCAGCCCCACCCAATATTTCAGCTTCGGCCTCGACTGGCTGCGCAAAACCGCCGAAGACAACAGCGAATCCTACACCCGCAAAGGCCTGCGCTTGGGCTGGACGCAGCAATGGGGCTGGGGGCTCACCACCTCCGCCCAAATCAGCGCCGGCCACCGCAGCTACGACGCCCCCGACCTGTTCCGCATCACCCGCCGCGACCGCGAGCTGGCCGCCAGCCTGGTGCTCTCCCACCGCAAACTGCAATTCGCCGGCATCACCCCGCAGCTGGTGGCTACCTGGCAGCGCGTAAACAGCAACCACTTCTTCTATCCCTACCGCAAAGGCAATGTGTTTATCCAGTTTGGGCGTTCGTTTTAACGTTGCAGGCAGGTAAGGGGCAAAAGAAAGGCTACCTGAAAATTTCAGGTAGCCTATAATTTGCCTACTCAACTGCCAGAGCAAACCAATCTAAATTCGCCTCGTTTCCATGCCGACAGCAGCCTGCCGCCCGGCGTGAAGCCATATTGGTTTCAGCCGTGTCTGAAGCATGACTTCAATGAAGCCAAGTTTTCAGGTAGCCTTTCCACCGTTTCCCATTCCCCAAGAAAGGACTTCTCATGCCCCTCCGCCACCATCTTCCCGCCGCGCGCTATTCCGAAGCCGTGGTGGCCAACGGTTTCGTTTTCCTCTCCGGCCAAGTGCCCGCCAATCCTGAAGCCGATATCGAAGCGCAAACCGCCGACGTGCTCGCGCAAATCGACCGTATTCTCGCCGACTGCGGCTCAGACAAGGCGCATATTTGCGAAGCGGTTATCTATCTGCCCGATATGGCCGACTACGCGGGCATGAACCGCGTGTGGGATGCCTGGGTGACGCCCGGCAAAGCCCCTGCCCGCGCTTGCGTGCAGGCCGCGCTGGCGGATACGGGCTGGAAAGTGGAAATCAAGATTACGGCGCTGCAGCGCACCGCATGACAGCAGCGGCCTTCTGCCGTACAATCCGCGCGGTTTCTTTTTATCTGGCTAGGGACTGTTGGTTATTACCGGTTTCCTCGACTTTATTGCCTCAACGGCAGCATCTTCCGCGTTGGAAATCCTCGCAAGGCGGCTAACCTTGATTGCGGTTTCCTCCTTGAATCTGCCGTCTTGGGGGCAAAAATCCACTGGGAAAAGTGGTTGTCAGCAGCCCCTAAAGCACTTATCCCTTTTTGCAACGGCATCTTGCTTGGTATGCAAGAGGGGCTTTGGCTAACGGCTGCTTCAGGCTACCTGAAACCGGCATAACTACGGAACAATATGGTTTATCAGAGAAAATTCATTAAAGAAGTATCGCAAACGGCGATGGGCGTATTCGTGCTGCTCTTGGCCACCTTGGTGGCGGTGCAGGCGGTGAAGCTGTTGGGCGGCGCGGCCGGCGGCAAGGTGGCGGCAGATGCGGTGGCCACGCTGGTGGCGTTTTGGACGGTGGCGCTGATGCCCATCGTGCTCATCCTCACCGCCTATATCAGTGCGCTTACCGTGCTTTCCCGCTATTGGCGCGACAGCGAAATGGCGGTGTGGCTCTCGTCCGGCTTGTCGCTTTACGGCTGGATTAGGCCATTGATGGCGTTTGCCGTGCCTTTCGCCCTGCTCACGGCATTGGTGTCGATGCTAGTGATGCCGTGGGCAGATGCGCGCAGCCGCGAATTTGCCGAAGTACTGAAGCGTCGGCAGGATACTTCCATGGTGCGCCCGGGCGTGTTTCAAGAGTTCGGCGGCAACACACCGCGTGTGTATTTTGTGGAAAAATTCGATGCGGGCAGCGGCGAGGCGGCCAATCTGTTTATCCGCGAACAAAACGCGCAGGGGCGCGACACGCTGATTACCGCCGAACGCGGCCGCTTTGCCGAAGCCGACAACAAGCGCACGCTGGAACTGTTTAACGGCCGCCGCTACAGCGGCACGCCGGGCATGGCAGATTACGACGAAGTATCGTTTGAGCGCCTGCATTTGGTGGTGGGCACCGCGCCCAAGCTGGTGCAGCGCGATATGCACCGCCGCACCGTGCCCACGGCCCAGCTGTGGGGCAACACCAACCCCGAATTGCGCGGCGAATTGATGTGGCGCATCACCATGCCGGTGAGCGTGCTGATTTTGGCGCTGTTGGCGCTGCCGCTTTCCTATATGGACAACCGCAGCGGCCGCAGCTACAGCCTCTTAATCGCCATCGGCATGTTTCTGCTCTATCAGAACGGCCTCACGCTGGTGCGCGACGGCATCAGCAGCGGCAAAATTCCGCTGTGGCCGGGCTTGATTGTGCCACATCTATTGATGCTGATGCTGGCCGTATTGCTGTTGCGCGTGCGCAGCCAGCCCTCACGACCATTTTGGCAGGCCTTGCGCCTGGCCTTGGGAGGCAAACCGGCATGAAACTGCTCACCCGTTATCTAATCCGCCGCTTGGGCACGGCCACGTTGTATGCCCTCTTGGCCTTGGTGGCGCTGTTCTCGTTTTTTGAAGTGATTAATGCCGTGGACGACGTGGGCAACGGTAACTACACCGTGCTCACCCTGATTCTGTATGTGGGCATGCGCCTGTTCGGGCACATGTATACCCTGTTGCCGCTGGCCGTACTCATCGGCTGCCTGGCCGCCTTAAGCCAGCTTGCCTCCGCCAGCGAGTGGACGGTTATCCGCACCAGCGGCGCTTCGCTCAAGCGCATCATTACCACCGTGGCCTCGGTGGGCTTGCTGGCCGGGCTGCTCGGCGTAGCGTTGGGCGAATGGGTTGCTCCCTATATGGAACAACGCGCCGAGCGGCTGCGCCTGCATGCCGTGCAGCAAACCGTAAGCCTGGGCGGCAGCGGCCTGTGGTTTCGGCAGGGCAGCGACAACATCAACGTGCGCGAAATGCTGCCCGACGGCCGCCTGCTCGGCATCCGCATCTACCGCTACAACCAACACGCCGCGCTGGAATCCGCCTGGCAGGCCGCCGAAGGCCGCGTAAACGGCAACGGCACTTGGACGCTCAAACAAGTGGCGCGCACCCATATTGCCGCCGAGCGCACCCAAACCGAACGGCTGGCCAGCGCCGAATGGCCAAGTGATGTGGGCGTGGAGCTGCTCGGCGTACTTTTGGTGGACACCGACCAAATGTCGGCCCGCAGCCTGAAAATGTATATCGACCACCTGCAAAGCAACGGCCAGCAAACCGCCGCCTATGCCACCGCCTGGTGGCGCAAGCTGCTCTATCCGCTGATTTGCACGGTGATGGCCTTGGTGGCACTCGCCTTCACCCCGCAAAGCTCGCGCCACGGCAACATCGGCGTGCGCCTGTTCCTCGGCATCTGCCTGGGCCTCGCCTTCCACTTCGCCGGCCTGCTCTCCGGCTACATCGCCCAACTCTCCAATATGCCGCCCCTCGGCGCCGCCATCCTGCCCGGCGCGGTATTTGCCATCGCCGCCGCCTGGCTGATTAGGCGGCAGGAAGCGCGTTGAGGAAAGGCTACCTGAAAACCGGGCTTGGCATTTTTCAGGTAGCTTATTGATGGGTGCTGTTGCTAGGATGGACAGGATAAACGGGAGAATAAGAAATGATGCTGATACTGGCTGTGTTGGTGGTTGTGATTGTTTTGGTTTTGGCTTCAGCTTCAAAGAAAGGTGGCGGTAGGAAAAGAGCTGCCAAGGCACAACGGACAGCATCAGATGACGTGAATAGGCCTTGGCCGTTCTACCCTAGATATGCCATGACTCGAAATGAACAAGAGGTATATTGGAAGCTGGTGCAGGCCTTGCCAGACTATATAGTGCTGGCGCAAGTACAGGCTTCACGGGTATTGAAGGTAAAGCGAGGAGAGAACAATCAGGCGTGGCTTAACCGGATTAGTCGTATGAGTTACGATTATCTGATTTGTAATAAAAGTGCTTATCCCCTGTTGGTAATCGAATTGGATGATTCAACGCATGAGAGGGCAACCCGCCAAGATGCCGACCGCCGAAAAGAGATGGCCTTGGCCGGTGCGGGAATTAAAATCGTCCGTTGGCGGAAACAGAATGTACCCTCTGCGGAGCAAATTCTGGCACTTGTACGGCAGCAGCAAGCAATGTTTCAGGAGCGGATGACACGGAAACAAAAGGCTACCTGAAAACCGGGCTTGGCATTTTCAGGTAGCCTTTATTCTGTTGCAAAACCAATATAATCAAGGAGAAACCATGTTTACAGGAATCGTACAAGGCTTGGGCGAAGTGCTGGCCGTAGATCAGCGCGCGCCTGATTTCCGCAGCCACACCGTGCGCCTGCCCGAGGGCGCGGATGCCGATTTGCGCGTGGGCGCATCGGTGGCGCACAACGGATGCTGCCTCACCATCACCCGCGTACACGAAAACGGCGCGGCGGATTTCGACCTGATGGGCGAAACGCTGGCCAAAACCAATCTGGGCGCATTGCAGCCGGGCGACAAGGTAAACATCGAGCGCGCCGCCCGCTTCGGCGACGAAATCGGCGGCCACAGCATGAGCGGCCACATCATGGCCACCGCCGAAATCAGCCGCATCGAAGCCCACGGCTTGAACCGTACCGTGTGGTTTAGGCTGCCTGAAAATCTGAAAGGCTATGTTTTCCCTAAGGGATTCATCGGGCTGGATGGCTGCAGCCTCACCGTCGGCACGGTAAGCGACAGCGAATTCAATGTGCACCTCATCCCCGAAACCCTGAACCGCACACTGTTTGGCAGCCGCCAGGCGGGCGAGCGGGTGAATGTGGAAATCGATCCGCAAACGCAGGTGATTGTGGACACTGTGGCGCGGATTTTGGCGGAAAGGACAAAGGCATGATGCCGCTACCGCCGCAAGTGCCGCGCCGGGGCGGCAGAATCAGCCGCCGTGTGGCGGCCGCTTTGCTCCGGCTGTTGGGCTGGCGCGTCGCAGGCAGCGTGCCGGATGTGGCCAAATGCGTGGTGGTGGCCGTGCCGCACACGTCGAATTTCGACGGGCTGTATGTGCTGCCCGCCATGCTGGCTTTGGATTTGAAAATGAGCATCTTCGGCAAGAAAAGCCTGTTTGCCGTGCCCGGTTTGGCGGCGTTTTTACGCTGGGTGGGCGTGATGCCGCTGGATAGGGCACGCGCCGGCGGCGTGGTGGACGAAGCCGTGGCCACCTTCCACCGCAGCGAGCAGCTGTTTCTCGGCATCTCGCCTGAAGGCACGCGCCACGCCGCGCCCAAATGGAAAAGCGGCTATTGGCGGATTGCCCGAGGCGCCGGTGTGCCGGTATTGCCGGTGGCAATCGACTATGGGCGGCGCGAAGTGCGCTTCCTGCCGCTGTTTACCCCCACCGCCGACATGGCCGCCGACCACGCCGCACTGGCCGCGCTGTTTCACGGCATCGAGCCGAAGCATAAACATCGTTTGTCTTGGCCGCTGCGTGAAGCCCAGATGGCCGAAACCGATTGATAATTGATATGACCAACACCCCCACCGTTCCCGACTACCTGCGCCACATCCGCGTGGTGCTCACCCGCACCAGCCATCCCGGCAACATCGGTGCCGCCGCCCGCGCCATGAAAACCATGGGCTTGAGCCGCCTCACCTTGGTGGCGCCCAATCTGATGGCCACGCCGATGACCCCCGAGCCGCCCGCCTTCGATGCCGCCCGGGCGGCCGCGTTCCGGCTGCCGGAAGAAAGCTTTATCCTCGCTTCTGGCGCGCGCGACGTGCTGGAGCAGGCGCGAATTGTGGCTACTCTGGATGAAGCGCTGGCCGACACCGTATTGAGCTGCGCCCTCACCAGCCGCCGCCGCGAACTCTCCGCCCCGCTACACACCCCGCGCGAACTCGTGCCCGAGCTGTTGCAGGCCGCGCAGCAAGGTTTTCAGGTAGCCCTCGTATTCGGCAACGAAACCTTCGGCCTGAACATCGACGAAGTGCAGCGCTGCAACCGCCTGCTCACCATCAGCGGCAATCCCGCCTATTTCTCGCTCAACCTCGCCCAGGCCGTGCAAGTGGTGTGCTACGAAATTTTCAGCCAAACCGGCACCAGTATGAGCCAGCTGCAACAGACGTACACACCCGCTACACAAAGCCAAACGCGCGGCATGGTGGACCACTTGGAGCAAATCATCGAACAAACCGGATTTGCCAACCGCCGCAACCAAGAACGCATGATGCGCCGCCTGCACAGCCTCTTCGATCGCGCCTCCCCCAGCTGCGAAGACATCGACCTGCTGCGCGGCCTGTGGAACAGGATTTCGCAGCGGTTGAAGGATTAAACGGCGCTTTTATAGTGGATGCACAAAAATCAGGATAAGGCGGCGAAGCCGCAGAATGGCAAGGCAGCCATATTGATTTAAATTGAATCCGCCAATTGTGTAAAAGGCTACCTGAAACTTTCAGGTAGCCTTAGATTTATAGTGGATTAACAAAAACCAGTACAGCGTTGTTTCGCCTTGCCGTTCTATCCGTACTGCCTGCGGCTTCGCCGCCTTATCCTGATTTTTGTTAATCCACTATAGATATGGCCTGCACGCGAAAGAGGCGATGATGGGCGTTTGCCCGTTAATCCCCGTATGCCCCGCAAAGGCGGGCGATTGCCGCCCGCGCGGTTTTTCAGGTAGCCTTCGGGCAGGGTGTCGGATTCAGGGGCGGCCTGCGGCGGCTAAAACAAACTTTCCTGGCGGGCACCGGTTGCGGGCGTTTCGGGCTGCGCCAGCATAATACTTTGGAGGCACGGTTAGCAAAGAAAAAAGGGCGGCCAGTACCACAAATGCCCGAAGCTACAGACATACAAGTTTGCAAAAGAAAGGATAAAAATGGCAACATTGAAGATAATGAAAGCAATGATTGTTAAAATTATTTTAGGAGATTATCATTGAATAGCATTAACTATCTAAACGATTTTATAACTTATCTAAAAGCATTGGATTTATCTAGCTTTGAAATTCTAGAAAGTTCAGATGAACAATCAATGGAAGTTATGAGTCTAACTTATATATCTGATGAAATTTTAGGAAGATTTACAGTCTTACGTGAGTTAGGAACCATCATAGATATAATTGATGTGGACTCGGAACAACAAATTCAATTAGTAAAACATGATAATGAAAATTTGAAAGATGCTTTAGAAAAATTCCATATTTTTCTAAATTTTTGTCAAATAGACTATAACAATATACATAAGTAGCAAGCGTAGCCTGTATCAAGGTAGGGTGTGTCGCCCCGCGACGCACGCGGTTTCCAAACCCCAAAGGCAGCCTGAAAACCCAAAAACCATCTGAGAACAGCATCAGAAGATTTCAGACGGCCTCCCAAATGCCAAAGAACGCGTGCGTGTAGTTGCGCACGAAGTTGAAGAAGTCTTCGCTGATTTCAAAATGGCCGTAGCGCAGCCGGGCGGCATATTTTTTCCATTCCGGATGCGTGCGGATAACGGCAATCGGGCATTCGCGCCGGATTTCGGCATAGGCCACGTTGCGGCGGAAGGGGATAAAGCTTGCGCTCATCTGAAACGGGTAGGCCTGGTCGTCGGTAATCTGCCCGAGTGCGGTGAAGGATTGCAGTTTGTCGCGGCCGTCCAAACGGATTTTCGGGCTGTAGTAGAGCAGCCAGTCGCCGCGTTGCATGCGGTTGAGCGGCGCGGCCTTGCCGTGGCACACTTGGCAGAAGCCGCCTGCCACGCCGCGCAGGACGTGCTCTTTGGAAACCGTGCCTATCCAGTATTTCATAGATATCCTTTTTCAGATGGGTTTCAGGTAGCCTTATGCGGCCGGCAGAAGGCTACCTGAAAATTTATAGTGAATTAAAATAAGAATGCTACTGCGTTGGCTCGCCTTGCCGTATTGCTCATACTGTCTGCGGCTCGCCGCCTTGTCCCATTCTTATTTTAATCCACTATATTTTGACGGCTTGGGCAGGAATACCGATAACACGAAAGCCGCCGCCGCGCCGCAGGCAGCAAAGGCGAATCCGCTGAACATATCCATGAGCAACCACCAAATGCCCGACAGCAGCGCTCCCACAGCCGTCATGGCGGCAATGCCGGGCAGGTTGCGCTTCAGGTGCAGCAGCATGGCCCAGAGGCCGGTAAGGAAGGCGGGCAGGCCGCCTACCGGGTAGCTGAACAGAATGGCAATAGGAATCAGCCGGAAAGCCTGTTCTGGATTAGGGTCGGTCAAGCCGGAACCAAGCAGCAACAACACCGCACCCAAGGGCGGGCCGAACAGGCTGTAAATAATCAGCACCCGCCACGAATACGGCGGTTTGGAGGCGGCATCGTTGTGATGATCTTGTTTGGGTTCTTCCATCATGATTTCCTCGACAGGCTACCTGAAAATTTATTTTGACGGCTTGGGCAGGAATGCTGATAACACGAAAGCCGCTGCCGCACCGCAACCCAAAAACATCCATTTATCAGCCGAACCAAGCATGCCGAACATGACGGCCTGACAGATGACCGACAGCAAGGCGCCTGCTGCCGTAACGGCAGCGATGCCGGGCAGGTTGCGCTTCAGGCGCAGCAGCATGGCCAATAGGCCGGTAAGGATGGCGGGGATGCCGCCAACCAAGTAACTGTCCAGCAAGAGCTCTGGCATATTTCTGAAAAACTGATTTGAGAACGATAGCGGCTCAGACGCGACAACATAGAGCCACACTATGATGAACAGTATGAAAAACACTATGCCCAAGGGCGGGCCGAATAGGCTGTAAATAATCAGCACCCGCCACGCATACGGTGGTTTGGAAGCGGAGGGGCGGTTGCCCGGTTTGGTTTCTTCAATCATTTCTTTCCTCGTACGGGCTACCTGAAAACTATGCGGCAGTAAGCGTAGCCCGGATACCGGTATCCGACAAACCTGCAACGCTGCCATGATTGCAACCTGTTGCCGTTATGCCTGAAATGCCGGGTTCAAGAGTCCGACCTGCTGCTTGGTTCAAACCTTTTTCAGGTAGCCTTTTCCTGCCCGCCATGCCGCTATTTGCCCGGCGCAGCGGGTTTTTTCTCGGCTTCGGGCGTGTCGCTCGGTGGGAAGAACAGGCTTTTGGGTTTTTGTTTCACCAGCGCGACGGTGCTGCCGATGATTTGCAGCGGGTTGTCCAGCACGGCGTCGCGCGAGCGCAGGGCCACCCACAGGGTGATGGAGAAGCTCACCAGCAGGTTTACCGCACCGATGAGCAGCACCATCAATAAATGGGCGGCGAAGGAGAAGAAGCCGATGTTGCCGCTCACGGCGGCGTAGCCTAGGTTGGCGGAGGAGAAGGCAACGTGGCGGATGTCGAGCGGCAGGCCGGTGAGGTGGCCGAGGTAGCCGGTCATGCCGAGGAGCCAGCCGAAGCAGAAGTTGCCCATGATGGCGCCGTAGTGGTGGTGGATGTAGTCGGCCAAACGCTGCCGCCAGGCGGCGGGCAGGATGCGTTTGAGCAGGGGGTGTTCGCGCAGGCGCAGTTTGAGGTTGAGGTAGTCGGCGCGGTTGTCGAAGAAGCCGGCGATGATGCCGGAGCAAAACAGCCACACGCCGGCGATGGCGGCAAACAAGAGCGCGGGGGTGCTGAATACGGCGAGGGATTTGAGCTGGTAGGCGGTGGTGGCCGTATCCAGCAGGGGGCTGCCGAAATGGCGGGCGAAGGCGTGGCTGATGAAAACGGCAAGCAGCACAGACACGATGACGTTGCCAAACACGGCCACGCCCTGCGAGCGGATTACGTCAATCAATAGCTGGGCAAGCTTCTGGTTTACGGCGCGGCCGCTGCTGCTGCGTTCCACGGCTTGGGCGAAGCGGGCGGCGGTCATGGCGGGCTGTTTGGTGGCCACGGTGAAGTGCAGCATGTGGATGAGCACGAAGCCGATGCCGTAGTTGAGGCTGGCGAGCACGGCGTGGTAGAGGTGGCCGCCGGGCAGGCTGCCGATGTGGATTTTGAGCAGCGCCATCAGGGCGATGAGCACGCCGCCGCCGGCCGCGGAGCGCAGCATGCCCCAGTATTCGCTGCGGTTGCGGGTGATGTAGTGTTCGCCGTGGCGGCTGGAGTTTTGGCTGATGCTGCGGGCGAGCATTTTCACGTTGCTGCGCCACAGGGGCAGGATGCGCCGCTGCGCCACCACGGCCACGGCGATTTCGTTGGCCAGGAGCAGGGTGCGCAGCAGGCTTTGGGTGCGGGTGCGCGCGGCAAACAGCGCCATGAGCCGTTCCATGCGGGTGAGGGTTTGCTGGAGGCGTTGCAGCAGGTGCGCCACGGCCATGGAGGAGCCGGCGCCGGCGCCGGTGCCTTTGCGCTGCAGGCGTTCGATGAGGGTGCGGCATTGCGCCAGCATCACGTCTAAATGGCCGGCATCGTAGGTGGTGCGGGAGCCGGGCTGGCGGCTGCGTTGGAAGTCGAGCCAGTCGGACACTTCGCGCATGAGCCCGACGAATGGCGAATCCACGTCCAGCAGTTTGGGCTCGAGGCGGATGAGGTCGTGGTCGAGATCTTCGGCGGCCACCCAGATGGAGAGCATTTCCACGGCATACAGGCTTTCGTCGCGCAGGTGGCGGCCGCACATTTCGCGCACGGCGGGCTCGGTTTGCCGCTGGATGGTGCTCAGGAGGCGCAGCCAGGCGGAAAGCGGGATGGCGGCGAGCCATTCGCCGTCGTTGCCGCCGCAAAACAGCAGCGTGAGCACGTCGCGCAGGTTGTTGCAGTCTTTATAGGCGGGGTTGAGGCGCTCGTAGAGGCGGTGGCGGAATTCGTGGCCGAAGCCGGAGCGGGAGAAGATGCCGATGGTGATCAGGGTGGGGTACACGCGCACGCTGGAGAGCCAGCGGCACAGCAGGGTGGCGATGGTTTTGCCTTCGCCGCCTTCTTGCCGCAAATGGTTGCACAAAATGCCGAAGCGCACCGGCGCGCCTGCCGCGCCGCCCCGCCGCAGCCAAGTTACTACTGCCTGCAACACGCCCAGCGCGTTGCCTTCGGCGGCGGAGCGGCTGATGGTTTCAGGTAGCGTGTGTCGGGGTTTGCGTGTGAACATGGTTTTCCTTTTTATAGTGAATTAAATTTAAACCAGTACAGCGTTGGCTCGCCTTGCCGTAACGTGT
>ERZ773008.1566-NODE-1566-length-15919-cov-12.114914_pt1 | contig 15919 bp, 14 predicted proteins | sample MGYA00580664_ERZ773008 | MGnify/ENA primary metagenome ERZ773008 (study PRJEB29015, sample SAMEA2738016) | human oral metagenome | biome: human oral; feature: human-associated habitat; material: dental | place: China | collected 2048 ... | reverse complement strand
TATAGAGTTTACCTGATTTCACTACAGCCGTACTGTACTTGCTTTCTGTTGCACTAGTCCTCGCCTTGCGGCGGACGGGCGTTACCCGCTATAGTGCTCTGTGGTGTCCGGACTTTCCTCTACCTAATAAGAGGTAGCGATAAGCTGATTTACCCAACTTCTATAATGATCAATGATTAATGCCAGTAATGATTAATCATAGGTCATTAATCATTAATTATTATTAAAGGTATTTCCTTGATTGATATCTCCTGTATTGTATCCTTTCATAAACCATTCTACACGCTGTTTGGAAGTACCATGGGTGAAGGAATCGGGGACTACTTGCCCTTGCATACGTTTTTGGATGGCATCATCACCTACAGCATTGGCGGCACTTACGGCCTCTTCTATATCGTCGGCATCGAGATATTGTTTGTCATAGTGAGCCCACACTCCCGCATAGAAATCCGCTTGTAGTTCTAGCGCTACCGAGAGTTTGTTAGCTTCTTTTTGGCTGAGACCTTGCTGAGCTTGGCGTACCTTCTGGGAAGTGCCTAAGAGAGTCTGGATATGGTGACCTACTTCATGAGCCATCACATAAGCGATGGCAAAGTCACCACCCTTAGCACCAAATCGAGTACGAAGTTCCTCAAAGAAGCTCATATCCATATACAGCTTGTGATCTCCAGGGCAGTAGAAAGGACCTACAGCACTGCTGGCATTCCCACAGGCAGTCTGTACAGCATCGGTGAAAAGTACTAAGGTAGGCTTTTGGTAGGTACCTAAATTGTTTTCCCTGAATATTTTCTCCCAAATATCCTCTGTATCAGCCAGTACTGTAGCGGTAAAAGCCTTGATCTGTTTTTGTTCTTCTGTAAGATCAGCCTCATTGGCCACTTGTGAGGTCTGTTGTGTTTGGTTAAACTGTTCTAAGAGAGGCGCTACCGCCTGTCCTGTTTCTCCTCCGAACATCTGTAAGAGGAGAATAACAATTCCTATCAGCCCCCCTCCGGCGGCTATTTTTCCTGTGGTACTCACCCCTCGGCGGTCTTCCACATTATCACTTTGTCGTCGTCCTTGCCACTTCATAAGCGTTATTTTTTGGGTGCAAAGATACAACTTTTAATGATTAATGACAAATGATTAATCGTTAATGATTCATTCTCTTATCTCCTCAAGGGCGGACTATTCACAGACCTCTATTCCTCATAGATTCAGCTGTGAGGTCTTGCCCGCTTTTCCCATCCTTTGCCGTTAATTTTTTCCTTTAAAATATTTGTGAGAGAAAAAAAAACATTGTATCTTTGTCCGAATTTTTAGTAACAAACATAATGAGTGAACAATTAGACCCAAACAAATATTCGGCAGATAATATTCAGTCCTTGGAAGGGATGGAGCACGTACGTGTGCGCCCATCCATGTATATAGGCGATGTAGGGGTAAGGGGGTTACACCACTTAGTATATGAGGTGCTTGACAACTCCATTGATGAGGCACTTGCTGGCTATTGCGATACTATTTCTGTAGTAATCAATCCAGATAACTCAGTAACAGTGGAGGATAATGGGCGTGGTATTCCTGTGGATATACACAAGAAAGAAGGAGTATCTGCCCTTGAGGTGGTTATGACCAAGATAGGAGCTGGAGGAAAGTTTGACAAAGGTTCCTATAAAGTATCTGGTGGTCTGCATGGTGTAGGGGTGTCCGTGGTGAATGCCCTTTCTACTCACCTTACGGCTACCGTATTCCGTGATGGGAAAATCTGGGAACAAGAATATGAGCGAGGGATAGCTCTCTATCAAGTAAAGGAAAAAGGAAAAACAGAGAAGCGTGGTACTAAGGTTACTTTTCTGCCTGATACGGAAATATTTCAACAGACAGTGGAGTTCAACTATGATATCCTGGCCAATCGTATCCGAGAGTTGGCTTTCTTGAACAAAGGTATCCACATCACCCTAACCGATTTGCGCCATCAGGATGAAAAAGGAGCACCCATCTCCCAAACATTCTACTCAGAAAAAGGATTGGAAGAGTTTATCCAATATTTGGATGGTAATCGTACACCCATTATCAAAAAAATTATCGCTATGGAAGGGGAAAAGAACGAAATTCCTGTGGAAGTAGCTATGATTTATAATGATTCCTTCAATGAGAATCTCCATTCGTATGTCAATAATATCAACACCCATGAGGGAGGTACCCACCTTCAGGGCTTCCGTATGGGGCTTACCCGTACACTGAAGAACTATGCAGATAAGTCAGGCTTGCTTGAGAAAGCCAGTAAGGACAAGAAAAACCCCTTGGAGATCTCCGGAGATGACTTCCGTGAAGGGCTTACTGCTATTATCTCGGTCAAGGTAGCCGAACCCCAGTTTGAGGGACAGACTAAGACAAAACTTGGTAATCGAGAGGTGACTGCGGCTGTTTCCCAAGCTGTTTCCGATATGCTCGAGAGCTATTTGGAAGAAAACCCTGAAGATGCCAAGACGATTGTAAATAAGGTCATCCTTGCCGCTCAAGCCCGCTTGGCAGCGAAGAAAGCCCGCGAAGCCGTACAGCGAAAATCTCCTATGGGAGGGGCAGGCCTGCCAAACAAATTGGCTGATTGCCAAGATAAAAATCCTGAGAACTGTGAGCTCTTCTTAGTCGAAGGGGATTCAGCGGGAGGTACTGCCAAGCAAGGTCGTGATCAAAAGTTTCAAGCTATTCTCCCTCTTCGAGGTAAGATCCTCAATGTGGAAAAAGCCATGCAACATAGGGTCTTCGAGAATGAGGAAATTAAGAATATCTATACTGCCCTTGGGGTAACTATAGGAACAGAAGAGGATGCTAAGGCGCTTAATATTAGTAAGCTAAGATATCACAAGATTATCATCATGAGCGATGCCGATGTGGATGGTTCACATATCGCTACCTTGATCCTTACTTTCTTCTTCCGCTATATGCGAGAGCTGATAGAGGAGGGGCATGTATATATAGCCACCCCACCCCTTTACCTGCTTAAGCAAGGCAAAAAGGAACAATACGCTTGGTCAGATGAAGAACGCGATGCTATTACTAAAGAGTTTTATGAGCAAGCACAGACTAAGGTAGCTGTACAGCGATACAAAGGTTTAGGAGAGATGAATGCCGAGCAATTGGCAGATACAACTATGGATCCTCGCCACAGAACTCTCAGAAAGGTTACTATAGAAAATGCAGTAGAAGCCGATAGAATCTTCTCTATGCTTATGGGAGACGATGTACCACCTCGTCGTGAGTTTATTGAGAAAAATGCCAAATACGCCAATATAGACGCCTAATATACCTAAATGTAAAAGAGCGGCTACACAGCCGCTCTTTTTATACCTTGACTTCACATGAAAGAATTACCCATTTCTGCACCAGAGCAGATCTTACAACTCATCCCTCAGCGCTCCCCAATGGTCATGGTTGATACCCTGTGGGAGTATACCCCAGAGACTGCTGTAGTGGGACTTACGATTACTCAGGAGAATATCTTTGTACAGGAGGGGAACCTCTCCGCTTCTGGACTTATGGAACATATGGCACAGAGCATTGCCCTACACAAGGGCTATGGATATTACCTCAAAGCCCTACCTACCCCTATGGGATATATAGGTGCCATAAAACATATAGAAATACAATCCCTGCCCAAGAAAGGAGAGGCCATACGCACTCATATTACTATTCTCCAAGAGTTCATGGAGGTTACCTTAGTGAGAATGGAAACCTACATACAAGATATCTGTATAGCCCAAGGGGAAATGAAAACCGTTCTGGCGAAGTAGTTACTTTCTTCCTACAAATGCCTTATCACTTAGGGTGAGCATAAAGGCAATAAGAGCTTCTTTTTCCTCTTCTGTAAGAGGAATTTTTTTGTCGTTATTCTTCAAGATAGGATCTAAGTTAGGGTAATCAGTAACACCATTGGAAAAGAAGTCCAAAACATCTTTCAGAGAGGCAAACTGTCCAAAACTTCCATAGGGAGCTGTGTATTCTATATTGCGCAGAGAGGGAACTCTAAAGCGATGAAGGTCATCGTTATTTCCTGTGACACGTCCTCGACCTGCTTCTTCTACTACATCTGGATGTTTTGGGAACCCCACATTCCTAAAAGATTCATCAGTGAAAAGAGCCCCCTTGTGACAAGAAGCACATTTCTGCTTAAAAAGGGTATATCCCTTTTCCTCCACAGGAGTAAAAGTCTCTGTATGATCACGAGTTACCCGATCATACTTACTATTGGCAGAGATCAAAGTGTACATGAATTGAGCCATACTTCCCAAGATACGCTCTGAGGAGAATTTTGTATCACCATAAGCTTTGAGTAGTGCTTGCTTGTAGGCTGGATCATCTTTGAGTTTTTCTATTACCTCCAAGAGAGAAGAGTCCATTTCCTCATGAGTGATGATAGGAGTTACAGGCTGTTCCTTAAGGTCAGTAACCGCTCCATCCCACATGTATTCTGTGAGAAAAGCCATATTCTGAATGGGAGGGGTATTTCGGAGTCCTATTCTACCGGCCACTCCTACAGCACGAGGATTTTTATCAGCATAAGCCTGTTCTGGGATATGACAAGTGGCACAAGAGATGGAATTGTCATGGCTTAGTCGTGAGTCATAAAAGAGTTTTTCCCCTAAAGCTACTCCGTACTGGGTAGGGTAAGCTGATTCGATAAAAGGGTTTAGAGGAGGAAAATTGGAAGGGATGTTCAAAGAAAGCCTTGGATTGGAAATCTGTTGAGCCTCTTCGGAACTGTTTTTGCTGCAGGAATATAAAAAGAAAAGTAAAAGATAAAAAGTTAGTATGTTTTTCATAGAAAATATAAATAGTTAAGGAAAAAATAGCCTGTACTTAAATATTTTTAAGTACAGGCAGTGTATAGTAGGAAAGTAATTATTCTACATTAATAACAGAGAACATGCCAACCTTGTCCAAAACAGAGTTTTCTGAGTTGTCAAAACCTTCTTGAGCTTTATTATCGTCATTGATGTCTTTCACAATAATTTTCTTGCCATCAAGTGCTTGATTTCCTCCTATGTTATTCACAAAAGGAAACATAGCATTCAAATGATGAATGGTAGGAATCTTTCCTGTTAAAGTTATTTTATTAGTACCATTGACAAGTTTGTCAAAATTAGCTTTAATAGTAACTTTCCCTGTAACATTCTTTTTGATAGATAGAGGTTTAGGGAAATCTAAAGAAATAAAACGAAAAGCATCTCTGTTTTCATTTGCATTCCATGTATTAGGATCTGCTTTTTTCCCTTTTTGGGCACTACCTATATGAATAGAAAGAGTAGCATCAGCAATAGGGGCAAGGTTTCCATCTTTGTCCTTGTGATTAGGATTAGAATACCAGCCTTCAAGCTTTACAAAACGATAGCCATTAGCCCATTCCCAGTGCATGATTTGTGCTTGTTTGAAAGAACCTGTAAGGCGGTAGAAATTAGGAAATTTGTCTTGTAAGGAGAGGTTGTTAAGCTCTCTTTTTACCCCCAATCCAAATTCTATTCCTTTGTAGTCCCCTTGAGGAATTTCACTAAGAATAGGGGACAGAGAAGCGGTGTTTTCTTGATTGATAAGAAAACCTCCCTTATCTAAGTCTTCAGTATGATAAGCAACCTTGGTACCATCTGCTTTTACAAGGACTATATTGGTAATCACATATTTTACCTCTGAGAACTTGAGAGTTTGTCCATTGGAAGTATAGGCTTTAGCAGTATTAGCATCTGCTCCTAAGGTGAGTTTTTCTTCTCCTACATAGTTTTCGAACTGTAAGGCGATTTTTCCATTTCCTTGTAGTTCTGGAGTAGGCTTTTCCTCTTGTCCTGGATTAGGCTTGGCAGGCTGAGGAGTATTATTGTCTTTACTGCAAGATGAAAGTGCCGCTATTGCAGTGGTAGCGATAACGAGTGTTCTGAAATTTCTCATTTATGTATAATTAAATTTTTAATATGATAAGGGCATAACTTTCCTGCCCTACTTAGGATTAGGGGAAATATGAGGTGGTTAAAATGAGAATAGAAAAAGAAATACTCATTCTTATCTCTAAGAAATGAGTATTTCTTTCTTTTAGAGATATCTTCTTAAATAAATTGTGGATTTTTTAGCTAATGTATAGGGAGTACTCCTTGTCCTTATTAGGATAGGAATAGAGCATGTGGAAAACGCTCATTCTGTGGAAATATTCTGCAGACAAGGCACAACCTTCCCTTGAAAGGTTACATTAACAAAGGTAAGTAGTAGAAGAAATGGGAGGGCGCATTTGCTTTTTGACTATTTTATGAATAAGCAATTGTTCCTTGAAGAAGAAAGGAGGCATTTCCTCCAGAGTATGTACTATAGCTGTTTCAAAAGAAAAGGGTTGCTGAAGTACAATGTCTATATCTTTAAGATTTAAGAGCTTGTCGGAGGTGTGGGAGGTGTCCTCTATATTTTTCTTAAGATGACACTTTCCATGACAATCCATCTCTTTTTTATCTTTATTGATACAGTAAGCCTTCTCAATAAAGTCTCGATTCAGATGGTAGTGCACGATAAGAAGCGTCTGCTGAAAGGCTATCAGCAGTATGAGTAAGGATAATATGAAACTCACAGTACGCTTCACAAGAATTAGTTTTATAACTCAGATTAAGATAGGGCAAAGATACAACTTTTTTTGAGATAAACAAGTCTTATTTATAACATTTTTTATAAGTAATTTAATGTATTGATTTTCAATATGTTTTTATGTTGTAAACAGGGGATTTTATATTCTATGCCAGAGAAATAGAAAAAAAAATTTTTTTATTTAGGAAAAATATTGTACTTTTGCCGCGATTTATAATCTTGCGATGAACACTGTTTTTGCTAAAATATGTGCTTTTGTGATGACGCTTTGCTTGTTAGCTTTACCGCTTACCAGTGAAGTGACCCCGCATGCCTGCCAAAAACAGCATACCCAACAACATAAGCAGGCAAAATCCTGTCACAAGGAGGATGTACCTGAGTGCTGCAAAGAAAAACAAGGAGCTGCTCCTAAGCATACTTGCTGCCAAGTGGCACCCATGTCCTCCTATGCAAGGTTAGAAAAAACAGAATTAGAACATACCTTAAAACTTGTTCAAAAACAAGTAATTCCTACTATTATATCACCTAAGGTTGTCTTCTTGATAGAAACTATTTCTATGAAGGGGAAACAGCCTTTTTATTCTTCTTCTCCACAGCTGACAAGGAACATACCGATTCTTTTTCAGCAATTTCTTTGTTAGCTTTTCTGACAGATTTTATTTTTCAGGAGTCATATTCTTTGCCTATAATGGTAGAAGGGAGGCTCTTGCATCTTGTTAAGACACTATCAATGGTGTCTCTATGTGTGTTTTCAAAAAAACACCTTCGAAATCCTATAAAATCAAAAGAAAACTAACAATGAAAAAATATATCATATTAGCATTACTGATGCTACCTTTATCTCTTTTTGCCCAGACTATGGTGCAAGGAAAAATTACCCTCAAGGATGCTACAGAAACTTTTGCTGAAGCAGGAGTGAGTATCTATTGGGAGGGAACTACCATCGGGACTACAACCGATGATACAGGTCACTTCAAGCTGTTGTACAAGCCAGAACTCAAGAAGCTGGTGGTGAGCCATGTGGGATTCAAAACAAAAGTGATCACCATCACCGATCCTGTGAAATTTGTTACCTCAACTTTGTTGGAGGATGCCAATCAATTGGATGCGGTAGAAGTCTCCATAGCCAAACGCAAACCTACCGAGCGCCTACAAATGAACAATGCAGGTATGGTCAATATCAATTCAGGTGAATTGCTTAAGGCAGCTTGCTGCAACCTCTCAGATAGCTTTGAGACCAGCTCCAATACAGAGGTAGCTGTGGCCGATGCAGTAACGGGCACCAAGCAGATAAAGATGTTGGGGCTTGCCAGTCCATACTTATCTCTTACCCAAGAGAATGTTCCCAGTATACGTGGTGCTTCACAGGTGTATGGAATGACCTTTATCCCAGGCTCTTGGGTTGATAATATCCAGATTATCAAGGGAGCAGGGAGTGTGATCAATGGCTATGAGAGTATCGCTGGACAGATCAATACCGAATTGGTAAAACCTATACTGGATACCCCTATTTACTTGAATGTATATGGGAGTGAGGATGGTCGTTTTGAACTCAATAACCATCTTAACACCAAAGTTTCAGATCATTGGCATACAGGACTTTACCTACATGGGAATGTGCGAAATATGCAAATGGACAACAATGGGGATGGCTTTATGGATGTACCTACAGGAAGCCAAATCAACCTGATGAATCGCTGGCAATATGCCAATCCTAATACAGGCTGGATGTCCAACCTTACCCTGCATTATCTCTATGACGCAAGAAAAGCAGGGCAACTCTCATCTGTTTCTGCCCCAACTCTCTGGCAGAGTGAGAATAAGACCCACCAACTGAATGCTTCTGCTAAGCTCGGTTATATATGGGAGGATATGCCATATCAGAGTTTGGGCTTTCAGGCAGACTATAAGCAGTATGAACAGGATTCTTATTTTGGACTCAATCAGTATGATATTTCTCAGAAGACGATCTATCTTAATGCTCTATTCAAGTCCATTATTAGCAATACCAATCACACTTTTACCACAGGGGTTAATAGCATCACTGATATTATTACCGAGCGTGTAGGAGCCACCTCTCTTTCCGATAACTATGACCGTACGGACTTTTCCGCAGGAGCATTTTTCGAGTACAGTCTCTCTGCAGGCGATACCTTTGGGCTTACAGCTGGCGCAAGGGCTGACTATCACAACAAGATGGGGACTTTCATTACCCCACGCTTCCACTTGCGCTATATGCCTTGGAAGAAGGGTACGCTACGCCTTGCAGTAGGTAGGGGAGAGCGCTTGGCAAGTATCTTCTCTGAGAATCAAAAACTCTTTTCCACGGCAAGAACAATACGCCTTGGAGGTACACAGACTGGAAAAACCTATGGACTATCCCCAGAAATAGCTTGGAACTATGGGCTTTCCTTTACCCAATATTTAACCTTGGGGAAAAGAGACTTAGAAATAGTAGCTGACCTATATTACACCAACTTTACCAATCAGGTGGTGGTGGACTGGGACAATCCCAGAGAAGTGAGTTTCTATAACCTCACAGGAAAGAGTTTTTCTACAAATTTCCAGATAGAGGCTAACTATGAGATTCTTAAGCGTACCCACTTGAAGGTAGCTTATAAGTGGTTCGATGTACAGACAGATTATGCTTCAGGGCGACGCACTCAGCCCTTCCAACCCAAAGAGCGTTGGATGGTGAATCTCTCCTATGAGACTGTACCCCAAGAAGGGCGTCAGTGGCGTATGGATGCTACCTTCAATGCTATAGGTAGCCAGCGCCTACCAGATACCTCTGCCAATCCTGTAGCCTATCAGATGGGGGATACAGCAGCGGCCTACACCACTACCCAAGCACAGATCACTCGTGTCTTTTCTCCTATGATAGAGGTATATCTCGGTGCAGAAAACTTGTTTAACTATTACCAAAAAAGAGCTATTATAGCTCCCGATCAGCCTTTTGGCACTTATTTTGATGCTTCTATGGCCTATGCTCCTCTGCAAGGTCGTATGATATATGCAGGATTGCGTTTTAAACTGAAATAAAACAACTTTTAAATATATTTATCATGAAAAGATTCATACTTTTGGCTTTCTTAGCCCTTACTTTGCCTGTGGTAGCGCAGAGTAAAAATGCAAAAGCACAACTCAATGTAGAGGGTATTTGTAATTCTTGTAAGGCACGTATAGAAAAGGCTGCCTTGGGAGTAAAAGGGGTTAAGTACACCCAGTGGAATGTAAATTCACACCAGCTATCTCTTATCTTGGACGAGAGAAAAACCTCTACAGCACAAGTACAAGAGGCAATCGCCAAGGTTGGTCACTCCAATAGTCTTACCGATGGTACTCATAAGGTAGAAGCCTCAGAAGAAGATTATAATAAGGTAAGTGACTGCTGCAAATACCGTGATGAAGAAGTGGTGAAGAATCATCACTAAACAAGGACTATTCTGAGAATACGAAAAGCCGTTCCCAATTGGGAACGGCTTCTCTTTTGTAATATAAAAAACTAATACCCTTCTATTTTTGGAAAGTGTTGTTCTCTATGTTAATATCAGTGGTGACATGGTTAGGATCGATCACTACTTTCTGAATATTCTCAAAAGGCATATCTACCTCAAAGGTATAGGTAGGATGCGCCCAACCCCAAGTAGGTAATACTTTGCGTTCATAGCTATAAGGATTTTCCTTTTCACCAAATTGCATACGCAAAGGAATGTAATAGTAGTGAGTTTTGTTGTTTTTATCTACTACAAATACATCGGTAGGCAAAGGCATTCTCTCTACACGGCGGAGGGTGATTTCAGTTTTGTTGCCTTTGGCAGCTACTTTATCTACCGCATAGTCCACATGGTGAGGTGTTTGCATGAACTCATTGAGGTACCATTGTAGTTGCATGCCAGATACTTTCTCAGCACAACGGATAAAGTCATGAGGTTGAGGGTGCTTGAAAGCAAATTTTTTGAAATAAAGTTGGAGGGTTTTCTCTACATTTTTCTCTCCGATGATGTACTCCAACTGTCTGAGGAAGAGAGCTCCCTTACTGTAAGAGGTTACAGAGTAGGCATAGTTGGTATTGAAGCGGTCGGACTGGTGTGTAGGAGTTTCCTCATACTTAGAGGCTACATATTTGCCGTAAGACTTATAGAATCCAGAGAAAGGTTCTTTAGCCCCAAGCATAGCAAGTGCGCGGTCTTGTATATAAGAGGTAAAACCTTCGTCTAACCAAGGATAAGCTGTCTCATCAGAAGCTAAAAGGTGTTGGAACCAAGAGTGTCCTAACTCATGTACAGCAGTTCCGAGCAAGGAGCTATATTCTTTTTCCCCTTCGATAAGGGTACACATAGCATACTCCATACCTCCGTCACCTCCTTGTAGGAAAGAGTATTGTTTCCAAGGATATTTACCTACGTATTTGTTGTAGAAATCAAAGGTTTTGACCATCTCAGGCTGGATTTTCTTCCAGTTTTCAGGGTAGTTTTTATAGAGGAAGTGTACGGTAAGCCCATTGCCTGCATCGAGCTTGTCATGAACAAACTTAGGATCCGCAGCCCAAGCGAAGTCGTGAACTTGAGGAGCATAGAAGTGCCAAGTACGTTTGTTACCTTTTACCTTAGGTACCTTCACTCCAGCATCTTCGTACCCAAAACCAATCTCGTTGTTGTTCTGTAGATATCCAGAACCTCCTATGATATAGTCTTTGTCGATGGTAATCTTCACATCATAGTTGCCCCATACACCATAGAACTCACGGGTGATATATTCAGTGGTATTCCATCCGCGATAGTCATATTCGGCCAATTTAGGATACCATTGTGTCATGGAGAGAGCTACTCCATCAGGGTTGTTACGCCCTGTACGGCGGATCATCACTGGAGCTTGTCCGGAGAAATCCATTTTCAATACAGTAGAGCTATGAGGAGGTAGTGGCTTGTTGAGGTCTACCTTTACGATGGTACCTTCTGTTATATATTTTACAGGAGTGCCATCTTGGGAAAGGGAATTGACACGTACATACCCTATTTCCTCAGGCTTAAGGGAAGCGATACGGCTTTCGTTGATAGTCTTGCCATCTACCTCTTTTTTATTGACCATACGGCGGTCAGGGTCGAGGATTGTCTGGAGGCGAGCATCCATCTCACTACCAGGCTGGAAGGCGTTGAGGAATACATGGTAAAAAACTACCTTAAGTGTGTCAGGAGAGTTGTTGGTGTAAGTAAGCTCCTGTTTCCCAGTATATTGGTAGTTCTTTACATTCATGTCGATATCCATTTTATAATCGACATGTTGTTGCCAATACGGGGCATTCTGTGCCTGAGCTACTCCTAAGGTGCTCAGTGCGGCTAAGGATAAAATCTTTGTATATTTCATCACATTTATAATTTGTAATTATGGACACAAAGTTACGAATTTTAATGGAGAAAATAAAGGGAAAAATAAAATTTCTTCTCTAAGGAGACTATATGGTTTTTTTTCGTTACTTTTGTGCTGTTTTTTTAACCCTATAGAAGATGGAATTGAACCTTACCCGTCCTATTTGTTTTTTTGATTTGGAGACTACAGGTACAGATGTTTCTCGCGATCGCATTGTAGAGATTTCGATACTCAAGGTATGGCCCAATGGCAACCGAGAGAGCAAGACCTATCTGGTGAACCCCACCATACCTATTCCGCCAGCCTCCACGGCCATACATGGGATCAGTGATGAACGTGTAGCTCAGGCGCCTACTTTTAAGGAATTGGCCAAGCAAATACACGCCATGATCAAGGATTCCGACTTGGCAGGTTATAACTCCGACCGCTTTGATATTCCCCTCTTGGCCGAAGAACTCTTGCGTGCTGGGGTGGATTTTGACCTGAAGAACCGTGTAACAGTCGATGTACAAACCATCTTCCACAAGATGGAACAGCGTACTCTCTCGGCTGCTTATAAGTTCTATTGTAAGAAAGAGTTAGACAATGCTCATACAGCTGCCGCCGATACCGAAGCTACTTATGAGATTCTTAAAGCACAGCTTGATACCTATTCCGATACCCTACCCAATGATATCAAGCAGTTGAGTGAATTTACTACACGTAGCCAAATAGCCGATTTTGCGGGATTTATCGCCTATAATGACAAAGGAGAAGAAATCTTCACCTTTGGTAAGCACAAAGGGCGCAAAGTAGAAGAGATTTTAGAAGAAGAACCGGGATACTTTGGCTGGATACTCAATGCTGATTTTCCTCTCTATACTAAGAAAGTCCTTACGGCTATACGTCTGAGAAAGGGATTGGGACAGTAAGAAGTGAAGAGTGAAAAGTGAAGAAAGAAGACTCTGTACGGCAAGTCCCTACAGCTGAGTATGTGGTGAATTTTGCCCCCACTGTGAGAGGGGTATATTTCCGCAGGGAAGGCGATGCTCGTCAGTAGTTGTTTTGGAGAGCGTCATGGTAGAGACACAATTCATTACGTCTTTGAAAAAGAGAAATTAAAAACCGCTCTATAGAGCGGTTTTTATTTTGTTCTAAGTTAGATATTAGAATCTGTAAGATAGACCAAAAGTAGGGGTAGTAAAGAAATTACTGAACTCATTTACTTTGAAGTTGATAGTAGTAGTACCATCTCCTCCTTTTGGCTTGCTGTTTTTAATAGAGAAAACATCTGTTAAACCAAAGTTGATGGCAAAACTGTTTGTAAGGAAATAGTTAATTCCTAATCCAGCACCGAAAGTGATGTCAGTAGACTTCTTGTCAGTAGTTTTGTTGTTGTTAGAGTCAAACTGAAGACCTGCTTGTCCATATACTTTGAAACGTTGTCCTAATTCAAGGAAGTAGTAACGGGCAAAAACACCTAATCCAAAAGTATTTACTTCTTGGTTATTAGATTTGTCAGAAGCGATATTCAATCCTAGCCCAAGAGCAAAATCATCAGAAAGGAAATACCCACCTACAGGTCTGAAAGCATAAGAAGTAGTAGTAGTAGTGCTATTACCACTAGGAACACTAACAGATGTGATACCGATGTTTCCTTCTACAAGAACATCTCCTTTAGAGAAACCAAAACCACTGTTTTCTTCTTGTGCATTAGCGAAACTGAATGCGAACACAGCTAAAGCTGATAAAAGAATTTTTTTCATCTTTACTTAAAATTTTAATGATTGATAGGGCAAAGGTAAGGTATTTTTTTGGATAAAACCTAATAAAAAAGATTATTTTTTGTTATAAAAATTTTAAGTAATTGATACTTAGCTGAGTAAAACAATAACAAACCTATTGTTTTTAACAAATTTATAACAAAATAGAGCAACAAATAAGACTTTTTTCTCTTGGGAAATATGTTTGTTTTCCCCTTAAGACTGTAGGGAAAGTGTAAGGTTATTTATAAAGAGTATAAATAACAAAAATAGGCTGTTAAAAAAGAAATTTTAGCTAATCAATTCAAAAAAAAATAATACTTTTGCACGACTTTTTAAGAAACTAACTAATTTTTATCCTATGTCAAGCGACATCCGCATTCGTAAGGGTTTGGATATTCAGCTGGAAGGAAAAGCTGAAGCCATCACCAAGGTAGCGCCGCTTTCCCAAGTGTATGGCCTTAGACCTGCTGAATTCCACAGAGTAATCCCTAAGCTCATCGCTCGAGAAGGAGCAACTGTCAAAGCCGGGGACCCCGTTTTCTACGACAAAAGAGATGAAAGGGTGTTATTCCCTTCTCCCGTTAGTGGTACTATTACGGAAATTATCCGTGGAGAACGTCGTAAAATTCTGGAAATCAGAATTACTCCCGATGCTCAGCAGTCTTTTCATGAATATGAAAAGAAGCAAGTAGACTCCCTTTCTCCTGAGCAGATCAAAGAACATTTGTTACAGACAGGCTGCTGGCCACTTATTAAGCAACGTCCGTACGACGTGATTGCTTCAGTAGATAGTCAGCCTAAGGCGATCTTCATCTCAGCCTGCAAGACCAATCCTTTAGCTCCTGATTACGACTATGTACTCAAGGGGAAGGAAAAGGAATTACAGGTAGCACTCACTGCACTTTCGAAGCTCACTACAGGCAAGGTGCATGTCTCTGTATTCAAAGATAGTTCTCTATCTCCTTTTCGCAATCTCAAGGATATTGTATTGCACAACGTATCAGGGCCACACCCAGCAGGGAATGTGAGTACCCAAATAGCTAAAATCAGCCCTATCAACAAAGGGGAAGTAGTATGGGTGGTTTCTCCTCAGGACTTGGTGGTTATAGGAGAACTCTTCCTTACAGGTCGCCTGAACCTAACTCGTACAGTAGCGCTTGCAGGAGCTTCCATGGAGAACCCTCACTATGTGACTGCTATTGCAGGAGCACAGATCAAGGGTGTGGTAGGAACAGGGGTAAAAGATCCAGCCAATACTCGTATCATCAGTGGAGATGTACTAACTGGTCAAAAAGTATGTGAAAACACTTTCTTAGGCTTCTATGATGACCAGATTACAGCCATCCCAGAAGGTAATGACTATGACCTATTAGGTTGGGCAAAACCTATAAGCAACAAGATTTCCCTCACTCGAGCCTTGACTTTCTCTTGGCTTAACCCAAATAAGAAGTACAACCTCAATACCAATACCAATGGAGAGCAACGTGCTTTCGTGGTAACAGGTATGTATGAGGAAGTATTCCCATTGGATATTTACCCTATGCAGCTGCTCAAAGCTTGCTTGTATAAGGACTTGGACGAATTGGAAAACTTAGGAGCTTATGAAGTAGCCCCAGAGGATTTTGCCTTGACTGAGTTTGTATGTGTGTCCAAACAGCCACACCAGCAAATCATTAGAGATGGTTTAGATCTTATGATGGACGAATTGGGATAAAAGTAACTATAGCATAATGGCCAGACCCGCAACAAAGCAAGATTTAGAGGCTTTAGCCAAAGAAAACTACCAAAAGTTAGTTTCTTTGATAGAAGCATTATCAGACAAAGAGCGAGAAAAAGCATTTCCGGAAGGTACTATGAATAGGAATATTCGTGATGTCATAGGTCACTTGTATCATTGGCATTTATTATTCTTAAACTGGTACGAGGTAGGGATGCGAGGTGAGAAACCCAAAATACCCAAAGAAGGCTATACTTTTTCTGACACCCCTAAGCTCAACCGAGAAATATGGGAGCAGTGTCAAGGAGTGTCACTTACTGAGATACGATCACTTTTTGAAGCCACTCATAACAAAGTGTTTCAACTTTACAGAAACACACAGATGAGGAGCTTTTCACTAAGAAAAAGTATCACTGGACGGGGAGTACTTCCTTAGGCTCTTACTTAGTTTCGGCAACATCAAGTCATTATGATTGGGCTTTAAAACTAA
>ERZ773008.1565-NODE-1565-length-15925-cov-10.525961_pt1 | contig 15925 bp, 17 predicted proteins | sample MGYA00580664_ERZ773008 | MGnify/ENA primary metagenome ERZ773008 (study PRJEB29015, sample SAMEA2738016) | human oral metagenome | biome: human oral; feature: human-associated habitat; material: dental | place: China | collected 2048 ... | reverse complement strand
TCATGTCCACGCCGACGGCGGAGTACTCCAGCGCGATGCGGTCGGCCAGCTCGCCCCTAGGGAGCTTGGTCGCCCAGGCGGTGGAACGGCCGAGCTCGGACAGGAGGCCCGAGACATTCGCCTCGGAGCCCGCAGCGGTCATGCGCAGGGAGCGGGCGGTGGCCAGCCGATCACCGCGCTCGCACGTCAGTCGGATCTGTCCCTCGCCGATAGTTGTCAGGTCGTACGTCATTGTTCGATTCCTTCTCCGACGGCCGTCGCCGGTCCGTCCGCGGCGGGCCCGGGGACCGCGCCGCGATGTTGTGGTGGGGTTTGTGCTGGAGCTGTGCCGGGGCCGTGCACGGCTCAGGGCGCCAGGACCGGAATCCCGGCGGAAGCCGCCCTGTCCTCGATGAACTCGCGGGCGTCGATGCATCTGGCGACCGAGTCGGGAGCGTCGTCGTTCCACATCTCGATCATGAGGCGACCCGCCCAGTGCTGGGCTCTCAGCAGCTCGAAGGAGCGACTCCAGTCGACAGTGCCCACGCCCATCTCGACGCGTCGGGGCTCGCCGGGGCGGACGTCCTTGGCGTGCATGGCGACCATGTGCCCCTCCCCGGCCGTCAGCTCGACGGCCGGGTCGAGCTGCTGCTCGGCGATGTTGCCGAGGTCGGGGTAGACCTGGAGGTACGGGGAGCCGACGGCGTCGACGAACTCCATGGCCTTGCGGATCGAGGTGACGTCGGTGCCGTCGACGTTCTCGATGCCCATGACCACGCCCAGGCGAGCGGCCATGGGGACCGCGTCGGCGAGAAGCTCGCCGTACCAGCGCTCCGCATCGGGGCCCGGGTCCTCGTAGTAGCAGTAGTACCCGGCGATCTGGATGACCGGGACGCCGAGGTCGTGGCACACCTGAAGTCCGCGGGCCATGACCTCGCGCGCCCGACGGCGCACGGCGGGATCGGCCGATCCCGGCCCGATCCTGCGGTGAATGGACAGGCAGATCCCGCCGATGTCGGTGCCGACCGCGTCGGCGGCGTCGCGCACCCGGCGGCAGGCGGCGGCGTCCCACTCCAGGCGGGCCTCCCGCTCGGGGGACTCGTCGATGGACAGGTCGAGGAAGGAGAAGCCCGCCGTCGGCACCTGGGCGAGGAGGGCCCGCCAGTCGTCGGCCGTCCTGAGGGAGCTCGAGACGAGAGCCTTCTCGTAGATGCCCAGGGCGAGGCCGTCGACCAGGTCGTCGTGGGCGGGCGGCTCGGCCCTCGCGGTGGGAGCGGCGCTCATGACCAGACCTCGTGCAGGGTCTCGCGCAGTCGCGCGGCCGCCGCCGCCGGGTCATCGGCTCCCACGATGGCGCGTCCCGCGATGACGATGCCGACGCTGCGCCCGGCGAAGGCCGGGAGGTCCTCGGCACTGACCCCGCCGGTGATGGTGACGGTGAGCCCCATGGCCGCGAGCTCATCGACGCGGTCCATGTCCTCGTCCTTCCAGGACAGGTCGCCGGCGGCCTCGCGGTCACGGGACCGCTTGACGATGACGTGGCGCACGCCGGCCTCGCGCCAGGCGCGGGCCCGGTCGGCGTCGTACCACTCGTCGGCCAGCTCGACCTGGACCTCGCCGTCGAACTCGGCGGCGACGTCGCAGACCTGCTCGATGGTGGTCAGGGAGGCCCCGGCGACGCAGGAGACGAGGTCGGCGCCGGCCTCGAAGGCGAGCCGGGCGATCTTGGAGCCGGCCTCGGCGATGCGCACGTCGGCGAGGATCCGCTTGTCCGGGAAGAGGGCCCGGATGGCGCGCACGGCGTGGTAGCCCTCGCACAGCACGAGGATGGTGCCGCACTCGATGATGTCGACGTGCGGAGCGGCCTTCTGGAGAGGGCCGAGCGCACCGGGCAGGTCGACGGTGTCCAGGGCGATCTGGAGGTCGGGTGTCATCTCGATGCGCCCCCGTTCAGCCGGCCAGGGGCTCGAAGGCGAAGAAGGCGGCGGCGTTGTTCACCAGGAGGTCCTGGACGTAGTCCGGGTCGAATCCCTCGTCGTCGATCAGGCGCGGGCAGAAGACGGCCGGGTCGTAGTCGATGCCGGAGACCGAGCCGTAGACCTTCTGGTAGGAGGCCTTGCCCGAGTCCGTGCCCAGGAGGATCTGCCTGCCGTAGCCCTTCTCGCCCAGGACCTTGAGGAGGTTGACGCGCGCGTTGTCGGGCACGTACTTGGTGCGGTTGGTGCCGTCGAGCTCGACGTAGGCGCCGAGCCCGACGATCTGCTCCTGGATCCACGGGTCCCAGTTGCGCTGGATGTGGCCGATGGCGATCTTCTCCGGCGCCACGCCCCGCTCGATGAGGAAACGGGCCTGCTCGGGGCCGCAGGTGCCGGCGGTGACGTGGGTGTTGATCGGGGCACCGGTCTCCTTCGACGCGATGGCGACCGCCTCGCCGGTCTTGACCTCCCAGTCGGTGATCCGGCCGTAGGCGGTGGCCCACTTGATGCAGCCGGCCCTGATGTCGGTGCGCTTGACCAGGGGGCCCATGTAGTCGTTGGCGTCGACGCCCTCGACGATGTCGGCGATGAGCAGGTCGGCGATCTCGGCGACGGTGTACTGGTTGACCCAGGACTGGCGCCACTCCAGGTAGACCTTCTGCTGGTGGAAGCCCGTGGTCTGGACGACCTGGAGGTCGGGGACGCGGTCGACGACCCTGCGGAGCTTGAGGACGCCGCGCCCCGAGGAGGCGGGGCACATATCGACGATAGTGGCCCCCGGCGCGAAGCGCTTGGAGGCCTCGACGAAGTAGGTGGCCTCCTGAACGGCCTTGTCCTCGTCGATGAGGAGGTGGTCGGGGTCGATGTAGACCTCGCCCGCGCCGACGCGGATGAGGTGGTCGTGGGCGTTGACGACGCCCAGTGTCGAGGGGTCGACGTCGCCGTGGATGGTGCGGACGATGCCCATGGTGCTCTCCTTCGAACAACTGATCGGTAAACGGTGCGGGCACGACGGCCGAGCTCCGAGGACCAGGTCCCGAGACCGCTGCCCGACGAGACCAACGTATGGACCCGTCGTCGAGACCTGGAGCCTCTCTGCGCACATCTGTGCACGTGTGATCTCGGCGCGATCAAGGAAGAACCAGAATGACGAGCCTAGAACTGGAGCGGAGACCATCACGATCCCCCTACAATGAACGCATGTGCGGTAACCTGACTCGCAATCGCGCATCGTTGCTGCTCGAGGTCGCCCGCATGTACTGGGATGAGGGCCTCGGTCAAACGGAGATCGCCCGCCGTACGGGCTACTCCCGCCCGACGATCTCCCGCATGCTCGCCGAGGCGCGCCGGGTCGGCGTCGTCACCGTCACCGTGGCGCACCCCATCGAGCGCCTCATGGCTCTGGAGAAGCGACTCGTGGACGCCTTCGGGCTCAAGACCGCCCGCGTGAGCGAGGCGACGCCCGGCAACGGATCCGACGTCGGGCCCGATGTCGCCCGCACCGCCGCCGATCTGCTCCTGGAGAGCTGCGGGCCGCACAGCGTCATCGCGGTGTCCAACGGGCGGGCCGTGGCCGCCGTCGTGCATCACACGCCCGAGCGCAGCTGGCCCTCCTCGACCGCCGTGGCCATGCTCGGAAGCGTCGGGGAGTCCTTCAACACGGAGGACGGACCGGACGTGTGCCGCAACCTGTCCCTGCGGCTCGGCGGCCGCTTCCGCTCCCTGACCGTGCCGCTCGTCTTCGACTCCCTGGCCCTGGCCCGAGCCGTGCGCGAGGAGGACCAGGTCGCCACGACGCTGGAGCTCGCGGCGCGCAGCGACATCGCCCTGACCGGTGTGGGCACCGTCGGGACCTCCGTCAGTCCCCTGCTGCGCCGCTGGATGACCCCCGAGGTCGTGCGCGAGTGCCGCAAGCGGAATGTGGTGGCGCACGTGTGCGGCCACCACCTCGATGCGAGCGGCCGCCATGTGCACACCGCCCTGTGCGACCGCACCCTGTGCCTCGACCCCGAGCGGCTCAGGGAGATCCCGCTCGTCGTCGGCGTGGCCGCGGGTCCCGACAAGATCGTGGCCATCCGAGCCGCACTGCGCGGCGGCTACCTGTCCGCCCTGGTCACCGACGAGGCGACCGCGCGCGCCGTCCTGAAGGACGCGTGAGCCGCGCCCGAACGGGGTTCAACCGGTTCCTCCCGGCTCCGCGCGCCGTTAAGATGACGGGCGCCCATCCCATCGGCACCCCGGTATCGTCCCCGTGCTCCGCCGCGTGCCGCCGCATCCGGTCCACCCGACCGGCCGATGGCGAACTCCAGGGAAACGAGCAGTCATGACAGCCCAACCGCCTCAGAGCATTCAGAACCCTCAGAACCCTCAGAACAAGACCCATTCCGCCGCGTACTACCCGCTGCTGGTGGTCGCGATCATCCTCGGCATCGCACTGACCATCGGCATCCTCGTCTGGATCACCACCAATGCCACCGGTCGCGTGAGGATCCCCTACATCGTGCTGATCTTCCCCACACTCGTCCTGGTGGGCCTGGTCAAGCTGATCGATGAGGCACTCCTGAAGCGTCAGTCGCGCCCGGATCCGAACGCCCCGGGGCGGGGTGCGATGCCGGTGACGAATCCGTCCGGCCAATCGGGCCCTTCCTCGTACGGCGGCCCGGCCGGTCCAGCGGAATCCGCTCCAGCGGGATACGGCCAGCAGATGTCCCGCTCGGAGGAGGCGGCGTCCTACGGCCAGTCCCAGCAGGCTCAGGCTTCTGGGTACGGGCAGGCCCAGGCCCCGGCCTCCGGGTACGGGCAGGCCCAGGCCCCGGCCTCCGGGTACGGACAGGCCCAGGCCCCGGCCTCCGGATACGGACAGGCCCAGCAGCCTCGGACCCCCGAGCGCGGCTCGGGCGATTCGGGCTACGGGTGGCGGCCGGCCTCTGGTTACGGTCAGACGCCTCCGATGGAGATCCGGCCCCCGTACGGCCAGGACGGATCGCGAAGGAGCTGAGCCCGGCCGCCGGCGTGCCGATCGGACCAGTATCACCAAGACCGGAGGCACGAGGAAGAGCCGAGCCGGCCGCCGGCGTGCCGACCGGGGTCTCGCGAGCCCGGCGACCGTTCCCCTCCACGGCCGATTCATGTCGGTGGCGCTCGCTAGCCTGACACCATGGCTTCGACCAAGAGCACCAGGACACGCACCTCCTACGTGTGCACGGAGTGCGGCTGGACGAGCCCCAAGTGGCTCGGCCAGTGCCGCGAGTGCAGGGCCTGGGGCACGCTCGAGGAGTTCATCGAGGCTCCCGGGTCCGATGCCCCGATCGCGAGCGGAGTCGCCCCGGTCCGCACTCTGGTCGTGTCCCCCGCCGTCGAGGCCCGTCCCATCGGCGAGGTCAGCGCCGAGGAGGCCCGCGCCCGTCCCACGGGCGTCGGCGAGCTCGACCGGGTTCTGGGCGGTGGGATCATCCCCGGTGCCGTCGTGCTGCTGGCGGGCGAGCCTGGGGTGGGCAAGTCCACCCTGCTTCTCGACGTCGCCGCCAAGGCCGCGGCGGCGGCCCGTCGGCGGAGCGAGGGACCCGTCCTCTACGTCACCGGCGAGGAGTCCGCGAGCCAGGTCAGCCTGCGGGCGGAGCGCATCGGTGGCATCGACCCGGCGCTCCTGCTCGCGGCGGAGACCGAGCTGGGGGCGCTGCTCGGCCAGGTGGAGGCGACCGGCCCCTCGCTCCTCGTGGTCGATTCGGTGCAGACTATCGCCTCGGCGCAGATCGAAGGCTCGGCGGGCGGTGTCGCCCAGGTGCGAGCGGTCGCCGGGGCCCTGATCGCCGTGGCCAAGGAGCGTGGAATACCGGTCCTCCTGGTCGGTCACGTCACCAAGGACGGCGGGATCGCCGGTCCACGTGTGCTCGAGCACCTGGTCGATGTCGTCTGCCAGTTCGAGGGGGACCGCCACGCCCGCCTGCGACTGCTGCGCGCGGTGAAGAACCGCTACGGGCCAACGGACGAGGTCGGCTGCTTCGACCTGGGCGAACGCGGCATCATCGGCCTGGCCGACCCCTCGGGCCTGTTCCTGTCCGCAGCGCGCTCGGAGGTGCCGGGCACCTGCGCGACCGTCACCCTGGAGGGGCGCCGCCCCATGCCGGTCGAGGTTCAGGCGCTCGTGGCGGGCGGCACCGCCGGTTCGCCGCGGCGCACGACCTCGGGGGTGGATCACTCGCGCGTGGCCATGGCGCTGGCGGTGCTCACGGCCCGTATGCGCGTGGACACCTCCGGCTCGGACGTGTACGTCTCCACGGTGGGAGGCGCCCGCGCGGTCGAGCCCGCCGCGGACCTGGCGGTGGCCCTCGCCGTGGTCAGCGCAGCGCGCGACCTTCCCACGCCCGCGGGGCTGGTCGCCTTCGGGGAGGTCGGCCTGACCGGGGAGGTCCGCGCAACGATCGGTATCCAGCGGCGCCTGGCGGAGGCCGCGCGACTGGGCTTCGATCGGGCGATCGTGCCCCTGGCGGGCTCGGAGGAACTGCGCGCCGTCACCGGCATGCGGGTGCTGCCGGTGGGGCACCTGGGCGAGGCGGTCGGAGCGGCCCTGCCCCGCAGTTGAGGCGCTGAGATGACGGGGCCCGGAGACCGAGGCCGGAATGACGAGGCGAAGCCGGGACCGGGATGCCGGGGGACGGCCGTGCCGGAGCAGTGGCGGGCACTCGGAGACCACTGCGCGAGTCCTGCACGGGCGCGGGGGACGTGCGTCGGGCACGCAGCCGTGCGCGATGCGCCTCACAGCGGGACGACGGGGACCCGGATACGATGACGCCACCTGGCCCTCGGGGCGCCGATCGGTGCCCCAGCCCCATCGTCCCCGCCTGGAGATGTGCATGACTGAACCGACCGGCAAGCCCGGCAACCTGGTGCGCGAGACCCTGACGCTCGTCGCACCCGGAACCGTCTTGCGCGACGGCTTGGAGCGCATCCTGCGGGGTCGCACCGGGGCGATCATCGTGCTGGGCTACGACGAGATGGTGGAGTCGATCTCGTCGGGGGGATTCAACCTCGATGTCGAGCTCTCCGCCGCGCGGCTGCGCGAGCTGGCCAAGATGGACGGCGCCGTCGTCGTGGACCGCACCGCGGGACGCATCCGGCGCGCCAACGTCCAGCTCCTCCCCCACGCATCCATCGAGACCGCCGAGGCCGGGATGCGTCATCGCACGGCCGAGCGCGTCGCTCGCCAGACCGGTTACCCGGTCATCTCCGTGAGCCAGTCCATGCGGATCATCTCCCTGTACGTCGACGGCAGGCGTCACGTCATCGAGCCCAGTGAGGCGATCCTCGCCCGGGCCAACCAGGCGCTGGCCACCCTGGAGCGGTACAAAGCGCGTCTCGACGAGACCTCGGCGGGCCTGGACGCCCTTGAGATCGAGGATCTCGTCACCGTCCGCGAAGTCACCTCGGTCCTCCAGCTGCTGGAGATGGTGCGTCGCATCGCCTCGGACATCGACGGCTACGTCGTCGAGCTCGGCACCGACGGGCGTCTGCTCGCCCTCCAGCTCGAAGAGCTCACACGCGGTCTCATGGCGGAGCGGGACTTCCTCCTGTCCGACTACCTGCCGGTGGGGCTGGACACGGCCGCCGTCGACGCCCGACTCAAGTGGGTGGGCTCCCCCGCACTGCTCGACATGGCCATGGTCGCCCGCTCCATGGGCATCGGCGGCGACGACGGCCAGGAGCTCGATGCCTCGATCTCGCCGCGGGGACTGCGGATCCTCGCGAAGATCCCGCGTCTGCCGTTGTCGACGGCACGCACGATCGTGCGCACCTGGGACTCGCTCCAGGCGATCCTCGGCGCGACGGTCGAGGAGCTCCAAGCCGCGGACGGCGTGGACGCGGGGCAGGCGCGCACCCTGCGCGACGGGCTCTCGCGCCTGGCCGAGGTCTCCATCGTCGACCGCTACGCGTGAGGGCGGGGCGCGCGGGCCCACTGCGCCCTCTCGATCTCACCCGGCCTCAACCCGCCCCGTCTCACTTGATGACGAAAACCTGCTCACCGGTGACGTCGGTGCCGCCGAGCCGCAGGTGGATCCGGTAGGTGCCCGCGGCGGCCACGCTCGGATCAACCGGTGACGGAGTCGCCGTGGCGCCGGCCTCGGGGCTCGCCGAGGCCTCCGGCGTCGAGCCGGGAGTCGGGCTCTGCTCCGGATTCTGAGTCGGGGAGGGGGACGGGCTCGAGGACGGAGGAGAGCAACTGGCCTCCGCGGAGGCGCCTCTCCACCTCAAGGAGGCGTCGGCGGACTCCCCGGCATCGACGAGCAGAGGACGCTCAGTGGGGTCGGCCGGACAGGCGGTGGAGTCCCACACGGTCTGGTCGCCCGAGCTGATGACCGCGCCCAGGGAGGCGCCGCCGATATCGAGGAGGCAGGCGTCGTCCCCCTCATTGGTGAGCGTGACGTCGATGCTCACGCCGGCGCCGACGGCGGTCTCCTTGGGGGCGTCCATGGCGATGCGGAGATGGGCGTCATCGCAGGCGACGGGAGCGGGGTAGACGGTGCGGATCTGGCTGGCGGCCTCGGCGTCGTCCTGGCTGCGAATGGTGCCGCGGACCCACCCGGCACCGGCGATCATCGTGTAGGCGAGAGCACCGATGACCGCCAGAGCGATGGCGATGACCAGAAGCCAGCGAAGCCAGTACCGCGGTCGGGGCGGGATGCCGGCGGCCGCGCGTCGCAGCCGGGAACCGGAGGGACGACCCGGTCCCCCGGCGGCGGAGCCCGCAGTCGTCCCGCGACCGCGGCCAGCGGCCGCCGGGCGTCGACGCGCGCCGGAGCGCGACGGATGCCCCTCCTGGGTCGTCACGGTGCGCGCACTGCGGGCCGTCCCCCGCGCGGCCTGCCTGGAACCGGAGGAGGAACGGGGCCGGCCGGTGCCCGCGGCGGGCCGGCCAGAGGCGGTCCGGCGGGCTTCCCCGGCCGGCCGACGGCCCTCGCTCGAACGACCACTGGCCGCGGAGCGGGCTTCCCCGGCCGATCGCCGCGCCTTGCCCGAACGCCCCCCGGCCGCAGGGCGCAAGGGCTTATTCGTACGACTCGTACGGCCGCCACGCGCGGGACGCGGGGTTCCGGGAACGCGAGAGCCCGAGGTGGAACGACGCACGTGACCGGAGCCCGCGCCGGACGAGGAACGAGCACCGCCCGTCCGACGCCTCCTCCTGCGCGGCGGAGTGCCGCCTCCCTTTCGACCCTTTGCCATGCGCACGACTGTACCGGCGCCCCCGCCCCGCACTGCGGTGGCGCGCGAGGGCGGACCGCCTCGCCGAGGCGAGCGCCCCCGGTCGGGGCCCGAGGCCGACGGCGTCGAGCGGTGCCACCGGGACGGTTACCGGGTGGGAGGCGCCCAGGCGAGCTGGAGCGACTGGACCCCGTGGTCGCGGCTGATGAGGCGCGCTCGTCCCGGAGGCTCAGGAATGGGCTTCTGCCGCCCGAGCAGCGGCCCCTCGTCGGGACTTCCGGGCAGCATGATGCCGAGTGTCGACAAGTCGTTCAGCGTCTGGGTGATCGGTTCGAACATGGCGCGACTGGCGCCTCCGACCGGTCTTGGCATGCCCAGGACGATGAAGTGCGGGTCGTGGCTCATGTCGAGGCGCACGGGCTCCAGGCGCGCCTCGTTGATCCCGATGACCGGGGCGCCGCCCGGCGGCACCTGCTCCTGAAGCGTCGCCAGGTCGATGCGCGTGGGCAGCAGACGCAGCTTGGGCCCCTGCGGACCGGTCCACGCCTCCGCGATCGCACGACAGGCGTCGTTGGCGCCGCGGGCCAGGGCGCGCGGCGCGATCGTCCAGCAGCGCCGACACCTCGGCCATGATCCGGGCGACGACGTCGGGCTCGCCACGGGTGGCGACGCCGGCCAGGTGCGGCAGGTCGAGCATGGTCCAGAACGTCCCGCCCCCAGGTCGATGACGTAGACCTGCACCTCCACCGGGGTGCGCGTCAGTGCCAGACCCATGACCAGGGAGCGCAGCGCCGTCGATTTTCCGCTGAGCGGACCGCCGATGACGGCGACGTGCCCGCCGGTCCCCGACAGGTCGACGCTGTAGTACTCACGGCGCTGCTCCAGGGGACGTCGGTGATGCCCAAGGGCACCTCCAGGTCGCCGCGGGCGCGCCAGGACGGCGACACCAGGCCCAGCGCTGGATCCACCACGAGATCGCCCAGCAGCGAGTCGAAGGTCTCACTGACGTTCATGGGAGGCAGCCGGATCTGATGCGCGGGCGTGCCGTGCCCGGCCATCCGCGCCACGACGATGTCCATCGTCGTCATCTCGGCGTACTGGATGTCCTGAGCCGGAGGAGGCGCGCTCGGCTCCGGCTCCGCCACCCGGGCATCGACGGCGTCGCCGGTGTCGCCGACATCGACGTCCTCCTCGACGGGTGGCGGCGCCGTCCGGTCGTGGACCGGGCGCGCCGAGAACGGAACGACCCGGGGGGGACGACCCGCTCGCGGGGCTCCCCGGTGGGCGCCGGCGCGAGCGCCGCGTTGACGCGCTCCGGCGGCTGGCCGGCGACGTAGCAGGCCCACAAGCGGGTCATCTCGCGCGTACCGCTCTTGAGGTAGCCGCTGCCCGGGTAGGGCGGCAGGTCGTAGGCGTCCGCGGCCCCCGGGACGATGCGCGACTCGGCGGCGGAGAAGGTGCGCAGACCGATCCGGTAGGACAGATGGGACTCCAGGCCGTGGAGCCGGCACTCCTCCAGGCGCTGAGAGGACAGCAGCAGGTGGATCTGCATCGAGCGCCCCAGGCGCCCGATGGCGACGAACACCTCGATGAAGTCCGGCTTGTCCGACAGCAGCTCCGAGAACTCGTCGAGGATGACGAACAGGGCGGGCAGCGGCTCTCCGTCGTGCTTGCCCGCGCGCCGCGCCTCCTCGCGGAGCCGGGCAAGTTCCAGGAGTCGTCCCTCAAGAACTCGGTCCTGGACGGGATCGAGCGCGGCTCCCAGGTAGGCATCGAGGACACGCCCGAGCAGCTGCCCCGGGCCGGCTCCCTGGTGGCCCATGGATGGACCGCCTGCTCGACCTCCTCGGGCTCGACGGCCACCGGCGTGGGCGACTCGCCGCAGGGCCTGAGCACCATCCAGCACACCCTGGTGTCGGTCGCCGGGACGACCTACCTGGTGGCGGACGGGATCAGCCACGAACTGCCCGCGGAGAATCTCGGCTCGGTCCTGCACGCGCTCGGCGTCGATTCTGAGCCCGTCACCGAGGTCGACGCCGCGTGGCTCTCGCTATTCACCCCGGGCAGCGCGATGCAGAGCTTCTCCGTGCCCGATGCCGGGGTGCCGGTGACCGGCCTGTCCTCGACGATCAGGAACCCGGTCGCCGGAATGCTGCTGTCGGTGACGGACGACGCAAGCGGTGGTCAGAGGTACTACGTCGTCCAGTCCGACTCGAGCCTGGGGCCCTCAATGACGTCTCCCTGACGCTGTACAAGTTGGGCGGGGGCGCCACGGCGCCCGTCCAGGACGTCAGCGTCTCCGACCTCACCCAGGTCAACACGACGACCGCGGCCCCGGAGGACTGGCCCGCGACCCTGGACGAGGACGCCGCGGCGGACTCGAGCGTGTGCGCCGTGCTCGGTGAGTCCTCCTCGTCCGGGATGGCCAGAACCACCCTGGTCTCGGCCGACCAGATCGAGTCGGGAGGAGTGAAGGTGACCGGTGGCACCGGCGCGCTCGTCCGGGCCTCCGCCGGAGGCGGCATCGGCCCCGTGTTCCTCATCACCGACGCCGGTCGGGCCCGGGGTCTCAGCGGCACGCTGTCCGACACGCTGGCGAGACTCGGCTACGAGGAGGGCAGCGTCGTCGCGGTGCCGGCGGCCTGGCTCGCGCTCTTCCCCACGGGGGTCGAGCTGTCCACGGAGGCGGTCTGGGACGGGGTCAGCGAGACCGGGCAGCCCACGCCGGAGCCGACGCCCGAGCCCACCCCCAGAAGCCGACTCACGACAACGCGATCGCGAGCTGCGAGGAGGGGCGGGAGGCGCTCATCCCCACGGCCCCCCGATCGTCTCCCAGATCGGGATGGAACGGGCGTGGTCGCTCACCAGGGGCGGCGACGTGACCGTCGCCGTCGTCGACTCCGGCATCGCGGAGGCCAACCCGCACTTCGACGGGGCGCTCGCCGCGGGCGTCGACCTGACCAGAGCCGGTGGGGCCACCGAGGACGCCAGCGGCCAGGGCACGGCCGTCGCCGGAGCCATCGGGGCGCGCAGCGTGTCGGGCTCCGGCCTGGTCGGCCTGGCCAGCGAGGCCACGCCCTCCTCCGCCCTGGCGACCGGGTACGCGGGGGCGTCGCGGCCCTGGTCGCAGCGGCCCATCCGGACGAGACCCCGGCGGACTGGACCTACCGGCTGACGGTGACGGCGCTGCGCACGACGCCGGCGGAGTGAAGCTCGTCAGTGGGATTAAGACACGATCGCGCCCTACTCCGCGCTCACGTTCATCAATGACGGCGCCGCCCTGGGACCCGCGAACCCGCGCGGCTCCCGCACGCTCGAGACCGCCGCCCCGGTGATGGCGGCGCCGCAGCCGGACCTCGGTCCGCAACGGCGCCAGCACCTGGCGGGTACAGTCGGCCTCAGCGGCGCAACGGCCCTGACCTTGGCGCTGATCGCATCGCAGCCGCCTCGTGGCACGGATGCCCGCACGAAGGAGGGAGAACCCCACGCCCGATAGGTTCGAGCTCGCCGCGCAACGCGCGTAGGAGTAACTGGACAGCTGGCTACGGCAGTCGCAGGAGCAGGCGGAGACGGCGAGCGACCGCATGGTCACCGTGACCGTCGACGCCCAGGGCAGACTCGTGGACCTCAAGCTCACGAGGGAGGCGATGGACCTGTTCCCCTCCGACCTGGCGACGACTATTCTGGACTGCGTCGACAAGGCGCGCTCGAGGGCTGGCGCGAAGGCGTCGAAGATCGCCTCGGACGCCTGGGGCGCGGAGTCGGATCTGGCCCAGCGGATGCGAAAGGCCTACAGTCCCCGGACGGAGGGCGCGTCGGACGCTCCGGATCCCGGCAGCGGCCGGGATCCGCACAGCCAGGGCCCGCGGGGTCCCGGCGTGGGACCGGATGGCATGATCGTTTTCAATCGCGGAGGTCGGTAATGGCGGACCTTGAGGTGTCTCCCGAGGTGTGGCGCACGCATGCCTCGCACGTGGACCAGGTCAAGGACGGTCTCGGCAAGGCGTCGTCGGCATCGCAGGCGGCGATGGCGGGGCTGCCCTTCGGACTCCTGTGCACCCCCCTGTTCCCGCCGCCCTACGAGGTCGCCAAGATCGCGTTCGACCAGGGCCTGTCCTCGACGTCCAAGCAGATCGGAACGGGCGCCTCGACGCTGCGCCAGGTGGCCTCGAACTTCGAGACGACCGACGCCGATGTGGCGAACCGGGGGCAGCGGTACTACCTCTGAGGATGCGGCGGCCTCTCCTGCTCGGTCCCGCCCGCGTCGGCGCCCCGACGGAGGATGGGCAGGGGCGGGAGGCGTCGCCGGTCAGCGCCGGCGAGTCGCAGCGCCGCAGTCAGCGCAGGCCGAAGCGCCGCTCCTGGCTCTCGCGCACCGCCTGGTGAACGCCCAGCGCCCCGGACAGCGGCACGTACTCGTGGGTCTCGCGGGTGTAGCCACGGGCGACGGCCCACTGCCAGATACGGTTGCACTCGGCCACGCCCTTGGCCTCGATCGCGGGGACCCAGGGCCCCGTCCACGACAGGCCCATCAGCTCCAGGTCGCTGCCATCGGGCAGGACGACGCAGGCGAAGGCGCGGTTGGCGCCGCTGCCGCTTCCCGGGGCGATCCGGACGTACAGTCCGGTGCGCGAGGCGGGCCAGGGGTAGCCTCGTTCCCTGCCGATGGCGCGCACATGGATGCCCGTGGGATCCAGCACAGTGCGTATCGAGAACATGAAGGCGGCGCCCGGCAGGGCGAAGGCTGCGACGATTCCCAGGATGACGGCATTGCCGATGGTCCCCTCGTCGCTCAGGAGGTTCACCACGACGCCGTAGAGGCTCACGAGTCCGAAGCCTCCGCCGACCAGCGGCAGGAACGCCGAGGAGAGGGGCGAGAAGGCGCGCAGTGTGATGCGCTCCCGGTTCGGGGGGATCGGCGCTCCGGGCGCATAGGCCGCGGGGCCGGGAGAGCCCTGCCCATCGGTCGTCGGCCCCGCCGCGGCTCCCTCGACGGCGCCGGGACCGGATCGCGTCGCGGCCGACGGCGCGGTCCCGGATCCGTCCCCACGCCCGGCCCCCTGCTCGACGTCGTGCGGCCGGATCCCGCCAGCCGCCCGGGGATGGTGGGCCGGGTTCAGTCGAGGCTGTTGAGGCTGTTGCGTCATTGGACCTCCCGGTGATTCACGGAACAGGCTAGATGATCGGCTCCACGACTCGGAAAGAGCTCGACGGCCCGTCCCCCAACGCCCCGAGGCCTCAGAACGGGGCCACCGCCGGTACCGCGATGGTGCTCCCGGGGCCTTCTCCCCATCTTCATGTCGTACTGCACGTTCTCCTCACCACCGCATGTCCTTCGGAGGTTGTTTGGGAACTGGGGGCTGGGGTGTGTTGGTCGGGGAGGGGGGTGAAGGGCTCCTGGTAGTCATACTGCCTGGAAGCCGGAGGAGCCCTTCGGATGTCATCGTGCCCTACCTGCTCGTGCTTGTCATGCCCGGATCACTCTCGGGTGCTCAAGGACCTGGCCACCCGCACCTGCCCCTCGTCGCTGAGCGACGCCCAGTGGGAGCTGATCGCCCCGCTGCTGCCGGCACCGGCCAGCAGCGCCGGCAGGGGCAGAAGACCCGAGAAGTGGCCCCGCCGCCTGGTGCTGGACGCCGTCTTCTACGTCGTACGCGGCGGTATCCCCTGGCACGCGCTCCCGGCCGGCTTCCCGCCGGGTGGGCACCGTCTACGGCTTCTTCGTGCGCTTCAGCCGCGCCGGGTGTGGAGGCGGGTGCACGACGCCCTGCGCGAGCAGGAAAGAGCGGGCCGCGGGCGCGACCCCGTCCCCACGGCCGCGGTCACAGGCTCCCAGTCCGTACAGGGATCACACACCGTCCCCCGCGCCTGCCGGGGCTACGACGCCGGCAAGCGGACCAACGGGCGCAAGCGGCACCTGGCTGTGGACACCAACGGGCTGGTGCTGACCGTGCTGGTCACCGCCGCCGGCGTGCAGGACCGTGACGGCGCCATCCGGCTCCTGACCGACCTGAAGGACAGGTTCTCCCGGGTCCGGGGTGTGGGCCGACGGCGGCTACGCCAGCCGCCTGGTGGCCTCGGCCAAACGGGCGCTCGGGCTGGGCGTCGAGATCGTCAAGCGCTCCCAGGACACCAAAGGGTTCCAGGTCCTAAACAGGAATGGGGACGATGACACATTTACGCCGCAGAAGGAGATGGGTAAGCATGATCCGAACGTCAACCACGGAACCTATGTGGACGACGATGGCACACCCCGTATCAGCCCGGACGACGATCGTCCTTACCTAGACCCAGATAATCGGCCTAGTTTCCGACAGTGAGTTCCCGAAGACACTTGGAACCTCGCAGCCGCCCAACACGGAGGCCACGTGTACGATCCTTTAACCGGAGAAGAGATCCAGTGGACAGCTGGCGATCCCCGCTGAGGTGTTTGGAACACGGGCCACAAGCCGGAGCATCAGTACCACGATATTTAGCGAAGCTATGTTGACGGGCAGTTGGCGCCTCAGGAGTTTCGCGACTGGGATAATAATCCATCACACTACCGTCCTGAGTTTCCATCATCCAATCGCAGCCACAAAGCCGAGGGTATCGGTTAACCACCGTCTCCCTTCACTTGCATCGATGACTTGAGTTTTAGAGAGGTCCATCATGGATGTTTCGATGAGCGCGCGCATGAAGAAGTCGCCGGAGCCGTTCTTCGCCGCGTACAAGCCCGGGGACGAGCAGCGCCGCTTCTACGGCAGGTCGCTGCTCATGTGCGCCATCGCCAA
>ERZ773008.1564-NODE-1564-length-15927-cov-10.155746_pt1 | contig 15927 bp, 10 predicted proteins | sample MGYA00580664_ERZ773008 | MGnify/ENA primary metagenome ERZ773008 (study PRJEB29015, sample SAMEA2738016) | human oral metagenome | biome: human oral; feature: human-associated habitat; material: dental | place: China | collected 2048 ... | reverse complement strand
GGGCGGCGATCTCGCAGACATCGAGGCGCGACCGTTCCCGGCTGCTTCCGCGCGAGGCGCGCATGGCCGCCACGGCGCGGCCGAGCTCGACGCCGAGGGCCGTCGCGCGCTCGTCCACCGGCCGCCGCGCGGACAGCCGTGCGACGACGCGCGCCATGCCGGCTGCGAGCGGGGAGCCCTCCGACCACTCCAGCCAGGCGCCGTCGGGCACGGGCAGCAGCTTGCGGGCGCTCGCGACCACGACGTCCCAGGCGGCGTCACGGTCGGTCGTCCAACCGATGCTCCGGCGAGCCCCTCGCCGCCCCTCCCGGCCGCTGGTCGCCTCGGGAGGCGGGCCCGGCGCGCTCGCGGCACCGATCAGTCGGTCCACGGCCGAGTGAGTCGCGTCCAGGACCACCACGGATCCGTCCCGTCTCGCGGCGCCGAGCACCGATCCCAGCTCCTCCCCGCAGCGATTGCCGTAGGTCTCGCAGTGCAGCACGGCCGCACCGGGTTCCCGTGCCAGCGCCTCGCGCAGCGCCGGAGGATCGAGCAGCAGGTCCGCGCCGACACCCACCGAGCGCACTCCCATCCCCTCCAGCGCGAAGGGCAGTGCCATGGCCTCGCAGCGGTACCGCGGCGCGAGCACGGTTCCGACCCCGGCGGCCCGCAACGCCCGGGCGACGAGCGCCAGGGCCTGCTTCCCGTTGCCCACGAAGGTTCGCACTCCGGCAGGTTACCCGTCCGCCGCCCGCCTCCCGGAGAGGGACCGCGTCGATCGTGACGAGGCGGCCCGGGGCCTCCCCGACCGGAACCCGACTCGCATCTGAGGAAATCCACAAAAGTCGAGTGCCGGAACCGGCGAGCGCGGGGGATGTGGCGGGCGTGGTGCTCGCCTACGGTTGTGGCATGACGATGAACACTTCCCCCGTCGGCCCCCATTCCACCGCCAATGTCGGATGCGCCGACGGCCCCGCCGGTGCCGACGGCACCGCGAGTGCCTCCGCCGCCCGCCCGCTTCCCGTGATCCTCGCCCGCGAGGCCGGGCTCGTCCTGGCCGGAGCCGTCGCACTGGCCCTCATCGGTCAGATCTCGCTGCCGCTGCCCTTCACCCCCGTGCCGGTCACCCTGGGCACTCTCGCCGCGCTCGGCGTCGGCGGTCTCCTCGGCGGCCGCCGTGCCCTGGGATCGGTCTCCCTCTACGCGGCCGCGGCCGCGGCCGGCGCGCCGGTCCTGGCCGGTTGGAGCAGCGGCGTGACGGCCTCCTTCGGCTACGTTCTGGGCTACGCCCCGGCGGCCGTCATCGCCGGGCGCGCGCTGGCCCGCACAGCCGACGGGGCCCGGCGCCCGCTCCCGGTGCGAATCGGTCTCATGCTGATCGCCTCCGCCGTCGTCTACGTCCCGGGCCTGATGTGGCTCAAGGTCGCCACCGGGATCGCCTGGAAGACGACCCTCGCTGCGGGGCTGGCGCCCTTCGTCATCGGCGACGCCCTGAAATCGGTCGTCGTCGCCCTGCTGCCCTCGCGCCGCTGAGGGGGAGGGCGCGGGCGGCATCCGCCCGCACCGATCGCGCCTCCGGCGCTCCGGTCGGCGCCCCGGCCGCATACCCGGCCGACTCGGCAGCCGAGACGCGTCGTCCGCGCGGACGACGCGAGGAGTAGGACGGGGCTCATGACCGCCCCCGCATCCCAGACCACCGCCCCGAGCATCGAGGACCGTTCCGCGCGCACGGCCGTGACCGTCTTCCCCGTCCTCATCCTGGCGGCCTTCGCGATCGCACTGCTTCTGCCGACGCGGCTCTCCCCGCTGTCCGCGGGGACCAACTGGGCCCTCGGCATCATCATGTTCGGCATGGGGCTGACCCTGACCCCGCCCGACTTCGCCCTCGTCGTGAAGCGGCCGCTACCGGTCCTCATCGGCGTCGTCGCCCAGTTCGTCATCATGCCGGCGCTCGCCTGGGCGCTCGCCAGGGCCTTCCGGCTCGATCCGGCGCTCGCCGCGGGCGTCATCCTCGTCGGCTGCGCTCCGGGCGGCACCTCCTCCAACGTCATCTCCTACCTGGCCAAGGGCGATGTCGCGCTCAGCGTCACGATGACCTCCATCTCGACCCTGCTCGCCCCGCTCATGACGCCGCTGCTCACCCGGTGGCTCGCCGGCCAGTACATGCCCGTCGATGCGGGTTCCATGGCCATGAGCATCGTCCGGATGGTCCTGGTTCCCGTCGTCGGCGGCCTCGTCGTCCGTGTCCTGTTCGCCAGGGCCGTGGAGAGGGTCCTGCCGGCGATGCCGTGGGTCTCGGTTCTCGGCATCTGCTACGTGGTTCTCGCCGTCGTCTCCACGTCGGCCGCGACGATCCTCTCCGCCGGTCTACTGGTCCTCCTCGTCGTGGCCTGCCACAACGTCCTGGGCTACCTGCTCGGATACGGCGCGGGTCGACTCGTCGGCCGCAGCGCCCGGATCCGCCGGACCATCTCCATCGAGGTCGGCATGCAGAACTCGGGCCTGGCCGCCACCCTGGCGGCGTCCTACTTCTCGCCCGAGGCGGCTCTGCCCGGCGCCGTCTTCTCCACCTGGCACAACCTCTCCGGCGCCGTGCTCGCCGCCGTCTACCGCCGCGGTGACGACGCGTCGGGTGCGGCGATGTGACGCGGGGGAGAGTGCCGCAGCCGCCCGCCGATCCCGCGCGGTCGCCTCGGTGCGGCGCGAGCGACGGCCGGGCGGCGGGCGGCGCCGTAGGGTGCGTCCATGAGCTCCGCACGCCCTGTGCTGTCCGTCCTCGACCTCGTGCCGGCCTCGGCCGGGCGCGGCCGCGCCGACGCTCTGAGGGAGATGCTGGATCTGGCGCGCGTCGCCGACGACGCCGGCTACGCCCGCTACTGGCTCGCCGAGCATCACGGCTCCGCCACGTATCTCGCCTCGGCGACGACCGTTCTCATGGGGCAGGTCCTCGCCGCCACCAGTCGCATCGGGGTCGCCAGCGGCGGCATCATGCTGCCCAATCACGCGCCCCTGGCCATTGCCGAGCAGATCGGCACCCTCGCCACTCTTCACCCGGGCCGTGTGGGGCTGGGGCTGGGGCGCGCCCCGCGCACCGACCCCCTGACCGCGGCGGCCCTGCGCCGCCGTCGAGCCGATCCCGCCCGATTCGCCGAGGAGGTCCTGGAGACCCTCGCCTATCTCGGTGCGATCCCCGACGACGTGCTGGCGGCGGTCCCAGCTCCGCTCCTGCCGTCCTCCGCCGCGGGCGGGGACGCCGACAGCGGTGGGACCGGGGACCCGACCGTTCGCCCCGCCGCCCCGGGACGCGTGCGCGCCATCCCGGGTGAGGGCACCGATCCGGACGCCTGGATCCTCGGCTCGTCCGTCAACGGCGCGCGCGTCGCCGGCACGCTCGGGCTGCCCTTCGTCGTCGGCTCGCACTTCGCGCCCGCCCAGGCGGAGGCGGCCATCACCACCTACCGCAGCCACTTCAGCGACGTCGGCGGCCCCGTCGACGCCGGCGGCGTCCGCCCGCTCTCACGGGACGGCCGGCCGCACGTCGCCGCGGGCGTCAACGCCGTCGTCGCCCCGAGCCGGGAGGAGGCCGAACGATTGTTCTCCACCGCCATGGCGGCCGTCGCGAGAGTCGTCGGCGGCAGGCCGGGCCCGCTGGACCGGCCCACCGCTGACCCGCGGGCCTGGCGCTCCCTGGCGGGAGGACGGGAGGAGGCCGTGGAGGCATCCATGGGGCTGTCCTTCGTCGGCACCCCCGACGTCGTGGCCTCCGGCATCCGTGAGCTCGCCGTGCGCTGGGGTCTGGAGGAGCTCCTGGTGGTCACCCACATCCACGACGCGGCCGCGCGCCGCCGCTCCTACGAGCTGCTCGCGGACGCATGGTGACGCAGCACTATTGTGTCCGCAAGGTTACTGAGCGAGAGGTAAGCTGCGCTCCGCGCTGTCGGTGCGTCCTCGTCCGGCACGCGTCAGATCGTTGCCGACGAGTGCCGACAATGTCGTACGGAGGTAGTCCCCTTGAACAATCCCATCATCTCTCGCCGTGATCTCGGTCGCGGGGCCGCAGTGGTCGCAGTGCTGCTCGCCGGCGCCTGCGGCTCCGACACCCCCAATGGTGGTGGTGCTACCGGCGAGTCGAACGGCCAGGGCGCCGACAGCGGCGGCAGGCTCACCCTCGCCTACAACTCCGACGGGCCGCACAAGGCCTGGGTCGAGGCCGTGTGCAACTCCGTGAGCAACACGCTGGGCATCTCCATGGAGCCGCTGCCCTTCCCGCAGTTCTCCGAGCTGCGTCAGCAGATCTCCGACCACGAGATCGTCGGCGCCTTCCGCTCCGGATGGCAGGCGGACTACCCCTCCATGGGGGATTTCCTCGGCAGTCCGTACCAGACGAACGGGGGCTCGAATGACGCAGAGTACTCCAGCGCCGCCTTCGACGATCTCCTGGCCCGGGCCGCCTCCACCACGGATGAGGCGGCTGCGCTCGGATTCTACGAGCAGGCCCAGGAGCAGCTCCTGGCGGACCTCCCCGTTATCCCCTTGTGGTACCAGAACGGCTTCGGCGGGTACTCCAAGAACGTCAGCGACGTGACCATGGATTGGCACGCCGTGCCCTGCTATGACTCCATCACCACCACTGCCTCCGACGGCGTCGTGCGCGCCAACGGCACCGAGCCCCAGAATCCCCTCATCCCCTCCAATACGAATGAGACGGGTGGCGGCCGCATCGTCGACCTGCTCTTTGCCGGCCTGGTCTCCTACACGTCCGACGGATCGGTGAAGAACGAGGTCGCGGAGTCCATCGAGACCTCCGACAATCAGAACTTCACGGTCAAGATCAAGGACGGCTGGACCTTCTCCGATGGCACTCCCGTTACCGCGGACTCCTTCATCAAGGCGTGGAACTACGGCGCCCTGCTGTCGAACGCTCAGCTGTCCAGTTACTTCTACGAGCTCATCGAGGGCTATTCTGCCGAGAAGGACTCCGAGCTCACCGGCCTGGCCAAGGTCGATGACCTGACGTTCACGATCAAGCTCACCGCGCCGGCCTCCGACTTCGCCAAGCGCCTGGGCTACGCCGCCTACTACCCGCTGCCCGAGTCCGCCTACGCCGACATGGAGGCCTTCGGCCAGGCCCCGATTGGCAACGGCCCCTACACCCTGAGCAGTTGGGAGCACGACTCCCAGGCCGTGCTCGTCAAGAGCCCTTCCTACCAAGGCGTCCGTTCGGCCAAGAACGAGGGCGTCACTTTCACCTTCTACACCGACTACGGCTCCGCCTACAACGACCTGCTCGCTGATGCCGTCGACGTGCTCGACGCCATTCCGGACTCGGCTCTGTCCTCCTTCAAGAGCGAGCTGGGCGACCGGGCGATTAATCAGCCCGGTGCCGTCATCCAGTGCTTCGCCATCAATGTCAACTCCGAGCACTGGAAGATGGACGACGAGGGCCGCGCCCGTCGTGCCGCCCTGTCCCGCGCCATCGACCGCAAGCAGATCTGCGACACCCTGTACTACAGCACTCGCACTCCCGCGTCGGACTTCACCAGTCCCTCTATCGCTGGATGGAAAGAGGACGTGCCCGGCAACGAGGTCCTCCAGTTCGATGAGGCCGAGGCCAAGAGCCTGTGGGAGAAGGCGGAGGCCATCTCCCCGTTCTGACCCGGCCGCCATCTCCCCGTTCCGACCCGGCCGCCGGCCCGGCGAGGCGCTCGAGCGAGTCCCGGACGGATTCCGGGCCTTCGAGCTCCGGCGCTGGCCCGGGCGCCGCACGTCCCTCCGCTTCCATCCGCATGAAGGAGATGCCCATGCTCCGCTACGCCGGGCGCAGGCTCCTGCAACTGATTCCCGTATTCTTCGGGGCCACGCTGCTCATCTACGCCATGGTCTTCGCCCTGCCGGGTGATCCCGTCGCCGCCATGGGCGGCGACCGAGCGCTCAGCGCCGATCTCCAGGCTCAGATCCGCTCCCAGTACAACCTGGACCAGCCCTTCCTCGTCCAGTACCTCCTGTTCCTCAAAGGACTCGCGACCTTCGACCTGGGGAGCACCATCCGCGGGTCCAGGCCGATCGTCGACGTGCTGGCCGGCGCCTACCCGGTCACGATCAAGCTCTCGCTCATGGCGCTCGCCTTCGAGGCGCTGTTCGGCATCGCCATCGGCCTGCTGGCCGGGATGCGCAAGGGCGGGTTCTTCGACGCCACGGTGCTGGTCCTCTCCCTCGTGGTGATCGCCGTCCCGACCTTCGTCATCGGATTCCTCCTGCAGTTCTTCATCGGCGTCAAGCTCGGCTGGCTGCCGACGACGGTGGGGACCTCGCCGGGATTCAAGGAATTGCTCATGCCCGCGATCGTGCTCGGGGCGGTCTCCCTCGCCTACGTCCTGCGACTGACGCGCACGGAGGTGGGGGAGAACCTCTCGGCCGATCACGTTCGCACGGCGCGTGCCAAGGGCCTGTCGGGAGGTCGGGTCATGATCGTGCACGTCCTGCGCAACTCGCTGATGCCGGTCGTCACCTTCCTCGGCGCGGATCTGGGTTCGCTCATGGGCGGTGCCATCGTGACCGAGGGGATCTTCAACATCAACGGCGTGGGCGGCACGCTCTACCGGGCCATTCTCAACGGGGAGGGCCCCACGGTCGTCGCCTTCACGACGGTGCTCATCCTGGTGTTCATCGTCTCCAACCTTCTCGTCGATCTCCTGTACGCAGCTCTTGACCCGAGGATCCGCTATGCCTGACAACACCGAGGATCAGAAACAGGACCAGCACGGGGCCCGGGACCGGTCCGGAGATCGGCCTGTCCCGTCCGGCGCCCGCGCGGGTCAGGAGCACTTCGTAGCTGAGACCGACGAGCAGGGTCTGGGCGCCGTCGACGCCGTGGACGACGACTCGGCGCCGGCCTCGATGTGGGGGGAGGCCTGGAAGCAGCTGCGCCGTCGGCCCATCTTCTGGGTCTCCGCCCTGCTCATCGCCGTCGCCCTCCTCCTCGCCGTGGCCCCAGGACTGGTCGCTCGCGCCACACCCACCTACTGCCAGCTCAGCAACTCCTACGGCGCGCCCTCCGCCCAGCATCCTTTCGGCTTCAACCAGCAGGGCTGCGACATCTTCGCCCGAACCGTGCACGGCGCCCGCGCATCGGTGACCGTGGGCGTGCTCACGACGTTGCTGGTCACCCTGCTGGGCAGTGTCATCGGCGCGATCGCGGGGTTCTTCGGGGGATTTCTCGACGCGTTGCTCTCTCGCGTCACCGACGTGTTCTTCGCCGTGCCCTTCGTGCTGGCGGCGATCGTCGTCATGCAGATGTTCAAGGGCAGGTCCTCCATCATGACCGTCGTCGTCGTGCTGGCGATGTTCGGGTGGCCGCAGATCGCCCGCATCACCCGGGGTGCGGTCATGAGCGTGAAGAACGAGGACTTCATCACCGCCTCGGTATCGCTCGGTAGCGGACGGGCCGCCATTCTGCTGCGTCATGTCCTGCCCAACGCCGCCGCGCCGATCATCGTCACCGCCACCGTCGAGCTCGGCATCTTCATCGTCGCCGAGGCGACCCTGTCCTTCCTCGGGATCGGGCTGCCGGCCTCCGTGGTCTCCTGGGGCGCCGATATCGCCGCGGCCAATGCGGCGCTGCGCGACCACATCTCCGTTCTGCTGTACCCCGCGGGCGCCCTCGCGCTGACCGTGCTCGGCTTCGTCATGATGGGCGATGCGGTGCGCGACGCCCTCGACCCGAAGGCTCGCAAGTGACTATCGACGACATCGCTGCCGGCAACCCCGCCGGCGCTGCTGACGACCCCGCGCCCGACACCGTCGCGCTCGATGAGGACGCCCCGCTGCTGCGCATCGAGGACCTCGAGGTGGCCTTCAGATCCTCCACCGGGCTGGTCCCGGCCGTTCGCCGGGCGAACCTGACGATCCATCCGGGGCAGAGCGTGGCCATCGTCGGGGAGTCGGGCTCGGGCAAGTCCACCCTGGCCAACGCCGTCATCGGGCTGCTGCCGGGGACCGGTCGCGTGACCGGGGGCCGCATCCTGTTCGACGGCGAGGACATCGCGCACGCCTCCGGCAAGCGGATGCGGCGTCTGCGCGGCAGCGAGATCGGGATGGTCCCGCAGGACCCCATGACCAACCTCAACCCGGTGTGGTCCATCGGATTCCAGGTGCGCGAGGCGCTCCGGGCCAACGGACTGGCGGGGATGGCGGACGACAGGCTCGTCCAACTCGCCGCGCAGGACGAGGCGGGGTCGGACCGCCGGGACGAGGCCGGCTCGGAGGAGCGCCGGGGCAGGATCGCCGTCGCGGACCAGGTGGCTCTTCTGCTCGAGGACGCCGGGCTGCCCGACGCCGCCCGTCGCGCCAGGCAGTATCCGCACGAGTTCTCCGGGGGCATGCGTCAGCGCGCGCTCATCGCCATCGGCCTGGCGGCGCGTCCCCGCCTGCTCATCGCCGACGAGCCGACCAGTGCCCTGGACGTGACTGTTCAGCGTCGTATCCTGGACCACCTCGGACGCCTCACCGACGAGCTGGGCACGGCGATGCTCTTCGTGACCCACGATCTCGGCCTGGCCGCGGAGCGGGCCGGGCACGTCGTCGTCATGCATCGCGGACGCGTCGTCGAGTCCGGGCCGAGCCTGGATGTCCTCCAGAACCCGCGCCACCCCTACACCCGCAGGCTCGTCGAGGCAGCGCCGTCACTGGCGTCGAGGCGCATCGAGGCCGCGCACGCCGAGGGCATCCGGGTCGCCTCCGACGAGTTGGGCGTCCATGAGATCGCGGAGGACGCCCCGGAGATCCTGCGGGTCGAGCATCTGACCAAGGTATTCGACGTACGCGGGGCCAAGGGCCCGGACACACGCATCCGGGCCGTCGATGACGTCACTTTCGGGGTGCGCCGCGGCACGACGACGGCGTTGGTGGGGGAGTCGGGGTCGGGCAAGTCCACCGTGGCGAACATCATCCTCAACCTGATCGACCCCACCGAGGGCAGGGTCTTCCACAACGGCGTCGACCTGTCGACCCTGGGGCGTAGGGAGCTCTTCGATCTGCGCCGCATCATGCAGCCGGTCTTCCAGAACCCCTACGGCTCCCTGGACCCGATGTACTCCATCTACCGGGTGATCGAGGAGCCGCTGCGGGTGCACGGCGTGGGCGGTCGCAAGGAGCGCAACGAGCGCGTCGCCGAGCTGCTCGACATGGTCGCCCTGCCGCGCTCGGTCATGCGACGCTACCCCAATGAGCTCTCCGGCGGGCAGCGCCAGCGCGTGGCCATCGCCCGGGCCATGGCCCTGCGACCCGAGATCGTCGTGCTGGACGAGGCCGTCTCCGCCCTCGACGTGCTCGTCCAGGCGCAGATCCTGCGGCTGCTGGCCGACCTGCAGGCCGAGCTCGACCTGACCTACCTCTTCATCACCCACGACCTGGCGGTCGTGCGCCAGATCGCCGACGACGTCGTGGTCATGGAGAAGGGACGAGTGGTGGAGTCCGGGCACGCGGATCCCCTGTTCGCCCACCCGCGCGAGGAGTACACACGCGAGCTCATCGACGCCGTCCCGGGCGCCAGGATCGCCCTCTACGGGGGAGCTAGCTGAGCGAGCCGCCTGGGAACGCTCGCCGTGGGAGCGGGAGTCGCCTGCGCGGTCGCCATGATCTGGTTGTCGGACGGCGTCGTCTACGGTCTTCGGGCCCTGGCCGGGGCGGCCTGCTGCTTCTGACGACGTGGGCCCTGTGGCGGGCGCCGCAGGTGCGTCTGGACGACGACGCGCTGACTGTGCGCAACGCGTGGCGCAGTCACCGCCTCGCCTGGGGGGACGTCGAGACCTGCCGCACCCGCTGGATCCTGGAGGTGGTGACCCGCGGCGGGGCGACCGTCAGGGCCTCGGCGGCCCAGCGCACCGGCGGGAGCGGATGAGCAGACGACGGGGCGCGAGGACCGGCCCGGGGCCGGATTCCGAGGCGGCCGGTGACGGCCGCGCAGATGGGGACGACGTCGGCCAGGACACCGCGGGCCGCGGTGCCGGGGGCGCTCGCCCCGCCGACGCCGCGGGTGGGAGCGTCACCCGCGACGGGAGAGTCCGATCCCGGCCCAACCCGGTCCCCGTCGTCGTCGCGTCGGCTGAGGACTGCTTTTCCTGCTCGTCGTCGCCCAGATGATCGCGGTCTGAGATGCGGCGTGAGCGGGTGCACAGCGTCCGTGTCATCCCCGTCATGGCGACTGCTGAATGGTGCCGTTACCCTTACCCGCTGTGCGTCAGCGGCGGGCCCTGTGCCCCGTCCGCGCTCCGGCGTTCCTCGGACGGAAGAAGTACTCCATATGACTGTGCGCCAGGATCTGCGCAACGTCGCCATCGTCGCCCACGTCGACCACGGCAAGACGACTCTTGTCGACGCGATGCTGTGGGAGGCCGGGGCCTTCGGCGCCCGCGCGACCGAGGAGAACACGGGCGAGCGCGTCATGGACTCCGGCGAGCTCGAGCGCGAGAAGGGCATCACCATCCTCGCCAAGAACACCGCCGTTCACTACCGCGGTCCCGCCGCCGTGGCCGCCGGGCTTCCGGAGGGCATCACGATCAATGTCATCGACACCCCCGGGCACGCCGATTTCGGCGGTGAGGTCGAGCGCGGCCTGTCCATGGTCGACGGCGTCGTCCTGCTCGTGGACGCCTCGGAGGGGCCTCTTCCCCAGACCCGCTTCGTGCTGCGCAAGGCGCTCGCCGCCAATCTGCCGGTCATCCTCGTCGTCAACAAGGTGGACCGTCCCGACTCGCGCATCGGCGAGGTCGTCTCCGAGTCCTCCGACCTGCTCCTGTCCCTGGCGTCCGATCTCGCCGACGAGCACCCCGACATCGACCTGGACGCCGTCCTCGACCTCCCCGTCGTCTACGCCTCCGCCAAGGCCCGCCGTGCCGATACCGAGCAGCCCGCCGACGGCGAGCTGCCGGCCAGCCGGAATCTCGAACCGCTCTTCCGCACCATCATCGAGCGCATCCCCGGCCCCTCCTACGACGAGGACGCCCCTCTGCAGGCGCACGTCACCAACCTGGACGCCTCGCCCTTCCTCGGACGCCTCGCCCTCCTGCGCATCCGGGGCGGCACCCTGCGCAAGGGGCAGGCCGTGGCGTGGGCCCGCCATGACGGAACCCTGGCCACCGCCCGGGTCTCCGAGCTGCTCGTCACCGAGGGCCTTGACCGCAGGCCCGCCGAGGAGGCCCATGCGGGCGACATCGTCGCCGTCGCCGGCATCGAGGACATCACCATCGGCGAGTCCCTCGTCGATCCCGATGATCCGCGCCCACTGCCGCTCATCAAGGTCGATGACCCGGCCATCTCCATGACGATCGGCATCAACACCTCGCCGATGGCCGGCCGCACCAAGGGGGCCAAGGTCACCGCCCGCCAGGTCAAGGAGCGTCTGGACCGCGAGTTGATCGGCAACGTCTCCCTGCGCGTGCTGCCCGCCGGGCGCCCCGACGCCTGGGAGGTTCAAGGGCGCGGCGAGTTCGCGCTGGCGATCCTGGTGGAGCAGATGCGCCGCGAGGGTTTCGAGCTGACCGTCGGCAAGCCGCAGGTCGTCACCCGCACCATCGACGGCAGGCGTCATGAGCCGGTCGAGCGCACGACCATCGACGTCCCAGAGGACTACCTGGGCGCCGTCACCCAGCTCATGGCCGCGCGCAAGGGTCGTATGGAGACCATGATCAACCACGGCACCGGATGGATCCGCATGGAGTTCCTCGTCCCGGCGCGCGGTCTCATCGGTTTCCGCACCCGGTTCCTCACCGAGACCCGCGGCACCGGCATCGCCTCGTCCATCGCCGAGGGCTATGAGCCCTGGGCGGGACGGATCGTCGCCCGCACCACCGGCTCCCTCGTCTCCGACCGCGCCGGGGCCGTCACCGCCTACGCCCTCATCCGTCTGCAGGATCGCGGCACCTTCTTCGTCGAGCCCGGGCAGGAGACCTACGAGGGCCAGGTCGTCGGGGAGAACCCGCGCAACGAGGACATGGATGTCAATGTTGTGCGCGAGAAGCAGCAGACTAATATGCGTTCGTCCACCGCCGACTCCTTCGAGGGCCTCGTCCCGCCGCGCAGGCTCTCCCTGGAGGAGGCTCTCGAGTTCGCCTCCGATGACGAATGCGTCGAGGTGACCCCGGACGCCGTGCGCATCCGCAAGGTCATCCTCGATTCCCAGGAGCGGTTCAAGGATGCCGCTCGCCGCCGCCGTGCCAACGCCTGAGTAAGAATGCGATCATGACCGACGACGCCCCCACTCCCGATGGCGCCTCCCATGACGAGGACGCTGTGACCGCACCGCGGACGGCCGACGCCCGCGCCTCCTCTCTGGAGGACATCGCCCACGTTCTCAGTGCCAGGACGCCGGACATCGCGGGCGATCCGCGTCCGGAACCGGAGGACGAGGATGCATCCGCCGCCGATTCCGACGAGGGGCCGGAGGTTGAGGCCGCCGAGGAGCCCGAGTCCGTATCGGTCGGGATGGATGATGCCGAGGACGGCCGCTCCGAGTCCGGTGATGCCGAGGGCTCGGGGGTCGGGGGCGATGGGCCTGCCGGTGAGCCCGACGGCGGCGAGTCCGTGCCCGCGGATGCTGCGGCCGAGGAGTCGGCTGGGGCCGATGAGGCGGACGCCGAGATCGAGGAGTCGGCCGGGGCCGAGGAACCGGAGAGTGAGGCTGCCGAGGAGCATGCTGAGCCCGGGGCCGAGGAGCATGCTGAGCCCGGGGCCGAGGAGCATGCTGAGCCCGGGGTCGAGGAGCCGGCGGGGGCCGAGGAGCATGCTGAGCCCGGGGCCGAGGCCGGGGCCGAGGAGCATGCTGAGCCCGGGGCTGAGGAGCCGGAGGCGGCCGAGCGCCCGGGGGCTGAGGAGTCCGGTGAGGGCGCGGAGGTCGAGGCTGAGGTCCAGGAGCCCGGTGACGTCGAGGGGTCGGAGGCCGACGAGTCCGTTGACGCGGAGCCGGTCGAGGCCGAGGAGCCGGAGACGGCCGAGTCCCCGGAGACCGAGGAGCCGGAGGCGGAGGCGGCCGATGGGGCCGCGCCCGCGGATGCCGAGGTCGACGAGGCCGGGGCCGATGAGGTGAAGGCCGAGGCTGAGGAACCGGGGGTTGAGAGGTCGGAGGCTGGCGGGACGGACGCCGAGGCGGAGGAACCGGGGACGGAAACCGGGAGCGAGGAGCTGGAGGCCGACGAGGCCGACGCGAGTCGTCAAGCCCAGTCCGCGCAGGACGAGACGGCCGAGGACGTCGTCCCCGAGCCGACGGATGCTGTGACGACCCCTGTTGACGAGACCCTCGCTGCCATGTCGGCGCTCACCCCCGCCGAGCCGGCCCCGTCCATTGAAGCTCTCGGGTCCGCTCGTGAGGCTCAATCCGCCGAGGCGGAGTCCGGTGAGACCGATCTCGTGCGCACGGCCGATACCGCTGACAGCGCATCCGAGGATGCTCCCGCTACCGCCGCAGGCTCCGCTTCCGATGCGGTCGAGGCGGCACTCGCCAGGAGCAAGGACGCTCTCGCCAGGGCCACGACGGCGGTGACGACGCTCCTGCGCGGTCACAGGCCGAGTCGTGGTGTCCTCGCCTGCATCGTCGGCCTGGGCCTGCTCGTCGTGGTCTGGGGAGGCGCCGTCGTCGCCACCACCCAGCACGTCTTCGCCGGATCCACGGTCTCCGGCGTCGACGTCGGGGATACGAGCCCCGACGAGGCCCGTCGGCTCGTGGCCGATCAGATCGGCTCCGCACTCGCGCGTCCTGTCGTCGTCGCCGTCAACGACTCCACCGACACGCTCGTACCGGCCGACTCCGGCGTGGCCGTTGACGCCGATGCCAGCGTCGATCGGCTGACCGGCCCCACTATCAACCCCGTGACGCTCATCAAGCGTCTGAGCGGCACCGACGTGGACGCCGTCACCACTGTCGACTCCGCGGAGCTCACTGCCGCCCTCAATGCCCGGCTCGATACGCTCGCCACGGGGACCGCCGACGCCGTCGTCACCATCGAGGGCACGACCCCCGTCGTGACTCCGGGCTCCGACGGCACGGGTCTTGACGTCGAGGCCTCCGTGAAGGCGCTGAGCTCCGGTTGGCCCCTGGGGAAGGAGTCGATCTCCCTGGTGGGGGGCACCGCGAAACCCGCCATCACCGACGAGGACGCGCGGGCGTTCGTCGACGCCGTGCTCACGCCCATGCTGTCCGACGACATCACCATTACCGCCTCCGGCACGGACGTCGAGCGGGTCGCTACCGGCAAGCAGCTCGTCCTGACTCCGAACCGGCTCGCCGACGTGATCTCCGTCTCGACCGCTGACGGCGCGCTCTCCGTCGATTTCGACTCTCAACGGCTTCACGACGACGTCATCAGCGCCATGGGCCCGATCGAGACCCAGGCGGTCAACGCGGGTTGGACGATCGATGGCTCCGCGACCGGCGCCGCCGGAGCCAGGCCCCGATACGTGTCCCCGTCGCCCGGCCAGGGCATCGACATGGACTCCCTCACCCAGCAGCTCCTCGACGCGGGTACCACGGGGTCGTCCTCCGCGGCCCGCACCATCGTCATCCCCATGATGATCACTCAGCCGGAGATCGTCACCGCTGAGGCGGACTGGGGCGTCGTCGAGGTCACCGGGGAGTTCTCCACCCCCTTCAACTCGGAACCCGGTCGCGATCAGAACCTCATTCGTGGCGCCGAGCAGATGAACGGTCAGATCGTCATGCCCGGGGAGACCTTCTCCGTCGAGGAGGCACTCGGCCCGGTCGACTACGAGCACGGCTTCACCGACGCCGGCGTCATCTCCAACGGCCAGCACGTCGACGCGCTGGGCGGCGGCCTGTCCCAGATCGGCACCACCATGTTCAACGTCGGCTTCGAAGCGGGCATGGACGACGTCGAGCACCACCCCCACTCCTACTACTTCAGCCGGTATCCGGCGGGGCGCGAGGCGACGCTGTGGACCGGGCAGAAGGATGTCAAGTTCGCCAACTCCACACCCTATGCGGCGCTCATCCAGGCGTGGGTCGCCGACGGCGAGGTCCACGCCCGCATCTGGTCCACCCACTACTACGACGTCTCCATCACCAGCTCCGAGCGCTACAACTATCGGCCCGTCCAGACGATCACCCGTCCGGCCGGGGCAGGATGCCAGTCGTACTCCGGAGGGAGCGCGGGCTTCGACATCACCGTCACCCGCACCCGCACGGCCCCCGACAAGACTCCGCCCGACGACGTCCTGACCACCACGTACGACGCGGACAACAACATCGAGTGCGGGGGGACGACCAAGCCCGCTCACTCGGTCCAGCCGGGCCCCTCGACGACGATCCTGGACGCGGATGCCCGGGACGTGGCGGACACGGGGTCGGCCGGCACCTGATGATCAGCCACTGGACGACGCAGATTCCATTATCATAACATTTTGATTTCATCACCATATCGGCAGGCGTGGCCGTTCGCGTCCTACTACGCTTGTCGGGGCGATGGAGCATCGTTGTCCCCTTCCTATGAGGAGAACGCATATGACTGTGACGACGCCGGACCGTTCCGTCGTTCTCAATACGTCGGGCCTTCCTGCGGAGGAGGGATCCGCCCGGCGTCATGCGCCCGCCGAGGCCGACCCGCAGGGGCGTCATCGCGCGTCCGCCCCAATGGAGGGCGGGACGGGGCATCATGCCGGCTCACCGGTCGCACCCGCCTCCGAGGCCGGCTTCCAGTCCTACTCCATGTTCTCCGGGTCCCGCCCGGCGAACGCCGTTCCGGTCTATCGCAGTGCCACCGGTCACGGCGCGGGAGCCCGGCCCGGGGCGACGGGCGCCGGCGGCCCGTCGACGCCGCGCAGGGAGCCCGCTCGCGCTCCCCGGAGAACTCCTTCCCCGGGCAGGGTCGTGCGCCCGGCCGCGGTCAAGGGCCCCGGATCTCAACGGCCGTCCGCCGCCCCCGACAGGGCCACGACCTCCTC
>ERZ773008.1560-NODE-1560-length-15948-cov-14.120179_pt1 | contig 15948 bp, 15 predicted proteins | sample MGYA00580664_ERZ773008 | MGnify/ENA primary metagenome ERZ773008 (study PRJEB29015, sample SAMEA2738016) | human oral metagenome | biome: human oral; feature: human-associated habitat; material: dental | place: China | collected 2048 ... | reverse complement strand
GGTTTATCTTTGCCGTGCGCCTACCGAGGGCATCATACTCAAAGGCAAAATGTACTCAATATTTTTTTTCAAAAATAGGTAAAATGCTGTGCTTTCTAAAGGGAACTCAGTCATATACTCTGAATGAGTGCCATTTTTCCTATATTTCTTTAAAATAAAAACCTTTTAATTTATGGTGTTCACAAATTTGTTTGAATTTTTCTGTAACAATAATAAAAGAACGATGTTCTTCCATTCTGACTATATTATAAGGATCCAATGAATTAGGAAGAATATGAAGTTCATCTATTCTTAAACCTCCATAAGAGGTTTTTTTAACAATACTTTTAGTAAAATCTAAACAAGGTATACAATGTAGAATATTTAAAGTATAAAATCCTTCAATTGTATAGTCTTTACTATCTCTAATTATTGCTGGGAAAAATTGAATTTCTTTTTCATTAATATCCTCAAAAATCTCTTTAAATTTAGTGCTTACCAATCGTGGACCGAAAGTAGGTAAAACATCATAAGATGTTAGATAACTATCTATTTTATCAACATTGTAATACAGAACCTCAGACTGTTTGATTTTCACTCCATTATCAAACATCCCTTGTTCTACAACATTACTATCAGCATATCTAAAATAAACGTCTCTTTTGTAAAAATCTGAAAATTTAAAATACATATATTAAATTTAATGAATTGAATAGCATTTCCTGCTGCCATTTCTTAACTCTAATCTTGTTTCTCTTCTTAATTCTTCAATTGTGTCCCTAAACTGTTGCTGCGTCCATTTTCCATCTTTGCCCTTGTCCCAAATATCTTCTAATTGCTCTTTAATATAGTCATTATATTCTTTATGCCCTTTATTCCCCCCGCTGGCGCAAGCTTGCAGCTTGTGCCAATTCAAAATTCAAAATTCAAAATTTCCTTTGCCGCCAGCACTCTCACCCATCCATCCCATTACTCCCATTGCTCCCATAGCTCCCATAATCGCCCGTGTGGCTCACACCCCCGCTGGCGTAAGCTTGCAGCTTGTGCCTAATTCAAAATTCAAATTCCCCTCGCACTATTTAGAGCACATTATAGGTTTTAAAAACGCTTTTCTCTATGGTGGGTAAAAGGAAATAGTAGGGCAGTTCTTTTGTATTGTATTGATTGTTAACCTGTTAGGATTTTAACAACACATTTGATACATTACCCACCTCAAAAAACATATTTTGAGGTGTCTATTTAGCTACACACTAATTGACTTTGGGAAACGGGAGAACGTTCTACAATTCTTTTCATTAATTTGTTAAAGATAGTCTCTTTGCTCTGTGAGCGATTGATTCTAAAACTATACTCCACCAAATAACAGTTATATTAAGCTCTGAAACCTAAGAGTATATATCTCTTATCCAAGATTTTACTTGGTGTATTACTTTGTGTAGTGTAGGAAAATTCTTTCCGACATTACTTGGTTTTTGTGTTATATTATAGTCCTTTATAGGTCTTATAGGTCTATAGCCTTATATTTATTAGACGCTATCCATATAGAACTTTTATAATAATTCTAATAGAAATGTAAATAATAAGAATGTTAAATAGAATAAAAAACAAAGATAATATCCTTCTTACTTTACAAATAAAAAATATAAGAAAAGCTACAATAACTATAGCGGGGATATATATAGATAAAATATAATACATATAATCATTCATATATTTCTTCAAATAACAAAGATATAAGAATAGAAATAACACAGAAATAATATCTGCTATAACGAGAAATCTATAAATTTTTTTACTATATCTTTTTAATTTCATTTTTTTACTTATTAGAAGGGTTTGATATTTCTTCAATTGTAATGGGAGTAGAAAGATTTTCCCATCTTGGTTTAAAATTTAATACATCTTCTGAATCAGAGTCACTGGGTCTGAAAATAGGTAGTTTTCTATTCTTTGCTATCATTACAGCATCTTTTCCTTTTTTAAAGTTAATAATATCTTCAATTATAAAATATTTTAAATCATTATCAATAGAACGATGATTTGAACCAGGAGATAGTATATTGACCCCTTTTGTTTTTTGGGGATTAATTATTTCTATTTTTTCTCCTCCAATACCCATTTTTTCTCCCTCTTGATAGTAGTTTATAACATTTTCTACATTTTCATTTATATTATCATCATCTATTGAAAGTATACCACATGATGTTGCATCTTTTATATCAAGTAAAATAATAAAATTAAATATGATATCTCTATTTTCTTTTGTTAATTCTACAATATTATCAGCCCCCATACTATGACCAACCATTATAATTTTTATGCTTTCATCTACTTTCCTTAAATCTTTAATTTCTCTTAAGACAGCATTTTTTGTATTCTCTAATGTAGAAGAGAGATAGATATTAACTATTGTGTCATGTGATTCTAAATTTTTAATTTTCCCTAATCCTTCATAATCTATATCTGTAGGATAAACAGCTTTTTCTTCTCCAATCTCAGGATCTTCTTTGAGCAGCCCTTGTATTACAAAAATAGCAAATCTGATCTTCTTTTCAATCATCAAATTTATAGTCCTCTCATATTCTATACAAGGTACTTGCAGAGTTATTCCTACCTTTTCTATAATTTTTTCACTCATGATTATTTGCTTTAGGTTCAATGATTGTCAGTTCAATACTTTCAAAATCTTTTGTCATTTTAAAATCTCTTAGAATATCATTTTCAAGTCGTTTCCCCTGATACTCAAAATCTACTTCTTTTTGATTTAGATTTAGGATTATTTTTTCTCCTATAAGATTTTCACTATTAATATTAATCCAAATTTTTTCTCCTATATGACTTTTTAAATTATCTTTAAAGATATTTTGATGTTTATCCGTCAAATAATAGTCTATTATTTTTGGAGTTGTATCCTCTTTTTTCTTTTTAGGTCTTTCAATCTCCACATAGTCAAACATAATAGCATAATACTCAGAGTTAATAATAAACTTATGGTCATATACTCGCTCACGAGCGAAGATTTCAAGAGTAGTTATCATACCCTTTTCTTGATCGTAGTCGACCCTAAAGCTCGTCGCAAGGGCTGTGGTAAGTTCATAATGTAGAAACTCTTGCCCATAAGAGGTATCATCATAAAAGGTAATTGTACCATTGTACCATTGTCCTTTTTGCCATTGGTAGTGATTATTTTTGCCATACATCCAGTCTACAAAAAAGTCATCTCCTTCTTCAGTCAGAAAAGAAACCTTAAAGAAATGGGCAATAGGAAGGCTATTGGGATAACCTTTCTTACTAACGGTTTTACTATAAGAGGTGGTAAGGCTGAGTAGTTTTCTTTGGTGTCCTGCTATGTTAAGTATGCCTATCATAATGAGTGATTTAGTATGCCACAAAGATAATATTTTATTTTCATCTCACAAAATTATTTTACACTGCCCTCTCTGCGTTTATCTTAGACAATTCCTTGAAAAAGAACCATTAACAATTATCTCTTAACAATTAACTATTTCCCACCGGTGGTTATCTCGTTTTTTTTCACTACTTTTGCACCCTTATAACAAGGTTTGTTTTTGATGGAAAAAGTAATTGATGAAACCCGCCAAGGGGCGCCGCTCTCTCTGGAGGGGGATGCCAAGAATACTCGTAAGCTCTATATAGAAAGTTATGGCTGCCAGATGAATTTCTCTGACAGCGAGATTGTTGCCTCTATCCTGCACAAGGTGGGCTTCAATACTACAGAAGATCTTCAAGAGGCGGATTTGGTACTGATCAACACTTGTTCAGTGCGCGAAAAGGCGGAACAGACCATCCGCAAGCGCCTCGAACAGTTCAATGCCGTAAAGCGTCACAAGCCTGCCATGAAGGTGGGGGTGCTGGGCTGTATGGCCGAGCGCCTCAAGCATCAGTTCTTGGAGGAAGAGCATATCGTAGACCTCGTGGTAGGACCCGATGCGTATAAGGACTTACCTAACCTCTTGCAGGAGGTGGACAATGGCCGCGATGCGGTCAATGTGCTGCTCTCTCGCGACGAGACTTATGCCGACATCTCCCCTATTCGTCTCAATAGCAATGGGGTGACAGCTTTTGTCTCTATCACTCGGGGTTGTGACAATATGTGTACTTTCTGTATCGTACCTTTCACCCGTGGAAGGGAGCGCAGCCGCGACCCTCACTCTATCATCCACGAGATCGAGGATCTCTGGGCGCGAGGATTCAGGGAGGTTACCCTACTGGGACAGAATGTCGATAGCTACCTCTGGTATGGGGGCGGACTAAAAAAGGACTTCGAAAAAGCCTCTGATATACAGAAGGTTACAGCGGTCAACTTCGCCAAGCTCCTCGATATGGTCGCAACTCAATTCCCTAAGATGCGTATTCGCTTCTCCACTTCGAATCCTCAGGATATGACCTTGGATGTGATTGATACCATGGCCAAGCATCACAATATCTGTAAGTATATTCACCTGCCGGTACAGAGTGGTAGCAACCGCATCCTCAAGGCGATGAACCGCCTACACACCCGCGAGGAGTACTTCGCTCTGATTGATGGCATCCGTGAGCGTATCCCCGAATGTGCCATCTCTCAGGATATGATCACGGGGTTCCCTACCGAGACGGAGGAAGATCACCAGGATACCCTCTCTCTGATGGAGTATGTCAAGTATGACTTCGGCTTTATGTTTGCCTACTCCGAGCGCCCTGGTACACTCGCCGCTCGCAAGATTGCCGATGATGTCCCCGACGAGGTCAAAAAGCGCCGCCTAACCGAGATCATCGACCTCCAACAAAAACATAGTCTCCTACGTACCCAAGCACAAGTAGGGAAAACGGTAGAGGTGCTCATCGAGGGAAATTCTAAAAAATCTGACCAAGAATGGATGGGACGCAATACCCAAAATACCGTCGTGGTCTTCCCTAAGGAACACTACAAAGTGGGGGATTTTGTCAATGTAAAAATAACCAACTGTACCTCTACCACCCTCATCGGGGAAGCGGTAGGGTATAGTGAGATGAATTAATATATAATCCTATGGCAACAAAGCTAATACATCCCTATTTCGGCTCTTTAGATACTTCCAAGGTGGAAACTCTGGAGGATAATACGTACGATGTCCTTTGGGAACAAGAAATCCCTTACAAGGATAGTATTGTATGGGTCTCTTTCTGGTTCTCCAAAGGAAATGACCTCTTGAAAGAACGCTTAGATGCTTTTGAATCTTTTATAAAAAAACTACCCCTAAGGGAAGAACAAGCCCGAAAAGTCCTTATACAATACCTGAAAGAGCACCCTGACTATTTCAATCACTTTAAGGAAAAAACAAAAAGAACTCCCGATGATATCGAAACTTTCGTGAGCGAATTGGAGTTGGATATGATTGATTTTTGGTATCCCCAAGAAGGAGAGGCCGATGTAGATATGTACTTCGCTCCTTATTATGACGAGGATGTCGAAACCGAGGAAGTCATCGCTGTACAGTTCGCCCTCTCAGGAGAAATCCTTTCTATAGATTGGGATTCATAATTTTTTTTATATAAAGTATTTTTCATATCTTTGTCCCATCTATAATTCGTGATTTTATGGAAAGAAATATAGGAAAATTAGACAAACAAGTACGCTTGATTTTCGTACTTATCAGTGCCATTCTGGGAATGACTAAGGTTATTACCAACGATACCATTGCCTCTATCTTGGGCATCATCTCTATCGCCTTTATCGTCACCATTCTACTGAACTTCTCCCCTCTCTATAGGCTCCTTGGGATCAATACCTATAAGAATAAGAAGTAATTATCAGGGGATTGTTCCTCTTTGAGAGGTAAGGGGATTAAAAATAAAAAGAAGACTTTTGATTGATTTCTCAAAAGTCTTCTTTTCTATATTCTGGACAAATCGCAAGTTGCCTCTTTGCTGGTGCGAGTCTCATACTCTCTTCCATTTATTCGCAACTTTAGCTTTATTTTCGATCACATACCCAACTGTGAGCATTCTTCACTCTTCACCACATACCCAAGCTCATTCGCTTGGCTACACTCTTCATTCTTCACTCTTCATTCTTCACTCTTCACTCTAAAAAAACTACCCCACACTGCCTTCCAAGCTAATTTCCAAAAGTTTTTGGGCTTCTACGGCAAATTCCATAGGGAGCTTGTTAAGCACTTCCTTCCCAAAACCATTCACGATGAGGGAAATAGCTTTTTCAGTATCTATTCCTCGTTGATTACAGTAGAAGATTTGGTCTTCGCCTATCTTGGAGGTAGTTGCCTCATGTTCTATCTGAGCAGTAGGGTTCTTTGCTTCTATATAAGGGAAGGTATGCGCCCCACAGTTGTTGCCCATCAGTAGGGAATCACATTGAGAGAAGTTACGTGCATTCTTAGCATTGGGCACTACTTTTACCAAACCTCGATAGCTGTTCTGCGAGCGCCCTGCCGAAATCCCTTTGGAGATAATCGTGGATTTGGTATTGTTGCCCAAGTGAATCATTTTAGTCCCTGTATCGGCTTGTTGGAAGTGGTTGGTCACCGCTATAGAGTAGAATTCTCCTATGGAGTTGTCTCCCTTGAGCACTACAGAAGGATACTTCCAAGTGATAGCAGAACCTGTCTCAACCTGTGTCCAAGAGATTTTCGCATTTTTCTCCGCTAGGGCACGCTTGGTTACAAAGTTATACACCCCTCCTTTTCCATCCTTATCCCCTGGGAACCAGTTTTGTACTGTAGAGTATTTTATCTCTCCTCCTTCCATAGCGATGAGCTCTACCACAGCCGCATGGAGCTGGTTTTCATCACGCTTAGGGGCTGTACATCCCTCCAAATAGGATACATAAGCACCCTCATCTACAATCAGAAGCGTACGCTCGAACTGTCCTGTTCCTGCCTGATTGATACGAAAATAGGTAGAGAGTTCCATCGGACAGCGCACGCCCTTAGGCACATAGCAGAATGACCCATCGGTGAATACGGCTGAGTTCAGCGCCGCATAGAAGTTGTCGGTCTTAGGCACTACGGTTCCTAAGTATTTGCGTACCAGGTCTGGATGTTTCTGGATCGCCTCTGAAATCGCACAGAAGATAATCCCTTTCTCTGCTAAGGTTTTCTGGAAAGTAGTGGCTACCGATACGGAGTCCATCACTACATCCATAGCCACAGCAGGTTTGTCCTCTACTCCAGTAAGGCGCTTTTGTTCCTCAAGGGAGATACCCAACTTCTGGAAAGTCTCCAAAAGCTGTGGATCTACCTCATCCAAGCTGTTGAGTTTTGGCTTCTTCTTGGGGGCTGAGTAGTAAGCTATATCTTGGAAATCTGGTGTTTCAAACTTGATATTTGCCCAATGAGGCGGCTCTGGCATCGCCTGCCATATACGGAAAGCCTCCACTCGCCAGTCGGTCATCCATTGGGGTTCGTTTTTCTTCTTCGAAAGGGCGATGACTACCTCTTCGCTGAGCCCTTTGGGGAACGTATCGGATTCTATATCGGTATAGAACCCATATTTGTACTCACTGTTCTCTAATTCTTCTTTGAGTTCTTCTTCGGTATATTTGGCCATTTTTTCGTTTTTTTAAAATAAAATACTGTATAAAAGATAATTAAGTCTTTTATAGCAATGTCAATAAAAGACTCCAATAACAGAGGGCAAAAATACTACTTTTTTTGCACTTCTTTCATAATAAAAAGTGAAAATATAGGACTAAAATTAGGATTGGATTTAGCCCCACAAAGATAATAATTCTCTTCTTAGCTAACAAATATATTTCGTACTTTTGTCCTTTAAAATCTGGTAGCGTATGAATGAGTTTTTCTCTGGGCTCTCTAACCAACATTTTGTAGGGGAGCTCTCCTTAGGGGTGGTTTTCTTCCGATTGTTCTTAGCGGTAGTCTTTGGCGGACTGGTAGGCTTCGAGCGCGAACGCAAGCGCAAGCCTGCTGGCTTCCGAACCTATATACTTGTGTGCTTTGGGGCGGCTATTGTCTCTATGATTCAGGATCAGTTGCGCATCCATATCATTGATTTTGAGAACACACATAGTGGCTTGGCGGCAGTCATCAAGACCGATCTGGGGCGCTTGGGAGCTCAAGTGATTAGCGGTATTGGGTTCTTAGGTGCCGGAAGCATTATCAAGGAGCGCGGGGAGAGCATTGCGGGGATGACTACCGCCGCCGGCATCTGGGCTACTGGCTGTGTCGGCCTGGGAATCGGTTGGGGATTCTACAATATCGCCTTGGTGGCCATCGTCTTTATGCTCATTATCATGATCGTCCTCAAGACAGTAGAGTCCAAGATTATCAAAAAATCTTTCGTTACTTCTCTTGAAATCTCTTATGCACAAGAGCAAGACCCTACCCAACTACTGGAGACTTGCGCGGCACTCTTACGTAAAAAATTTATTTCCATTACCAAAATCAAAAAGGATCCTGCTCATAACTGCTTTACCCTTTCCCTATCCTCTGAAGAGATTTCCAACTTCTCCGAATGGGTGCTCCTGCTATCCACCCAAGAGGGTATTCTCTCGGTGATGGAAAAATAAAAAGCGGGCTTTCGCCCGCCTTATTCTAAAAAAAGTCGTCCAACATAGTACCGAACTCTGCCTTACACTTATAGAGCAAGGCACGCGAGATGCCTATATTACATTTGTCTCTATCCAAAGCAGTGATCGAGAAGAATTTCCCTAAGGCGGAAATCATTAGCATAAAGGTGATTTTATTGGTCTCTATCAGCACATAGTCCAGCTCCAGCTGCTCGGACGAAAGATTGGTCTTGAGCACCTGATTCACCTGATTGACTATCATTAGGTGATAGGGCGACCCTTCTTCTATAATCTTTGCAGTCTCCTCGTTTGATGAGGCTCTCGAAAGTGTGTTCCCATCGGTGGTGCTAAGAATCCCATAGAAAAGAAATCCCGGCATGTTTCTCTTCATATCCTCACAATGGGCATCTAATAATTGTTGTAGTTCTGCTCCTGTCATATAGGTTTCATTTTAAAATTCGCGACAAAAGTATCGATTCATTTTATACTAATCAGAAATTTAACGAAAGTTTGTGTGTGAAAAATAATTTTCTAATTTATTATATGAATTTTTCACATTTTAGAAAATATCTCGACAACCTCCCACTCCCACCTTCCAAAGGGAAGTTTGAATTCGTTTAAAAGGCTAAATTTGTTAGTCAATATGAAAAATATTTTCTTCTATAACTTATTGAATTTCTAACACTTACCGATTCCCTCTCTTAGAGAGGGTTAGTGGGAGGTTTTGGGAATCAGCAACTCATAGAACTTGCGAAACTTAAGTCAATAAGAATTAACAATCATCTCTTGATAATTAATCATTGTTTTTTTGTACTTTTGTCAGCTGAAAACAATATCATTAATCTCGATACCTTATGTTACGATTCGATGCCTTAAGTGAAGTGCGACAAAGGAAACCGTTACCGGTTTCCTCCTGCGAAAGACTCTCTGATCTCTTCGCTCAGAATGTCTTTCATGAGGGCGCCATGCGTGAGCGTATGACCCGCGAAGTCTTCGAGAGTGTCATGAACTCTATCCGCCGAGGAACTAAAATCGACCGACATATCGCCGACCAAGTGGCTATGGCAATGCGCGAATGGGCAATCTCCAAGGGGGCTACTCATTATACTCATTGGTTCCAACCACTCACCGGCGGCACTGCCGAAAAGCACGATGCTTTCTTTGACCCTATATCCTCCCGCGAGGCTATCGAACATTTCTCTGGAAACCTCTTAGTACAACAGGAATCCGATGCTTCGAGCTTCCCCAATGGCGGTATCCGCAATACCTTCGAGGCTCGCGGCTATACTGCTTGGGATCCTTCTTCTCCTCCTTTTGTCTATGAGAATGTCCTTTGTATTCCTACGATCTTTATCGCTTATACCGGTGCCGCTTTGGACAACAAAACTCCCTTGCTCAAGGCGCTCACGGCTATCGACAAAGCGGCCACTCAGGTAGCTCAGCTCTTCGATAAGCAGGTAAGCCATGTAACCACTACCTTGGGCTGCGAACAGGAATATTTCTTAATCGACAAAAGCCTTGTCGCCACACGCCCTGACCTACTTATCACTGGGCGTACGCTCTTGGGACATCAGGCTGCCAAGGGACAACAGCTCGAGGATCACTATCTCGGGGCTATCCCCTCCCGTGTATTGGCTTATATGAAGGAGCTCGAAAGAGAATGTCTCCTGCTGGGGATTCCTGTGAAAACACGACACAATGAGGTCGCTCCCAACCAGTTCGAACTCGCACCTATCTTCTCCGAGGCCAACCGCGCGGTGGATCAAAATGCCCTGCTCATGCACCTGATGCGCAAGGTGGCCGAAAAGCATGACTTTACGGTGCTCTTCCACGAAAAACCTTTCATCGGGGTCAATGGCTCTGGAAAGCATAACAACTGGTCGCTCTCTACCGATACGGGGGTCAATCTACTCTCCCCTGGCAAGACTCCTATGAGCAACCTACAATTCCTTACTTTCTTCCTCTGTACCATACGTGCTGTACACCGCTACGAGGCTATCCTAAGGGCGTCTGTGGCTTCCGCTACCAATGATTACCGCTTGGGAGCCAATGAGGCGCCTCCGGCTATTATCTCTGTCTTTATTGGCGAACAGCTTACCAAGATTCTCCAGACTCTAATTCAGGGTGGGGACAAGGAAATTTCTCAGAAGGAAACCCTCAATGTGATCAACAAAATTCCGGATCTTTTCATCGATACAACCGATAGAAATCGCACCTCGCCTTTTGCCTTCACGGGCAATAAGTTCGAGTTCCGCGCCGTAGGTTCCAGTGCCAACTGTGGAAAGCCTATGATGGTGCTCAATACCATTGTCGCCAAGCAGCTTACCGACTTCAAGAAGGAAGTGGATTCTCTGCTGCATTCCTCTGGGAAAAAATCCCTCAAGAAAGAGGAAGCTATTCTAAAAGTATTGCGTAGCTATGCCAAGGCCTCCAAGCCTATCCTCTTCGAAGGGGATGGCTATAGCAAGGCTTGGGAAGAGGAGGCTGCCAAGCGGGGGCTGAGCAATCACAAGACCACACCTCAAGCGCTCAAGGAGAATGTCTCCGAGACTGCGATAGCTATCTTTGAGGAAATGAAGGTACTGAGCCGTACCGAACTCCTCGCTCGCTATGATATTGATCTGGAGGAATATATCAAAACAGTACAGATCGAAGCACGGGTACTGGGCGACATCGCTCGCAACCATATCATCCCTACGGCTGTACGCTACCAGAATATCCTTATCGAAAATGTACAGGGACTCAAGGATATCTTCGGGGAGGGGTACAAGGAATTGGCTTTCGAGCAGATTGACCTGATCCAGCATATCTCCGAGCATATCAAGGAAATTCACAGTAAGGTGTCTCTTATGGTCGAAACTCGTAAAAAGGTCAATAACCTCCCCTCCGTGGAGGAAAAAGCACTCGCCTACTGCCAGGAGGTGCGCCCGTTCTTTGACCCAATCCGATACCATTGCGACAAGCTCGAACTGATGATTGATGACGAGCTCTGGACACTAACCAAATATCGCGAATTGCTTTTTAATAATTAAAATACTGATAATCAAACTGATACATCGTGAAGATTGCTATATATTCTCAAAAATATAAGGTAGAATACCACCCTCTGCTCTCCTCCATCTTTCAGGAGCTGCGCTCCCATGGGGATACCATCCGTGTAGAGGCGGATCTGCTGCGCCGTTATAGAGAGCAGGCTCCCTTGGAGGGGGTCGAGACTTTCCATTCGGTGGAGGATCTCCCTGCCGATACTTCTCTGATGCTCACCATCGGGGGCGATGGCACCATCCTCTGGGCGATGACCTATATCCAGCACTTACAGATTCCTATCCTCGGAATCAATGCCGGTCGCTTGGGCTTTCTCGCTACGATCTCTCAGGAGGAGATTACGGATATGTTTGCCAAAATTCGCGCGGGTAGGTTCCATACCGATCAGCGTTCTGTCCTACAGATCACTCATACCGACGGACGACCCATCGCTCCTCTGAACTTCGCCCTGAACGAGATTACCGTCATCCGGCAGAACTCCACAGCTATGATCACTGTGGAAGCCTATCTGAATGACCAATACCTGACGTCCTACTGGGCTGATGGACTCATCATCGCTACGCCTACAGGCTCTACGGGCTATTCGCTCAGCTGTGGGGGTCCTGTGATCATGCCGCATTCCAAAACCTTGGCACTCACCCCTATCGCCCCTCACAATCTCAATGCCCGACCTCTGATTATCCCCGATAGTACAGAAATCACCCTCCACGTATCCAACCGTGAAGGGTGTTATCTGGCCACCTACGATGCCCGCTCGGCTATCTTGCCTTGCGAGACCTCGGTGAAAATATCCCTGGCGCCGTTCCATCTCAAAACCATCGAACTCGAAGGAAACGACTTCTTCAAGACGCTCCGCAATAAGCTCCTCTGGGGAGAGGATAAGCGTAACTAAGTAGCATAGTGGATCTCTTCTGGCTCCAGTAGGGGCTCTCCTCGCATACGCAAAAGAATCTGCGCTACCGTGAGGGTGTCTTTTTGGCAGTATTGGGCGATGCGCGCTATATCCTGCTCTTGGTAGTAGACAGCCCTAACCTCTGCCCCTGTGATATCGTCCTTAGGCGAGGGAATACCCAGCACATAGGCCAATAGGTTCAGGGAGGTATAGTGCTTATAGTCGCCAAACTTCCATAGGTCTAAGGTATCCAAAAAGCCCAACTCCCATGGCTTCTTGCCAAAGAGCTGTAGCTTCTCGGGAAGGGCAAGCCCCAGTATCAACATCCGCCGCGCGATAAAGGGAAAGTCAAACTCCTTGCCGTTATGCGCCGCCAATAGGTGCTCCCGCCCACTGAAAAACTGGTTCACTAAGTAGGAAAAATCCTCCAGAATATCCCGCTCTTCTCCTACAAACGAGCGCACCCGAAACTGACGCTGCCCATTCTTAACCACAAAATACCCTACCGAGATACAGACTATCTTGCCGAACTCCGCCCAGATTCCTGCTCTTTCATAATAATCCTCCGCAGGAACTTCCTGACGAATGTAGCGCGTCTTGTCCTCCCACAAGCTCCTCTCCACGGGGGATAGCTCCTCATAGGAGGGCTGTAGGGGTACCGTCTCTATATCCAAAAAAAGAATATGAGAGAGTTTTAGGCTCAAAAGGGCTTCCATTCCCCTATTCTTCTTGCATGCCTAAACCATTCTCTATAGCATAGGCCATATTCTTTATAATAGTAGCATGTTTCTTGACAAAAACATTGCTCTCATCCCACACATATCCCGCAAGGACAGAACATATCTTTTTCTTCACCTCTTCATTGCCAGGTTCGTGGAAGAAGAGTGTCTGCAAGTTGCCTGTATACCACTCCCTTACATACGAGGTAAAGACATCTATACCGCGCTTCATGTACTGGGTGTACTCCTTCTCCCAGTCTACCTTTTCTCCAGAGAGCTGGCGCTTTACCAATTTCGCCGCAAGCATTCCCGATTCGGTAGCAAAGGCTACTCCTGAGGAGAACACAGGATCCAAAAACTCTGTACTATTGCCCGTAAGCACATACCCATCCCCGTATAGGCGCTTTACGGCACAGGAATAGCTCTGTATCTTCTGTGGTGGAAAGAGAAAATCTGATTTCTCAAAGCGCCCTCTGTAGAAGTCGGAAGTCTTTATCGCTTGGCGTAGCGCCTCGGCTGTATCGTCTGTTGCGGATAGGCTGTTAATGTAGTGAGTAGGTCCCACCACTCCCACACTGGTATTGCCATTGGAGAATGGAATCACCCAAAGCCATACCTCACGCTCCAATATGTCAAAAGAAATAAGTGTTCCTTCTTCTCCTTCTGGACGGACTTTCTCCTCTTTGATATGGGTAAAAATAGCCGAATGATCGTCCAATTTCGAAGGCTCATTCAGATCCAATAAGCGAGGCAATACACGCCCGTAACCACTGGCATCGATGACAAACTTAGAGCGGATCTGGTAGGTCTCTCCCTTCTTATCCTTCACGGTGGTGAGCTGATAACCATCGAAGAACTCTACATTAGTCACTTCTGTCTCGAAGGCCAAAGGCACTCCTTGGCGCACCACTTCCTGTGCCAAGACATTGTCAAAATCCGCACGAGGTACCTGCCATGTCCAGTCCCAACCTTTAGAATATTTCTTAGAAAAATCGAACTGACATACTTGCTCGCCACGAATGAAGCGCGCCCCCCATTTTACCTCATATTTCTGTGCTTCCAAGGCTGGGAGGAACCCCGCCTCTTCGAAATGATCCATCACACGAGGAATCAAGCTCTCCCCCACTACCAAGCGTGGAAAGCGTGTCTTCTCCACCACCCTTACGGCTACTCCCTGCTTATGCAAATACGCAGCAGATACACATCCTGAAGGCCCTGCCCCTATGATAAGGACATCCGTTTGTTCTTGTTTCATATAAGTTTTATTTTGTTTCTCAAGGGCAAATGTACAAAAAAAAATAGAAACCTACCTCCACCCCTCGAGATTATTTTTAAGGAAACATCCTCTCTGCTAATCGCCCTATGCATCTACATAGTCCTCCCCAGCAACCTCAATCACGACCTATTTCACGACCTAACCAATGATGGATATCCTCCTTTGATAATTCTTCTTTAATTTAAGTTTCGTGAGTTCTGTAACTTATTGATATTCAAAAACCTCCCCCCCTACCCCCCTCCAAAGGGGGAATGAGATAGTTTATGATTCTCAAGAAGTTAGAGAGAGGACATTTTCCAGATTGATAGACAATTTTTATCTTTTTCAACGAATTTTCACATACTCTCCTCCAAGTATTCGGAGACTTTCCCTCTCGGAGGGAAAGCCAGCGAGTGCTCACAGCTGGGTATGTGAGGGGAGGTTTATTTTGCAATATATTGATTATTCACTAATTACAAATCTAATTATAACTTAAAAATGACCTGCGAAACTTAAATACATTCATTTTCAGAGTGCAGATATATGAAATTATTTTGACACCTTAATAAAAAATTATTCCTTTGTATAATCTACATAATAACCTTTATCATATTCATTCTTAAGATAAATTTTCCCTGTATCTCCATCTATATAAAGTTCAGCATATATATGAGTTTCTGCACAAGGTTTTTCTTTGTATTGTTTATCCAAATCTTTTTGGACTTCCATTGCTTCTTTTAGGGCTTTCCATTCTTTCAATTTTTCTATCCATTGTTCCATTGGTCTGATTGAGATTACAGCATACCAAAAGTTCACTTCCTTTATATATTTAACCCCAAATGCACTCTCTTCAAATCTATGTCCTCCTATTTCTTTGGTTGGGTCATCAATTAGTCTTTCATTAATAAGTAGCCTAACGATATCATTGTATTTTAACGCTCCATAGAGAGTATCATTATCTATAATAGTTTTGTTCCCGTATTCATCATAGTATATCGATTTACCTATTGCTCTATTTCTAAAGCCCTTAGCTATCTTTACAACGCTATTTATCTGACCATTAGGATGATAATCTTTAATAATTTTTACATAAGGTTCTTGACTTGAAACTTCAACTGAGCTCGCTCCTATAGAATAATACCTCATTGAGGTGATTCTATCGCCATTTTTCTTCTTATATTCCTTAATATGGTCATTTACAAATAGCAGGAGAACCTCCCAGTCAATCTGTTCTACAGTGTGATTGTATACGGGAAGCCTCCTATCCTCTAAAATGCTTTTTTCTATTTCAGAGAGTTCCCTTTGAGGAGTTATAACAGCTACCTCTTCGTTTTTAGGCTTACAGGCTACTAAAACTAAACATAATAAAAATATTATTCTTTGCATATAACTATAGTTTTGAAATTTCTTTAAATAGGTTATTAGTAGTAATGGGAGTTTTACTATCTAATTTAACTAAATTAGGATTTAAGTTCCGCCAGTTCTGTAACTTATTGATATTCAAAAACCTCCCCCTCCCCCCCCTCCAAAGGGG
>ERZ773008.1558-NODE-1558-length-15952-cov-4.027489_pt1 | contig 15952 bp, 9 predicted proteins | sample MGYA00580664_ERZ773008 | MGnify/ENA primary metagenome ERZ773008 (study PRJEB29015, sample SAMEA2738016) | human oral metagenome | biome: human oral; feature: human-associated habitat; material: dental | place: China | collected 2048 ... | reverse complement strand
GAATATTATATTTATAAGACATGGTGAAACAGATATGAATAAGGCAAATCTCTATTTTGGACATTTAGACCCTGAATTAAACGAAGTAGGGAAAAATCAGCTGCAAAAAACACGAAAATTACTGAAATACTTTGAAAAAGATATTCATATTGTCTTTTTCAGTGATTTGAAAAGATGTATGGAAAGTATGAATACTTTGAAAATAAATGAAAATATAAAAAAAATAGCAGACAGTTCCTTTAGAGAATTGAATTTTGGAATATTTGAAGGAAAAACTTATGAACAGATAAAGAATGAATTTCCCGAAGAGGCAAAAAAAATGGAAAAAGACTGGAAAAATTTCAAAGTACCGCAGGGAGAAAGCTTGAAAGAGCTTATGAAAAGAGTAATCGAAAAATTGGAGCAACTAATTGAGAAATATAAAAATAAAACGATAGTAATCGTATCCCATGCGGGAGTTATAAAAACGGTGATAAGCTATTATTTGTACGGAAATCTCGACGGATATTGGAAAATAAAGATAGACAACGGCTCCATAACAAAAATGTGTATACTGAAAGACGGATTTACCTATTTTGACTATATAAACAGAATTTAGAAGAAAAAATAAAATTCGGAAATTAATGAATAAAATCCAAAGGGGAGGAGATTTTAAAAGGAGAAATTTTTTGGAGGAAAATAAAGATGATTATTGCTCAAAGTTATGAAGATTTATTGAAAAAAAATAAAAAGCTCGTATTTATAGACGTGAGAAGTCCTAAAGAATATAAAGAAGCCCATATACCCGAAGCTATAAACATTCCCGTTTTTTCTGACAGTGAAAGAGAAAAAATAGGAACAATGTATAAGGAGCAGGGAAAAAAAGAGGCTATAAAAGAAGCATTGAAAACAGTAGGACCAAAAGTGTATGACATATATATGGAAATGGATAAGCACGTAGAAAAGAACAGTGAATTGGTTGTATATTGTGCAAGGGGAGGGATGAGGTCGTCGACAGTAGTCTCTCTTTTTAAGGAATTTTCCTTGCCTGTAGTGAAATTGCTGAAAGGATATAAAGGATACAGACAATACTTAAATGAAAAACTGCCTGAAATGATTGAAAATGCTGAATTTATAACTTTATATGGAAAAACAGGTTCAGGAAAGACAAAGATACTAAAAGTTCTCGAAAAAAAAGGATATGATGTACTCGACCTTGAAAAATGTGCCAATCATAGAGGTTCATTACTGGGAAGTATCGGGCTGGGAGAAAAGTATTCCCAGAAATTTTTTGAATCCAATGTATTGAACAGTTTTCTGTCATTTCGGACAGGAAAAATCATTGTTGAAGGAGAAAGTAAGAGGATAGGGAATATTATTATGCCCGAGTATTTATACAGAAAAATAATAAATTCGAGAAAATTACTCATAGAAACAGAGCTGAAAAAAAGAATAGAAATTATAAAAGAAGATTATCTCAAAGACGGATATACGAAAGAAGAAATAATTAAAGCACTTAAAAGCCTTGAAAGATATATAGGTGAAAAACAGGTAAATGAATATGTAAAAAATATAGAAGAAGAAGAATATGAGACCGCTATAAAAAATCTGATTGAAAAATATTATGACAAAGTATACACTACGAAACATAAAGATTTTGAAAAGATTTTTCAGAATACGGATGAGGAAAAATGTGTCAATGAGATAACAGAATATATTTTCGGTAAAAAATAATAAATCAGAAAATAAAAAGACAGAAAAATAATAAAATCAGTAATTATAAAAAGCTTAATATAAAAAATTAAAAAAAATAAAAATTTAAGAAATTTAAAAAATTAGAGAAATTTAAGAAATTTGAGAAAAGTAATAAATCGTAAAGAATGAGAAATTTTAGATAATAATGATATAAAAATAACAGTTGCAAAAAGTTTTAATAACTATTATAATGTATATACAAACTATAAAAATGAAAATTTAATAAAAAAAGAGGTGAATTATGTTTTTTCCAATATTTGTAGATGTTGCGAATAAAGAAATACTAATTATAGGAGGAGGGAAAACAGGTACAAGAAAAGCTCAAACTTTGAAGGAATATGGAGCAAAAATTACCGTATATTCTGAAAAGATTACTGAAGAAGAATTATTGAAAGATAAAGATATAAAAACAGTCAATCAGAATGTGTCCCATAATGAAGATGAAATAAAAGGACTTGTGAAAAATTATTTTATGGTAGTAGCGGCTACGGATGATATTGAGCTGAATAATAAAATAGCCCATATATGTATGAATGAAAATATCCTTGTGAATAATGTTTCCTCAAAAACCGAGATGAACTCAATGTTTGCAGCAATAGTGAAAAATGATGAATTTCAAATCGGGATAGGTTCATACGGAAAAAGCTGTAGGAGATCTAAGGCACTAAAAGGGAGAATACAGCAGGTTATAGATGAGATTTCAAAAATTAACTATTAAAAAATATGAAAAGGTGTTTGAAATGTATAAAAGACATAGAAAATTGAGAAATAACAGTGCAATAAGAAATTTAGTAAAAGATGTATATATTGAAAAGAGTGATTTGATTTATCCTATTTTTATTGAAGAAGGAGAAAATATAAAAAATGAAATCAGCTCAATGCCCGGGATATTCAGATATTCCATTGACAGAATTAATGAAGAGTTGGAAGAGCTTGTAAAACTCGGAATAAATTCAATATTATTATTCGGAATACCGAAGCATAAAGATGAATACGCTACAGAAAGTTACAATGAAAATGGTATAATCCAGAAAGCAATCAGATATATAAAGAAAAAATATCCCAATTTTTTGATTATCGGAGATGTGTGCTGCTGCGAATACACAAACCACGGACATTGCGGAATACTCGACGAAAAAGGATATGTAAAAAATGATGAAACTCTCGAAGTGCTTGCGAAAATAGCACTGTCTTACGCAAAGGCGGGAGCGGATATAATCGCTCCGTCAGATATGATGGACGGGAGAGTGGAAAAAATATCCCGAATTTTGGCTGAAAATAATTTTAGCAATATCCCGATTATGTCCTATTCGGTAAAATATTCGTCTTCTTTTTACGGACCTTTTAGAGATGCGGCGGATTCGGCTCCAAAATTTGGAGACAGAAAGTCTTATCAAATGGATTTCAGATATGTCGGAGACGCTATGAGCGAAGTGAGATCGGATTTGGAGCAGGGAGCAGATATGGTAATAGTGAAGCCTGCGTTAGCTTATCTGGACATACTTTCCAAAGTAAAGGAAACTTTTGATGTACCTGTCATAGCTTACAGTGTTTCAGGAGAGTACTCCATGGTGAAAGCTGCTGCGATTAATGGCTGGATAAATGAGAAAAATATAGTTATGGAACAGATGTACGCTTTCAAAAGGGCGGGAGCAAATGCGGTAATAACATATTTTGCAAAAAATATAGCACGCTATTTGGACGAGGAAATTAGTGTTATCAATATTTAGAGTAGATTTTGCTGAAATTTGACAAACTTATGTATTACATTATAAAATACAATAAAAATACATTTTATAAGGGAGTGGTATATTATGAATCTTAGAGATGCAAAAAGGATAGTTTATGAACAGGAGTTGAATTATGAAAGGGAAAAAAATGCAAAACCTGATGATTATAAGTATTATAATCCAAAAAATTTCACAACAAATCCTGAAAGAATTTACAAAATAATTGATGAAATAGAAAAAACAAAAGATTTAGACAAAAGAAGAGAAGATTTTGTTATGGACAGGAAAAAAGGAGACCCTGTAATCCCCCTTGTAAGGGCTAACTTTACTGTAGGACACGCTACATATGACTGGAAAAGTCCTGATGACGCCGTAGTAAAAGCGGAAGCAAGGGAAAGAACGCTAAACGGTAAAAATATCGATATGGCTATAAAGACATTGAAAAATTTTGATTCCCGTGATATAGACGGTAAAATAGCGGTAATGCAAAGATTTAATAATTCGACTGAAGCCTTAGAAGATTTTAATAATTTAAAAAACGGAAAAATTGATTTCAAAAATAGAGATTTAAAAAAATTTTTAAAAAATTATGAAATATTGGAAGAACCATATATTGATACAAAAACAGGAATGTCAGCATTGGTAATAGGAAACAGGAGAACAAAAAACGTAGAAATAATATTTGGAGCAAGTCAGGATCCAAGTTCTATGTTTAGAAAAGACAGCCCAAAAGAATTAAAAGATTTTGAAGGTAATGAAATACTGAAAGAATACATTGAAAAAGGGGAAAATGGTAAATATGCAAGAAAAGACTGGTCAAATGATGTTATTTCAGCATTTATGATATCCGAAAATCAAGAAGCTGCTTTGGAGTTTGCTAAAAGAATAAAAGAGAAGTATAAGACTGAACATAACGGCTATCAGACATTGACCGATGTAAACGGACATTCGAAAGGAGGAGGGGAAGCAATGCATTCGGCTTCTCATCTTGATTTAAGATGTCTAACGATAGACCCTGCTCCTGATACTAATCCCGGAAAATTTATAAATAACTATAAATTTATGAGTATTGTACCGGGTAATGGGAATGCTATATTGACTACTGTTGAAAAAATCGAAGGAACAGAATTTTACACATTAAAATTCAAAGTAGGTACACATGGAAAAGGAGCATATAAAACTTCCAACACTCTTGCAATTCCTGTAGAATATAATACAAGAAGGGAAGAAATGATAAAAGAAATGTATGGAAATAGTTTCGCACTCAATTTCGTACAGCATTATTCCGATAATGAAAAGACAGTGGAAAGAATAGAAGAACTGCAAAAATATGCTAATGAAATAGAACCGAGATTTAATGAAGTATATAAAGACGGAAAATATATAGATGAAAAAACATCGGGAAAATCATTTACAAGATAATCTGAAACAAAGGAGAATGAAAATGAAAAAAATCCTAATATTATTTATTTTGGCGATGTTATTAATAAGTTGTGTTGCTGTAAATCCAAATAAATGTCTTGATTATCAGGGTGATAAAAAATGTATAAGATTTTATGATGGTCAAGAATACGTTTGGGAATAATAGTATATAAATATACTTTCAAAGATTAGCTTTAAAGCTGTATAGTTGATAGTTTTGAAGCTATTATAGTCCTATACAGTCTAAGGAGAGTAAAAATGAAAAAAATCATAAAATAGTCAATATTGGCTATTTTTTTTGAGTGCTAAAATAGCACAAAAATAGTACAATATATAAATTTGAGACTGTTTCATAAGGTGAAAAAATATCTCAATCATAAGTTATATACATTTTATTATTTTTATAAAATCAATGAAAATAGTATTTCTCAATTCTTGTAGTATTTCTTCAATTATTTAAAATATATCATTTTATGTCAGAGAATTTATTTTTAACTTATAAGACAGCTTCGTATAATGCTAAAAAGAAAGTAAAAAAATCAAAATCTGAAAAAATATAAAAATAATGCTTGTATATGAAGCGAAAATAAAATATAATACGTATGTCAGAAAAAAAAAAGAAAAAGTTAAAGAGAGTAAAAATCTAACTTTAATATAGAAAAAAATATAGAAAAAGTATAAAAAAATAGAAGAAAGAAGGTATATATGAAAATAGTAATAGTAGGGGCAGGAGTGGTAGGAGAGTCTCTCTGTACCGAATTATCTCAGGAGGGGAATGATGTCATTCTCATTGAAAAAAGAGAAGAAATATTAAATAAGATAATAGACACTAACGATATAACGGGGCTCGTAGGAAACGGAGCATCTTATGAAAATCTTATTGAAGCGGGAGCCGATAAAGCCGATGTTTTTATAGCAGTAACTGAAGCCGACGAACTGAATATTATTTCCTGTATCATTGCCCAGAAAATAGGTGCGAAGTATACCATTGCCAGAGTAAGAAACCCTGAATACACTGCAAATACTAAATTTGTAAGGGAAGGGTTGGGAATATCAATGATGATAAATCCCGAAGAAGAAGCTGCCAAAAGTATAATAAATAAACTGAAATTTCCCAATGCCGTAAGCGTGGACAGTATTTTTTCAAACAGAGCCAATATACTTGAGTTGGAAATAACAGGTGAAAGCAGTCTGAAAGGGATAATGCTGAAAGACCTTGACAAAGTGTCATCCGAAAAAGTAATAGTATTTATAGTAAAAAGAGGGGAAGAAGTGTTTATTCCATCAGGAAATTTCATCCTTGAAGAAGATGACAACATATACGTTACAGGGACAAGCGACGCAATAATGAAATTTTACAATGAAATGGGATATAAGCATAAAAATATAAATTCGGCTATGATTATAGGCGGAGGGACTATTTCCCATTATTTGACCGAAAGACTCGTAAAAATAAGAAAACAGATAAAAATAATAGAATCCGACAGAGAAAAGGCTGAAAAACTTAGTCAATGTTATCCAAATGCAATAGTAGTAAACGGAGATGAAACAGATCAGGAGTTTTTATTAAATGAAGGGATTAGAAATTATGACGCTGTTCTGGCATTGACGGAGAAAGATGAAGAAAATATTGTAATCTCAATGTTTGCAGAATCCGTAAATGAGGGGAAAATTATAACTAAAATGAACAGAACCCTGTTATTGCCGATTTTGGAAGAAAAGGGTCTGGATTCGATTATCGTACCTAAGAAAGTAATAGCTGACATAATTATAAGGGTAGTTCGTTCCAAGATAAATGCCAAAGGCTCGAAAATGAATACTCTGCATAGACTTGTAGATAACAGGATAGAGGCTATAGTATTTGAAGTAAGTCCTCAAAGCAAGATAATCGGTATCCCGATAAAAGATTTGAAAGTAATTCCAAATCTCTTGATAGTTTGTATTTTGAGGGAAGAAGCCCTCATATATCCGGGCGGAGATGATATAATTCAGCCGAAAGACAAGGTTATGGTCATAACTCTCAAGAAAACGATAGAAGATATCGACGATATTTTAGAATAGCGGTAGGGGGAATAGGAGAAAAAATATGAACAAAAAAATGATAGGTTTTATAGTGGGAAGAATACTTCTACTTGAAGCGGGATTAATGGTTCTGCCTTTATTAATCAGTTTTATTTACAAAGAAGCATGGAATTACAAGTTTTCTTATTTCACAATAATAATGATGCTTGTTATATTGGGCTTCATACTTTCAGGAAAAATGCCTGAAAATACTGAAATTCAAGGAAGAGAGGGCTTCGTTATAGTTTCGTTATCGTGGATACTGCTTTCGGCTTTCGGGGCATTACCTTTTGTTATGACAAAGGAGATACCGTCTTTTATTGATGCATTTTTTGAAACGGTGAGCGGATTTACTACTACAGGATCGAGTATAATAACCGACCTTTCTAAAATAAGCCATTCAAATTTATTTTGGAGAAGCTTTACACACTTTGTAGGAGGAATGGGAGTATTAGTTCTGGCACTTGCAATATTTCCTAAAAATTCACCCAGCTCGGTACATGTTATGAAAGCTGAAGTGCCCGGACCCACATTTGGGAAACTGGTATCAAAACTTTCTACAACTGCGAGAGTACTTTATAAAATATATGTTGTAATGACGATAGCTATTATCATTTTACTTATGTTCGGAGGACTAAATCTGTTCGAGTCGTCATTACTGGCATTCGGAACGGCAGGAACGGGGGGCTTTGGGGTAAGAAACGGAAGTATACTGCCTTATCACAGTGCCTATGTGGAAATGATTCTGGCAGTCGGAATGCTCGTTTTCGGAGTGAATTTTAATATATATTATTTTATACTTATAAAAAAAGCAAAAGAAGCTCTTGCCAATGAGGAGTTGAAATACTATCTTATAATCGTCTTTTTAAGCACGGCTCTTATAATGATAAATATAGTTTCGACTTATAAATCCCTGTGGCAATGTTTTAGAGATGCTTTTTTTTCAGTATCTTCGGTAATGACGACTACGGGATATTCTACGGCAGATTTTGGAAAATGGCCCGTATTTTCTCAGACAATACTGCTGATACTGATGTTTTTTGGAGCCTGTGCAGGTTCTACGGCTGGAGGGCTGAAAATATCGAGAGTCATTATGATGGGAAAAATGTTCGTTTCGGAAGTGAAACAGATGATAAGTCCTCATAGAGTAGTTACCGTGAAATACGAAAACAAGCCTCTTGACATAAAAATTCAGAAAAGTGTAGCGGCATATTTTATAGTTTATATGATTTTATTTACGGCTATGCTGCTTATAATATCTGTAAATTCGGAAGATTTTCTCACGGCTTTTAGTGCTGTTGCCGCCACGTTTAATAATATAGGTCCTGGCTTGGGAAAAGTAGGGCCTGCTTTCAGTTTTGCCGAATACAGTGATTTTTCCAAATCGGTGTTGAGTTTCGGAATGCTTGCAGGCAGACTGGAAATTTATCCTATGCTTATACTGTTTGCACCGGGAACATGGAAAATAAAATAAAATTATTGTGATGAATATTAAAAGAGGCTATTTCAAAAATGGAAAAATAAAATAGATAAAAAAAATATTTTTTTATATTATTATCTTTTAAGTTTTTCTTTTGAAACAGCCTTTTTGTTTTTTATAATTTTATAAGTTATTAATTATTTTATTTCCTGACTATTCAAGTGTTGATAATAAAGTTATAATGTGGTTTCCGAAATAAAAAATAAGGCAGTACATGTAATTACTATTGAGAATAATATACAAGTCTACTATTAACAATAACATAGTATAATTTATAAAATTATCAAAATGCAGTTATTGTCGCTAATAATCCAAAAATAATCCCCGGCAGATTTGCTGCTGAGAGAGGCAAATCTTTTTTCTCTTTCAGTAATCCGTAACTTGTCCATATTGTACAGTTTATTGCAGCAGCTAAAGGTTGTAGAAAAGGGGTTTTGTTTCCACTCAGATTTCCCATTATCTGAGGGATATATGAAACATACATCAATACTGAGAGAAACGTTCCTATCCACCCCAAAATTTTTAAATTCTTTTCAGTCATAATTCTCTCCTTTCATAAAAAAACTGTTCCTATTGTACTATAATTTTTATCAAATGTAAATATGGGATTTTAGACAGTTCGTATTTTTAAATAATCTGAATTTTAAAAAAAATTCCTTAAAAATATTTTTGTTTTTGGTAAAATTAAAGATAAGAAAGGTAATTAGGTTTTTAAGTCTATCATTGAGTTTAGAGTAACATTGTATAGGTAAATCAATATGATAGATTGAGAATAGGAGTTGATTTTAAATGAGTAATAATTTGAAAAGAATGGAAAAGGATTTAAGGACTTTGGCAAAAAGATGCAAAGACATAAAATATACAAGAGCCTTATTATTAAGCTTTTTACTTATGGGAATGCTATCTCTTGCGGAAGTAACATCTACAGAAGTAAAAAATACTGAAAAAAGTATAAATCAGACAAAAAGGGAATTAAACACCTCAATAGGAGAAATGAAATCGCTCTTCAGACAAACAAGAGCAGCAAACAACAAGTTATTAAGAAGTGCAAATCTGGAACTTATCCAACTAATGGAACAGGGAGACCATGTAGTAAAGTCTCCGTGGTCATCGTGGCAATTCGGCATGGGATATGAGTTTAACAGTCAGAGAAAATCGTACGCAGGAAGAAAAGATAAACTCGAAAAATATCCATATGAAAATATATTTAAAAGAGAAACGGGAGAAAATGAGATAAACAGATATGTATCACCTACAAGTCAGTTTTATTCTGATATAATGGGAAGATACGCAGGAATAAATGATCTGACTTCGGCATCGACAGGTGTAAGGGGAGCAGGAAATAATAGATATGGACTTGCAGTTACGGGACCTGAAACAGATTATCCCGTACCGTTGGAACTGGCAGCGACAGTAAGACCCAGAAATAGTGTGAATCCGAGAAATATAAGTAAAAGTCCTGCAATAGTTGCAACTCCCGAAGTAACGACACCTGATGTGCCGGGAGTGAAAAGTTTCAGTACACCAAATCCTGTTATAAATAGAGTAAACATAGCACAAATTCAAGTAGATAAAATAACAAATATTAGAGGTGGAAATGGAAATGAAGCATTTATATTAAATAGTCAAAAACCAAATAGTCCGGATTATACAAATCAAGTAATAGTATCTTCTGAGTATGGAAATGCCAGAACTTATGTAGATATAGCACCTATGACACAGACAAGTGCTATTGGAGGAACTATAAATGTCAATTCAAAAGGTGATACTTATGATATGTGGACAGAAGGAGTAACTTTTAAAGGAGTTGTAAATAAGACACATTTGGGAGGTTCACAGCATGAGGTAGCGTACACTTATACAGGTGATATAAGTAGAACACAAGGACAGGATTATGGTAAAAATTGGGGAACAGCTCGTTATCCAGCAAGATATGCAGCTTATGCAGCTATGAGGACTGCCAGTGGACAAAGAATGGATATAAAAGATGTTACAATAAATTATAGCGGGCAGGAATTTGTAGAAGATGAACCCGATCCTCGTTTTCCTCAACAATATCATTTTCGTAGATTTTTATTTTGGGGAGATTTAAATTTATCTTATGCTGACACAACAATAAATATATCTGAAAAAACAAAAATAAATATAGATGGAAATAGATTAGTAATGGCAGGTTTGAAACATACTGTCAATAGAATGGGATATAATGTGGGTGTGTATAATCAAGGAAGTATAACAACATCAGCAAGCGGAAAGAATAATTATATTATGTCGTCTGTGGTTTTTGATCAAGGTGGACATCCTGAAAGATTATTTTTTGTAAATGGTGATAAAGGGAAGATAACTCTAAATGGTGAAAAAGATACTTTTGCTTCTTTGCAAACAGTTGGTGCTAACCAAGGTGCTTCAACAATAGTAAACAATGGAGATATTATATTTAATGGCAAAGGTGCAAGAGGAATTATATCAGGGATAAACTATGCTCAAAGTCAAACAAGTTTTCAAGATAAAAATTTAGAAATATTACTGCATAAACCTATGGTATTCAATGGAGATAATTCAGTAGGAATGGCATTTTATTATAATAGAGGAAATCCGTATTTTGAAGGAGGTGTTAATGTATTTGACCAAAATGATACAAGCACAGGATATGACGGTACTCCTAATAGAGTGGTACAGTTTCCTGATAAAACTTTGCCTTCTATATTAAAATTAAGAATGAACGGTAAAAATTCTGTTGGAATGCTATTTGAGCCTATATATTCTGCCTCAGATACAGGTGTAGAGATAGCAAATCCGGGAGGAACTTCTCCAAACGCACCTGCCGGACATAAAGGGCTTGTAGATATAGTATCTAAGGGTGATAATAACCAATTGATATATATAAAAAGAGGACATATAAATATAAAAAATACTGACAGCACTCTTATAGCTGATGAAACTAAAAATAATACAGCTATTTATGTAAATGGAGAGTATTATGACAATCAAGTAGTTAGCGGAAGCCATACTTATGACCGTAATATTTCATTAGTAACAAATGAAGCAAAAATTTCTATGAATAAATCTGAAGACTCTACAGGAATATTTGCAAGAGGAATATTAAAAAATCTTGTTTCAGGAAATGTACAGATTGTTAGAGATTATGTCAATAACAGCAGAGCAAAAGTAACTAATACAGGAGAAATAACAATAACAGGAAAAGCAGTAAAAGGGATTGTTTCTGATAATGCAAATGTTACAAATACAGGAAAACTGATACTTGACGGTACTCAAAAAAATGATAACGAGGGAACAGTTGGATTGGCAGCTCTGGATGGAGGATATTTAAAATCAACAGGAACTGACAGTAGTATAAAAGTGGCAGGAAAATCTTCCATAGGTCTTTATGTATCAAGAAATAAAGACTTTGTCAATATAGGAACAGGAAATACAAACCTTATCGTAGAAAATACAAAAGTTGAAGCAAATGACGGCGCTGTAAACGTATACTCCAACGGAGGGACTGTAACCCTTGGTACGACAGGCAGTCCGACAGCTACAGTAAATCTTGTTACAGGGAATAATGCCCTGACTTTCAACAATGCTTTCTTCTATAAAGACGGAAGCGGAAATGTGCATTATGACACTACAAAAAACGGGAAAATAGTGCTGGCAGGAAAAGTAAAAGCAGATATAAAAGAAGGCGGAACAGTATTTTATGTTCAGGGTAATGGAGGAATGCCCGCACTTAATACATTTAACGATGATGTATTTAATGATACCATGGGAAATCTTACTTTGAATATGAACGACAAGTCTACACTGCTGGCAGCTTCCAATGTAACTGTAAATTTGAGTTCAGCAGTCGGCACTCCTAACTTTGGAGGAACATCAACTCCTACAATAACAGGAAGCTCAATATATAAAATATACAAGCTGCATAAAAGTCAGTTTAATGTAGACTCGAATGTAAACCTTGACAATGCCAATGATGCATATAACAGAATAGACGTGGCAAACTCATCCGTAGACATAAAAGCGGGAACTACGATAACAGGAACAAAACCTAATCAAAATGTAATAGCTCAGGAAAATCCGAATACAACTAACGTAAGCGCCATAAAGCTCATAAACAGCGGTACAATCAACCTTTCGGGTACAGGTTCATCGGCTATTTACGGTAAATTTTCTGAAATAACTAATAACGGTAACATAACTTTAGGAGAAAACTCCACGGCTCTCTACGGTAAATCCGATTCCAAAATAGCAAATAACGGTACAATAACATTGGGCAACAAGTCCACAGGAATATTTGCGGCTGACGGAGTAAATAACGAAGTCTTAAATGCGGGAACAATAACAGGTACAGGAAATAAAGCAGTAGGTATAGTGTATGACGGAACGGGTGCAGGAGCAAGAAGGATAAATAACACTTCGACAATAAGGCTTTCAGGAGAAAATACAATAGGAATGTATGCAAAAGGAAGTAACTATATAGCTGAAAATAACGGAGATATACAAGTAGGAAATGCTTCAAACCTTAATAATCCGAGTATAGGAATGCTTACAACAGTGGATAACATACAGCTTAAAAATAACGGAAACATAACAGGAGGAAGCAACGCAGTCGGCATATACGGAATAAATAATATTGCAAGTATCGGAAGTATAACAACGGGAGATAATTCTGTCGGTATATACGGGAAAAACAATATAACATCATCAGGAAACATAACAGGAGGAAATGACTCGTTCGGCATATATGGAGTAAATAATATAACACCATCGGGAAATATAACAACAGGAGAAAATTCGACGGGTATATACGGAGTAAATAATATAACATCATCAGGAAACATAACAGGTGGAAATAACTCTATCGGTATATACGGAACAGACAATATTTCAGGCACAGGAGATATAACAGGTGGAAACGGCTCTGTTGGAATATACTCAAAAGGAAATGGCGTAACATTCAGAAATATATCAGTCGGAAATGATAATTCGACAGGAGTGTACCTCGAAAATGGAGGAGGAACAGTAATAGGGAATGGAAATATGACGATAGGAGAAAATTCTTACGGAATAGTGTCAAATGAGGGGAGCTATAATTTTGATTTGACATCATCAGGAAATGTAACTCTTGGGAATAAAGGAATATATGTATATTCGTCATCAAGAAACGGAACCGTAGTAAATAATGCCGATGTAACAGGTACAGGAAATGAAAGCTATGGACTTTATACGGCGGGAAATAATGTTACAAATAACGGAAACATAAATTTAGGCTCAGGAATAGGAAACGTAGGAATGTACTCAATGAAAGGAGGTACATCTAGAAACAGTTCGACAGGAATAATAACGGTAGGAGCTTCGGATATAGAGCCTATAAATATGGACGACAGAAAATATGCGATAGGAATGGCGGCAGGATACAGAAAACAGGATACAGGAAATATAATAAATGAGGGAACAATAAACGTGAACGGAGCAGACAGTATAGGAATGTATGCAACGGGAACAAATTCCACTGCTATAAACAGAGGGACAATAAATCTTGGAGCCAAAGGAACAATAGGAATGCTCCTTGATGAAGGTGCAAGAGGGAAAAATGAGGGTATAATACAGACTGCGCCGGGAGCAGACCCTGAAAATGTAAGTGGAGTGATAGGACTGTATGCAGGAAAAAATTCCGTACTTGAAAATACGGGAACAATCCATATAGTATCGAGAAAAGGAGCAGGATACTTTCAGGCAAGGGGAGGAATGATAATAAATAGAGGAACAATAATACTTGGACGGAGTGGAGCGGCAGAAAATGAAGAGGAAGAATCAGGAGGACCGGGTTCAAACACAAGTAAGGAAGTAGGAAATGTAAGGATAAAAGCTCCTAAAGGTTCACCGACTGCAAGAGTGTATATAAATGGAGTGGAAGTGACACCCGAACCTGTAACGGTAACAGAAGGGGAAAGAAATATGCTGCATTCACCGATAGGAATGTATATAGATACACTAAGAAAGACAAATCCTATAGTAGGACTGGATAATGTAACATCCTCGGCAGACCTCATTATAGGTTCCGAAGCTGCAAGCAAAACGAACAGTAAAGCAATAGAAGTAAGCGGAGAATTACTCGAACCGTATAACAGAACGATAGAGGACAGCAGTATAAACAGCTGGAATATATATTCTGGAGCATTGACATGGAGTGCGACAGCGACACTTGCAGGAAGAACGGGAACAATAAATAAACTGTATATGGCAAAGAGAACATATTCGGCATTTGCAAGGGATAAAGATACAACAAGGGATACATACAACTTTACTGAAGGGCTTGAAAAGAGATATGATAAGAATGCTCTTGATTCAAGAGAAAAAGCATTATTCAACAAACTGAATGCAATAGGAAATAATGAAGAAATCCTGCTTTATCAGGCATTTGACGAAATGATGGGACACCAGTATGCAAATGTACAGCAGAGAATAAGCAATACAGGAAAAGCCCTTGACAGAGAGATAAATAAACTCAATGACAATTGGGAAAATCAGTCCAAGAAATCCAACAAGATAACGACATTCGGTATAAGAGATGAGTATAAGACAGATACGGCAGGGATAATAAACTATACAAGTAACGCATACGGAATAGCGTATATAAGCGGGAATGAAACGTTGAAACTCGGAAACAGCTCGGGCTGGTATGCGGGAGTGATACATAACAGATTTAAATTCAAGGATATAGGAAAATCAAAAGAGAATACTACAATGGTAAAATTGGGACTATATAATACAAAAGCCTTTGACAATAACGGAAGTCTGAAATGGACAATATCAGGAGAAGGATTTGTAAGCAGAAGTGAAATGGAAAGAAGATACCTTGTAGTAGATGAAATATTCAAAGCAAAATCAGATTATACATCATACGGAGTGGCAATGAAAAATGAAATGAGTAAAGAGTTTCGAACGAGTGAAAGAACGAGCATAAGACCGTATGGAAGTATAAAGTTTGAATACGGAAAGACAGGAAAGATAAAAGAAAAGACAGGTGAAGTAAGACTGGAAATAAAAGATAACAGCTATTACTCGATAGTGCCTGAAGCGGGAATAGAATTCAATTATAGACAACCGTTTGCGAAAAAAGCAACATTTACTGCCTCACTTGGAATAGGGTATGAAAGTGAGCTTGGAAAAGTAAATGACAGGAAAAATAAGGCAAGAGTAGGATATACGGATTCGGAATGGTTTAATATAAGGGGAGAAAAAGAGAACAGGAAAGGAAGCTTCAAAACGGACTTGAATATAGGAATAGAGAATACAAGATTTGGAGTAACAATAAATGCAGGATATGACACGAAAGGAGAAAATATAAGAGGAGGAATAGGATTTAGAGCTATATACTAATGATATTTTTAAGATGATTATTCATCTATAAAAAAGGGCTGTCTCATAAATTAAATAAAATTACCAAATCATAAATTCTATATATTCTACTATATTTATAAAATCAATAAAAATAATATCTGTTGATTTTTAAAAATATATA
>ERZ773008.1556-NODE-1556-length-15957-cov-15.220916_pt1 | contig 15957 bp, 14 predicted proteins | sample MGYA00580664_ERZ773008 | MGnify/ENA primary metagenome ERZ773008 (study PRJEB29015, sample SAMEA2738016) | human oral metagenome | biome: human oral; feature: human-associated habitat; material: dental | place: China | collected 2048 ... | reverse complement strand
TCAACCCAGGTACTGAGGTTTACGAAGGAATGATCATCGGTGAAAACTCTCGTGAGAACGACTTGACAGTTAACATCACTAAGGCCAAACAAATGACCAACGTTCGTTCTGCAACCAAGGACCAAACAGCTGTTATCAAGACACCACGTATCTTGACACTTGAAGAGTCTCTTGAGTTCTTGAATGACGATGAGTACATGGAAGTAACGCCTGAGTCTATCCGTTTGCGTAAACAAATCCTTAACAAGGCAGAGCGTGAGAAAGCTAACAAGAAGAAAAAATCAGCTGAATAAGAGCTAGAAAGAGATAAAGATGGTTTATTTAATCATAGGACTCCTCTTATTACTACTCTATGTATTTGCGACACCAGAAAGCATTAAAGGGACTGTCAATATCGTCCTTGTCGTCTTCGCTTTTGTAGCACTCTTGATTTTGCTCATGTTGTCTGTCCTGCAAATCTTTCAGCTACCGACAGAATTCTTTATCGCAATCGCCATGCTCTTCCTAGCATACTTTAGCTTGCGAGATATTACCCTCATGTCGGTCAGTAAAAGTAAAAGAAGATAAAAGAGAGTTTCGGCTCTCTTTTTGCTTGTTAGAATGCTGAATATGAGCATTTTCGTTTAGAATTATTTCCATAAAAATGGTAAAATAGTAAGAGTAGAAATGGAGTTTGCGACATGAAAGTAATAGATCAATTTAAAAATAAGAAAGTACTTGTTTTAGGTTTGGCCAAGTCTGGTGAATCTGCAGCTCGTTTGTTGGATAAGCTGGGTGCCATTGTGACGGTAAATGACGGAAAACCTTTCGAGGACAATCCAGCTGCGCAAAGTTTGCTGGAAGAAGGGATCAAGGTTATCACAGGCGGCCATCCTTTGGAACTCTTGGATGAAGAGTTTGCCCTCATGGTGAAAAATCCAGGTATCCCTTACAGCAATCCCATGATTGAAAAGGCTTTGGCCAAGGGAATTCCAGTCTTGACTGAGGTGGAATTGGCTTACTTGATTTCAGAAGCGCCAATTATCGGTATCACAGGTTCGAACGGTAAAACAACCACAACGACCATGATTGGGGAAGTTTTGACTGTTGCTGGCCAACATGGTCTCTTATCAGGAAATATCGGCTATCCAGCTAGTCAAGTTGCCCAAACTGCGTCAGACAAGGACACTCTTGTCATGGAACTTTCTTCTTTCCAACTCATGGGCGTTCAAGAATTCCATCCTGAGATTGCAGTTATTACCAACCTCATGCCAACTCATATTGATTATCATGGTTCTTTTGAGGAATATGTAGCAGCCAAGTGGAATATCCAGAACAAGATGACAGCGGCTGATTTCCTTGTCTTGAACTTTAACCAAGACTTGGCAAAAGAATTGGCTACTAAAACAGAAGCTACAGTTGTACCATTCTCAACACAGGAAAAGGTTGATGGAGCTTATCTGGAAGATGGTCAGCTCTACTTCCGTGGGGAAGTAGTCATGGCCGCAAGTGAAATCGGTGTTCCAGGTAGCCACAATGTTGAAAATGCCCTTGCGACGATTGCTGTTGCTAAGCTTCGTGGTGTAGACAATCAAACCATCAAGGAAACTCTTTCAGCCTTCGGTGGTGTTAAACACCGTCTCCAATTTGTGGATGAAATCAAGGGTGTCAAGTTCTATAATGATAGCAAGTCAACCAATATCTTGGCTACTCAAAAAGCCTTGTCAGGATTTGACAACAGCAAGGTAGTCTTGATTGCAGGTGGTTTGGACCGTGGCAATGAGTTTGACGAATTGGTTCCAGATATTACTGGACTTAAGAAGATGGTCATCCTCGGTCAGTCAGCAGAACGTGTCAAACGGGCAGCAGATAAGGCTGGTGTGACTTATGTAGATGCGACTGATATTGCAGATGCGACCCGCAAGGCCTATGAACTTGCGACTCAAGGAGATGTAGTCCTTCTCAGTCCTGCCAATGCCAGCTGGGATATGTATGCTAACTTTGAAGTACGTGGCGACCTCTTTATCGACACAGTAGCGGAGTTAAAGGAATAATATGAAAAAAATTGTCTTTACAGGTGGGGGGACGGTTGGACACGTGACCCTCAACCTTTTGTTAATGCCCAAGTTCATCGAAGATGGCTGGGAAGTCCACTATATTGGGGATAAACGTGGTATCGAACACCAAGAAATCCTCAAGTCGGGTCTAGATGTCACCTTCCATTCCATTGCGACTGGAAAATTGCGTCGTTATTTCTCTTGGCAAAATATGCTGGATGTATTTAAAGTTGGCTGGGGAATTGTTCAATCGCTCTTTATCATGTTGCGACTTCGTCCACAGGCCCTTTTTTCAAAGGGAGGTTTTGTCTCAGTGCCGCCAGTTATCGCAGCACGTGTTTCAGGAGTGCCTGTCTTTATTCACGAATCGGACCTATCTATGGGCTTGGCCAATAAAATAGCCTATAAATTTGCGACGAAGATGTATTCAACATTTGAGCAAGCTTCAAGTTTGTCTAAGGTCGAGCATGTAGGGGCAGTGACCAAGGTTTCAGACCAAAAAACTCCAGAACCAGATGAATTGGTGGATATCCAAACCCACTTTAATCCAAAATTGCCAACAGTGCTGTTTGTCGGCGGTTCTGCAGGCGCTCGTGTCTTTAACCAATTGGTGACAGACCATAAGAAAGAACTGACAGAGCGATACAATATTGTCAATTTAACTGGAGATTCTAGCCTGAACGAGTTGAGCCAAAATCTTTTTCGTGTTGACTATGTGACCAATCTCTATCAACCCTTGATGGAATTGGCTGACATTGTTGTGACACGAGGTGGTGCTAATACGATTTTTGAGCTCTTGGCGATGGCAAAATTACATGTCATAGTGCCACTTGGTCGTGAGGCAAGTCGTGGTGACCAAATTGAAAATGCAGCCTACTTTGTTAAGAAAGGATATGCAGAAGAGCTTCAAGAAAGTGATTTGACCTTGGATAGTTTGGAAGAGAAGCTTTCTCACTTACTAAGTCACAAGGAAGATTACCAGGCTAAGATGAAGGCTTCTAAGGAATTGAAATCTCTAGCAGATTTTTACCAATTGTTGAAAAAAGATTTATCATAAGGAAAGTAAATGTCAAAAGATAAGAAAAATGAGGGCAAAGAAATCCTCGAAGAATTTAAAGAGTTATCAGAATGGCAGAAACGAAACCAAGAATATCTAAAAAAGAAGGCTGAAGAAGAGGCGGCCCTAGCTGAGGAGAAGGAAAAGGAAAGACAAGCTCGAATGGCTTCAAAATCTGAAAAGTCAGATGCAACTGAGGACCAAGAGAGTGAATCTGATCCAAAAGACTCAAAATCAGCTAAGGATGATGCTAAAGAAAAAGTAGAAAAGTCAGAAGATGTCAAAAAAGAAGCATCCAAAGAAAAACCAAAGTCTAAAAAGACAGAGAAAGAGGATAAACGGGATAAAAAAATAGAGAAAAAGCCTGTGAAGGAAAAACCGGTCAAACCAAAAATTCCAGGAGTTCATATCTGGCGGGCTATCTCGATTTTGTTTCTCAGTCTGATTTTATTGGTTGTCTCTGCTTATTTGCTCAGCCCTTATGCAACCATGAAGGATATTCGTGTTGAGGGAACAGTGCAAACTACAGCTGATGATATTCGACAGGCTTCAGGCATTCAGGATTCAGATTATACGATTAACCTTCTGCTAGATAAGGCAAAATATGAAGAGCAGATCAAGTCTAACTATTGGGTTGAATCAGCCCAGCTCGTCTATCAATTTCCAACCAAGTTTACTATCAAGGTCAAGGAATATGATATTGTTGCCTACTATGTTTCTGGAGAAAGTCATTATCCAATCCTTTCAAGCGGTCAGCTTGAGACCAGTTCGGTCAGTTTGGTGAGTCTGCCAGAAACTTATATATCAGTTCTCTTTAATGACAGCGAACAAATCAAAGCCTTTACGTCAGAACTTGCTCAAATTAGCCCAGAACTCAAGGCGGCTATCCAAAAGGTGGAACTAGCCCCAAGCAAGGTGACATCAGATTTAATTCGATTGACTATGAATGATTCGGACGAAGTCCTGGTTCCACTTTCTGAAATGAGTAAGAAATTGCCTTACTACAGTAAGATTAAGCCTCAATTGTCAGAACCAAGTGTGATTGACATGGAAGCTGGAATTTACAGTTATACAGTGGCGGATAAATTAATTATGGAGGCTGAGGAGAAAGCCAAACAAGAGGCTAAGGAAGCTGAGAAGAAGCAGAAAGAGGAAGAGAAGAAAAGACTGGAAGAACAGCAGAATAAACTGGAAGAAGAGAAGAAAAAGCTGGAAGAAGAGAGCAATCGAAACCAGACGACCCAGCGATCATCGCGTCGCTAGGGTCTACCTTTTCTCTCATAGTTGTTTAGTGACCATGTTTTTACTTGACAAGTACTAGTAGAAATAATAGAATAGTAAAAAACCTTTAAAGCAGTCCAGAGAGGCAGCTAAGGTTAGACGGTGAAAGGGTGGAGACTACCCATTTTTCGTGGAACCTTGCTGTTGGCAGGTTCCTTTTTTCGTGGCTTCTTGTGGCCAGACTCTCTCACTAGCAAAGGTAAAAGGAGAAACCTATGCGAGAACATCGTCCAGTTATTGCTCTTGATTTTCCTAGTTTTGAGGCGGTCAAGGAATTTTTAGCTCTTTTCCCAGCAGAAGAAAGCCTTTATCTCAAGGTAGGGATGGAGCTTTATTACGCAACGGGACCTGAAATTATTTCCTATTTAAAAAACTTGGGACATAGCGTCTTTCTTGATCTCAAACTTCATGATATTCCCAATACAGTTAAATCTGCCATGAAGGTCCTGTCTCAGCTTGGTGTGGACATGACCAATGTTCATGCTGCTGGTGGCGTGGAGATGATGAAGGCTGCGCGTGAAGGTCTTGGAAGACAAGCCAAATTGATTGCTGTCACTCAGCTCACATCAACATCAGAAGCCCAGATGCAGGAGTTTCAAAATATCCAAACTAGCCTGCAAGAGTCTGTGATTCATTATGCAAAAAAGACAGCTGAAGCAGGCTTGGATGGTGTTGTTTGCTCAGCTCAGGAAGTGCAAGTCATCAAACAGGCTACCAAACTAGATTTTATCTGTCTGACACCGGGTATTCGTCCAGCAGGAGCTGCAGTTGGAGATCAAAAACGTGTGATGACCCCTGCTGATGCCTATCAAATCGGTAGTGACTATATCGTAGTGGGACGTCCCATTACCCAAGCTAAAGATCCTGTTGCAGCTTATCATGCCATCAAGGATGAATGGACACAGGACTGGAATTAAAGAAATAGATTAGAAAAATAAAAGGAGAATACCATGACACTTGCTAAAGATATCGCTAGCCACCTCTTGAAAATCCAAGCCGTTTACCTCAAACCAGAGGAGCCTTTCACTTGGGCATCTGGTATCAAGTCACCGATTTACACTGATAATCGTGTGACTCTTGCCTATCCAGAAACTCGTAGCCTAATTGAAAATGGCTTTGTAGATGCTATCAAAGAGACCTTTCCAGAGGTTGAGGTGATTGCAGGAACTGCAACAGCAGGGATTCCACACGGAGCTATTATTGCTGATAAGATGGATCTACCTTTTGCCTACATCCGTAGCAAACCAAAAGACCACGGTGCTGGTAATCAAATCGAAGGCCGCGTAGCTGAGGGACAAAAGATGGTAGTGGTTGAAGACCTTATTTCAACAGGTGGTTCTGTTCTCGATGCCGTGGCAGCAGCCAAGCGAGAAGGAGCTGACGTTCTTGGAGTGGTCGCGATTTTCAGCTACCAATTACCAAAAGCAGATAAGAATTTCTCAGACGCAGGTGTTAAGCTGTTAACACTTTCTAACTACAGTGAACTCATTCACCTAGCTCAAGAAGAAGGTTACATCACACCAGAAGGGCTCGACCTTCTAAAAAGCTTTAAAGAAGACCAAGAAAATTGGCAAAATGCTTAAGACATAGAAAATCAGGTAGTCACTAGGATTACCTGATTTCTTTTTGTGATGTTATTGGATCTTATACTCAATGAAAATCAAAAAGCAAACTAGGAAGCTAGCCGCAGATTGTTCAAAGCACTGCTTTGAGGTTGTAGATAAGACTGACGAAGTCAGTCACATATATAATCCAAGGCGAAGCTGACGTGGTTTGAAGAGTATTACTTGTTTTATATTGTGAACAATGGTAGGGAGGGTAGATAACGTAGATATTATGACATAAGAATAAATATTAGAACTAGGTAAATGTGTTACGAATATTAGAATCGGGAGTTTCTTCGATAAATTCAACGATATCATTTGGAAGACAATCTAAAATGTGACATAGCTTTTCTAGAGTTAGTAAAGTTATGTTTTTATTTTTCTTTAAGCTGTCAAGAGTTTTGTTATCAACTCCAGATTTTAATAACTTGTATTGAGAAACTTCTTTTTTCTTCATTGTAGCCCAGAGTGGGTTAAAACTGATTATCGTCATCAACTCCTTTTATTTAATTATAAGAAAAAAGTATCTGACTTCATATTGTGTATATATCCACAATATGATAAAATAACTAGGAAAGGAGAGTTATAAATGAATAAGAGTGAAATTATTTCTCAAGAGGAGAATGAGTTAGATTATTTTTTAGGAATTATTCCGGATGAATCTAAGTCAGATTTGTTTGATGAATGGACTATTTGGGAAGCCTATGTAAAAGGGAGGTTACCAAATAAACATTGGTCTGAAGTTTTTGATAATGGTGCATACCATTCTCTTGATGTCATTACTGCAGAAGGCAAAAAATATGAATATTATCCTGTCGTTAATCCGCAATCATACCAGACTGTTTTACAAGAATATCTTTCGACAATAGAAGAGCCTAAACGTAGTAGAAACTTAATAGTTGAAGCTGCTATTTGGTCTAAAAGAGTAGAAGATCTGACTAAGTATTTTTATATAGTAGATGGAAAACATGTTTCTCTTATCAACCCGAAATTAAGTGTTTTGGGATGGATTTTCAGAATTTTAGGTTCATTGTTCTTAGTTGCCTATATAGATAGACTTGGTGAATTTTCTAGTTCTGGTTTAGGAATCTTAAGTAAACCTTTTGAATACTCCCTTTGGGTGGGAGCATGGGTTCTGCTATGGTCTCCAATTTATTTTGCTTATCAACGAGTGAAGCATGAAAAACCAATAGCAGATCAAGTAAAAAAACATAAGGATGAAGTTGCTCAAGCTAGAAACTATTGTATGGAGAAATTGAATAGTATTCCATTTGTTTATGCAAGGCAACAAGCAGGGTTAGATATTCATTTTGATGCTTTTGCTTATATGGTTAATGTAATTGATCAAGGTAGAGCCTATGACGTAGGACAAGCGCAAAATATGTATGAAGACATGATGAGGACAGAGCAATTAAATTATCAGTTTCAAGAATTACAAAGAAAAGTTGATTACAATAACAAAATGACAACAATTAATACATTTACAAATTTAATGAAATAATAGATTAGGAGAAATAAGATGTTTGGAAAACCGAAATATGAGAGTGATATTGATCAAACAGTTAGAGATATGTGGTGGGGTTTTGCCATTTTTATAACTGTAATGTACTTTTTAGTCAAAGCAACTTACTATGTCGCATTGCCGTTTTATACTTTATTTACTCATTTGTTTGAAGAAAAAGTCCAACAGAAAGAATATCTAAACTGGATGCGATTTTTACCTTTGACTTGGTTTATGAGTGGAGAGACCAAAGAAATGAGACGAGCTGCTGTGAGCTGTACTATACTGCCGATTTCGCTACCTTTATTTTTAATTTTTAATTATCTATATAGTATTAAAGTAATTGGCGATAGCTTTTCCATTTTTATTTTGATTTTATTTACATGTAGCCTAGGAGGCATTATAGGTACTGTTAGAAATTATCTTTTTTCAAAAAAATATATTAGATAGTGTAAGTATGTAAAAGTATAATCATTGAGAAGTCAGGAAAATAAAGATGGATAGACAAAATACTAATGAAAAAAAGACTTTGAAAAAAGGTAGAAGAGGTTGGGTAATCTCAGCAGCAATTGTAGCGCTTTTAGGAATTTCAGTTGGAACAGTTGTGTTGCAAAATCAATCGAGTCAAAATCAAGGACAATGTGAAAGTGTTACCGTTTCAGACTCTTCTTCAAAAGAAAAAGAATACACAACAACTGATACTATTAAAGAAACAGAGAAGAGTTTTCTACCTAAAGTAGATGCCAAAGAGGAATTGGCTAAAGCATTTGTAGCTACTAAAAAAGTTGGTTCTGAAGATTCGATTAAATCTCTCGATAAATCATATGAAAAATCATCAGAAATAAAGAAGGTAGAGGAAAAGCTTAAGTCACAGGTAAGAACTGAGGGTGAAGACGCAGTTGAGCAAGTTTCTAGATTAGAAGTAGCTAATAAAGATAATAAAATATTGAAAAAATCTGATAACCTAACTAAAAAGGTTGAAGTTAAAGATGATAAAGGCATCCCAGCAGTTCAGCCTAAACTGCCAGAATTGGTAATTATCGAAAAAGGCACTCCAGAAGTTCAGCCTGCATTGCCTGAAGCTAAACCAGAAAAAGATAAGGTCTTAGATAAAAAGGAAGAGAAAAAAGAAGTTGAAACTAAAGTTACAACTCCAACTGTTCCAGAAAACAAAGACCAAACAACTGGTACTCCAACTAAAGAAGAAAAAACTTTAGAAGAGAAAAAAGATAAGGTTGAAGGTAATAACCAAGCAACTTTACCAGGAAACAAAGAACAAGTTGAAACTGGTAAAACTAATACTGTAGTTGGTGAAAAAACAACTGAAGAAGTTATTAAACCTGCTACTCCAGCAAAACCAGAAGTGCCTGCTAAACCAGCAGAAGATGGAAAACCAGCTGTAGAAACTCAGCCAGCCATTCCAGCTCAGCCTGAAGTTAAAAAAGTTGTAACTACTCGAACTGAAGTAGAAACTTCTGTAATTGAACCTGGAGTCCAACATGTCCCAGATGCAAATCTTAATGTTGGTGAAACTCAAGTTGTTCAAGAAGGTGTTGCAGGAAAAACAGAAACAACTTACACAATTACCATTGAAAATGGTGTAGAAGTTAGTCGTGTAGCAACAGGAACTCAAACAACTCCTGCAGTTGATAAAGTTATCCATGTTGGGACTAAAACTTCTAAAGAAGTGGTTCGTACTACAAAAGAAGAGGTGGTTCGCACTCCTATTCTTCCTGGTACAGAATACGTTCCAGATGAAAACTTAGATGCTGGAGTAGAAAAAGAGGTAGAAACCGGACAAAATGGTGAAAAACTTGAAGTTTTCACTGTAACACTTGAAGATGGTGTTGAAACTGGTCGTACTCTTGTTTCATCTACTCAAAAAGAGGCAAAAAATAGAGTTGTTCATGTCGGAATAAAAGTTGCTAAGAAAAATATTGAAACTGTAACTCGTGAAAACCACAAGGTTGAACATAAAGTTACTAGCAACACAAATCCAGACCTTCCGAAAGGTGAGAAAAAAGTAATTCAAGCTGGTAAAGATGGTTCTTATGAACTTGTTACTACAGTTGTAACCACTCCAGACGGTACGGAAGTTTCTCGTGATGAAAAACGAGAAAATGAAGTTCCAGCAGTTGATGAAATTGTAGAAATTGGAACTGGTGAAAACTTGGAAACAAGTCGCACTTCTCGAACAGTTGAAGTAAATTACGAAACTGAAGAAGTTAAAGATGAGACATTAAATGAAGGAAAACGTGTAGTAGAAACTAAGGGTCAAAAAGGTTCTTATACTGAAACTACAATTGTTTACGGAAATGGTCGTTCATCTGTGGTTAAAAGTGATGAAGTAAAACCGGTTAAAGAGGTTGTTCGAGTTGGAACTCATAAAGTTTTAACAGAAAATAAAACTCGAGTTGAGCGCAAAGCTGGAGAAAACTTCAATACTCTTGAAGTTAAAAGCGATAAACTTTTCAACGATCAACGAGTTGTTAAAACTAAAGGTAAAAACGGTGAAATCATCGAAAACTACAAAGACTACTATGAAGATGGCAAACTTGTTAAGAGTGAGCTAATCAATACTGAAACTGTTCCAGCAGTGGATGAAGTAGTCGAAGTTGGAACTAAAGAACGTTACACTTATGCTAATGAAGACAAAGTTATTACTGCTGAAGGTGAAAAACGAGTTGCTGATCCTGAACTTTTTGAAGGTGATGAGCGAGTTGAAGATGCGGTAAATGGTAAGGAAACTTATAAAGTTAAGTACATCAATGATGAAAATCAAAACCGTACGGAAGTAAGTCGTGAACTGATTAACACTGTTCCAGCAAAACAAAAAGTTGTTCATTATGGAACTAAGAAATTGATGTCTGAAGTTACTGAAGAAGAAACTGAAACAATTTCTCATGGTTCTCGTACTGAAAATGATTCTAACCTTTTCGAAGGTGAAACTCGTACTGAAAATGGTCGTGACGGATTCAAGCGTTACCGCAAAATTATTTCAGTAAACAATAAAACTGGTGAACGAACTGTTAAAAGTCGTGAGCTAGTTGAAACTAAGGATGCAGTTGACACAATTACCTATAATGGTACTAAGAAAAAACGTATCGCTGATCCAACAGATGTTGTAGTTCCAACAACTGATGATAACTATGACATTGATGGTACATGGAAAGACATTAAGAGTCTAGGTGAAAACGGTTTGGATCCAAACAATGAAGATCACCGTAGCGCTAAGTATCTACATGACAATCTTTCTCAAGCTGATAAAGACCGTGTAGCTGTTGATGAAACAGATGACGGAGATGAACTTCCTCGAGACATGGGACTTATCTCAGTTTGGAAAGTATCACGCCTTTCTCAAGCAGAACTTGATAAGCTTGAACAAATTGTAGATAATCGTAAACTTAATGAACACTTCATGGAGCTTCTTAATGAAGAACGCACTCGTAAAGGTTTGACTCCTGCAACCATCGCAGCAGATGATAGCGAACTAACTCGAGTTGCCAATATTCGTGCTAATGAAATGGCAGATCACGGTTCATTGCGTTACCAAGGTAAGGAGGAAGGTAAGCATAAACGGCCTGATGGTTCTCGTTGGTCAACTGCTTATGATTCAGAATTCTACAAACAAACAAATGCAATGACTGAAAATACAGCAGAAACAACAACTGTTTGGGATATTGTAAGTCTTACAAATGAAAAAGCGTTAGCTCACTACTTCTATACTGTATGGAAACACTCTAAAGGTCACTATGCAGCTATGATGATGGGAGATGGTTATAGCCCAGCAAACAAGAATGTACAATTCCGTGTTGCTCTTGGGTTCGCAAATCATTCATTGACTTCTGATAATCCAACAAACGTTGTTGCAATAATGGAGATTGCATCTATGATGGACTAGATAAAAAACGAACAAGATAAGATTCTGATTATCAGAATTCTAGTCTTGTCCGTTTTTCTTTTTAAAACTTAGTCGACTTTTCCACCTTCAACAACTAGGTCATCTGCTTTAGCAGCGTCACCGTAGGTTGGGTGAAGTGTTTTTTCATAGGCCTTATGGAAGAAGTTTTCTTTGCCTAATTTTTCAATATCTTTATTGATGAAGTCTAGCAATTCTTGGTTTCCTTTTTGAACTGCTGCTGCGATGGTATCTGGATCACCGAGGGAAGTAATACCGACTTCAAATCCTTTATTTTCAAGCGCCCAAGCTAGGACTTCAGTATTGTCAGTAGAGAAGGCATCTCCACGTCCGTCAAGAAGGGCTTGGTAAGAGTCACTGTATTGATCGTATTTTTGGAGCTTGATTTCTGGATGATTCTTTTCAAAATAAGTCTCAGCAGTCGTTCCTTTTGTAACAATCAAGGTTTTACCTTCTAATTGTTTGACATCTGTAATGAGACCAGTCTTAGGCGATACGACACCAAGTGAAACTTTCATGTAAGGAAGGGCAAAATCAACTTGTTTCTTGCGTTCGTCAGTTACCGTAAAGTTGGCAAGAGTAATATCTACCTTGTTTGAAATCAAGTATTCAGCACGGTTAGCAGCATCGACGGAAACGTATTTAACCTTGACACCAAGGTCTTGTGCCAGTTGGTTCCCAAGCTCAATATCGTAACCTTGGTAAGAACCATCATTGTCAACGTAACCAAACGGTTTCTTGTCTCCAAATACGGCGATTCGTAGCTCACCGCTTTTTTTGATTTCATCGATTGTGCGAGCCTTGGCAGTGGTTTTACCAGACGATGAACCTGCGTTTCCACCTGAGCTACAAGCTGTGACAAAGATAAGGGCAAAGGCAAGTGCTAAAACAGTTAAGAGTGGTTTGAGTAGTTTCATAAAAATCTCCTTTATAGATATGAGCCAAATTGGCTAAAGTCAAAGACATTTAAAAATTCCTGGGCTCGTTTGGTTTGAGGATTGGTAAAGAAGGCTTGAGCCGTTCCTTCTTCAGCGATTTTCCCTTGGTCGAGGAAGATAATCCGATCGGCAATGGCTTGGGCAAACTGCATTTCGTGAGTTACTAAAATCATGGTGCGCCCTTCTTGGGCCAAATCATTGATCAGTTCCAGAACTTCACGCACCATTTCTGGGTCCAGTGAAGCCGTCACTTCGTCAAAGAGGATAATTTCTGGATGCATGAGTAGGGCACGGACAATTGCAACCCGTTGCTTCTGTCCACCAGACAATTGACGAGCAAAGCTATGTTGTTTATCTAGCAAACCGACACGTTCAAGTAGTTGCAAAGCTTCTTCCGTTACTTCCTTCTTGTCTCTTCCCTGAGCCTTGATAGGACCTAGGATGAGGTTCTGTAGGACATCCAGATGGGGAAAGAGTTCATAGCTTTGAAAGACCATGCCAATCTTTTGGCGAACTAGGTGAAAGTCTTTTTTATTTTCAACGATAGACTGACCATCCAGCAGGATATCTCCTCCTTGAATACTTTCTAAGCCATTGAGGCAACGAAGCAGGGTACTTTTCCCACAACCAGAAGGTCCTAGAATGACGACAACTTCCCCTTTTTTGATTTCTAGAGAAAGTCCTTGGAGGATGGGATTGTCTCCGAAGGATTTTTTTAGTTCCTTGATTTCTAAGATAGTTTCAGACATTTAGTTCCTCCAATGTTTTTCTAAGTGAGTGGATAGTTTGGAAATAGGAAAGCAAACTGCGAAATATAAGACAAGAATGGTTCCATAAATCCAGAAGGAAGCGGTTGGGATGGTCAGGCGATTGCTATCAATGATTTGTTGTCCAACCTTGGTAACCTCAACAACCCCAATCAAAACAACCAAGGAAGTGGTTTTGATCATCCGAGTGACAAGATTGATGGCTTGTGGAAGTAATCTTCTCAAAACCTGTGGGATGATGATGTGGTAGTAAAGTTGAACATTGGTCAAACCTAGCGCCTGTCCACTTTCAAACTGATGCTTAGGGAGGGAAGTGATGGCTCCACGGACCAAGTCCCCCATTTCAGCTGTTCCCCAGAGGGTAAAAACGATAATAGCTGAAGTCTCACCTGAGATATTGATATTAAAGTTTCGAGCCAAGCCGAAATAAACGATGAAGAGCAGCACTAGTTGGGGCATAATACGGATAAATTCCAGATACAATCGTGTTAAAAATCGTATGATTCTAGAATGGGAGGTCATGATGATTCCCATGACTGTTCCGAACATCATGGATAAGAGGACAGACAGGAAAGAAATGCCAATTGTGACACCTAATCCCTGTAAGATTCTCAGGAGATTATTTCCCTGGAAGAGTACTTGGATTCCCGAATCCTGCATGGCGGAGCCTCCTTTCTATCCAACTAAAGAGCAGAGAGATGGGTAGCAACATGATAAGGTAAGCAACTACTAACATAGCCAGCGCAATGTCTGTCTCATAATAGAGCCCAATCAAGTCCTTGGCGACGTACATGAGGTCGGCCAAAGCCACTGCTGAGAAAACAGAGGTTTCCTTGATGAGGAAAATGACATTGGCACTAAAGGAGGGGAGTGCCACCGCTGTTGCTTGTGGCAGAACCACATAGCGAAAGACCTGTACAGGTCTCAGACCAATTGCTAATCCAATCTCCTGCTGGGTTTGACTGACGGCTTCCAGCCCACTTCGGAAAGATTCTGCCATATAGGAGCCTCCTAAAAAGACCAGTCCTAAAGTGGCACAGACTTCTGAAGATAGGACAATCCCTACTCTAGGAAGACCGAAGTAGAGAAAGAAGAGTTGAATCAAAAGGGGCGTATTACGTGACAATTCAATGTAGGCTGTCGCTACTTGCGCCAAAACAGGGATTCGATAATGTCGGATGATACTAACGATTAAACCGAGCAGAAAGGATCCCAGAATTCCCCAAACTGCAATATGCAAGGTCAGAAAGAATGCCTTTTGATATAGTGGTAGATATTGTTCAACAATGGACCAATCCAAAAATAGAACCTCCCATCTAGAAATAATACAGTTATTGTAGCACTTAAAATCTTCTTTGGATAATATCTATTTTTTATTGCCGTTATAAGGATTTTTTATCATAGACATAAAATTTCTGAAATTTCCAAACAAAATATTTGAAAAGTTTTGAAAAAAGAGTTAAGATATTTTTGTAATACACAAAGTAAACGCTTACTTATCAAGGAGGGCATTTTATGTCATACAAAACAAGCAATGCAGAAGGTCATGTAGATTTCATCAATACCTATGATTTGGAGCCAATGGCGCAACAAGTTATTCCTAAAGCAGCATTTGGCTATATCGCTAGTGGGGCGGAAGATACTTTTACTTTACGTGAGAATATTCGTGCCTTTAACCACAAACTCATCGTTCCTCATACTCTTTGTGATGTTGAAAATCCAAGTACAGAGATTGAATTTGCAGGTGAAAAACTGTCTTCACCAATCATTATGGCGCCTGTTGCGGCCCATAAATTGGCAAACGAACAGGGTGAAGTGGCGACTGCGCGTGGTGTGCATGAGTTCGGTTCTCTTTATACAACTAGCTCTTACTCTACTGTCGACCTTCCAGAAATTACGGAGGCCCTTCAAGGGACACCTCATTGGTTCCAATTTTACTTTAGTAAAGATGATGGCATTAACCGCCATATCATGGACCGTGTGAAGGCTGAAGGTTATAAGGCGATTGTCTTGACAGCAGATGCTACTGTAGGGGGGAATCGTGAGGTTGATAAGCGTAATGGTTTTGTCTTCCCAGTTGGCATGCCGATTGTTGAAGAATACCTGCCAGAAGGTGCTGGAAAATCAATGGATTTTGTTTACAAATCAGCTAAACAACGTTTGTCTCCACGTGATGTAGAATTTATTGCTGAATACTCAGGATTACCAGTTTACGTTAAAGGACCACAATGCCGTGAGGACGTTGAACGTTCGCTTGCTGCGGGAGCTTCTGGTATCTGGGTAACCAACCATGGTGGACGCCAAATCGATGGTGGACCAGCAGCCTTTGACTCACTTCAAGAAGTAGCAGAAGCAGTTGACAAACGCGTACCAATCGTCTTTGACTCAGGTATTCGTCGTGGTCAACACGTCTTTAAAGCCTTGGCTTCAGGAGCAGACTTGGTAGCTATTGGTCGCCCTGTTATCTATGGCTTGGCTCTCGGCGGTAGTGTCGGTGTGCGTCAAGTCTTTGAACACTTGAATGCAGAATTGAAGACAGTCATGCAGTTATCTGGAACTCAGACTATTGAAGATGTTAAACACTTTAAACTTCGTCATAACCCATACAACCCAACCTTCCCAGTTGATCCACGTGACTTAAAATTGTATTGATAAAAGAGATTGCCTCCACTAAGTGTGGAGGTTTTTGCTTGTGTTTTATAAGTTTAAATAAGGTCAATTTGTATCAAAAAACCATATAGATATATTTTGCGAACAAATATCTTGCTAGAGCTTTCATTTTTTGCTATACTGGTGCAGTAATTAAATAATAAAGACATTTGGGGTGCTTTAGGCTGAGATGATACCCATTGAA